>Ga0315332_10000704_pt1 | contig 16259 bp, 7 predicted proteins | sample M110034915metaG_FD_203455 | JGI IMG/M metagenome (GOLD analysis project Ga0315332, IMG submission 203455) | Ammonia-oxidizing marine archaeal communities from Monterey Bay, California, United States - M1 100m 34915 | ecosystem: Environmental > Aquatic > Marine > Intertidal zone | place: USA...
TAATATCTTTTTCTAAACCCAGCCCCCAATAAACTGCGTTTACCGTCATTCTCCTTACCCCATCATTTTCCAAATCCTTAGCTGAACCCATTGTGAAATGAAAAACCCTCGAATCCAGACCTTTATTTCCTGTCCATTTTTTTGTCCAAGCGACGGGCAAAGGTTCTTTCTTTGTGTTGGGCGGAGCATCCTTTTCAAGATTGATCAATGGCTGCCCTAAAACCAATGATGTGCAATCCTCTGGAAAAGGGTTCTTATCATTATGGCAACGGTAAACATCGGAAGTCCCCCAGATATCCCCCACTCCGACAAGAATAGGATGTTTCGTGTTTTCAGAGACAATTATTCCGCGCGTTGCTTCACGGTGCCAACCACCGTGATGCCCCATGAATGTACCTCCCAACATTTCGCGCAGTGAAACATTTTTTCCATCCTTCTTGTATTGTAACCCACCCCAGAAACCGTGATTGGCAGTCCTTAGGGCAATGAACGGTTTTCCTGAATCAAAGTAATCATAAAAGTGCTGCATCTGCTCTTTCGGAAGATGCATGAATCGAGAAATCCAAATCAGACAGTCCGCTTTAGCTAAAAGATCAAGACCTGGAATCTTATGTCGTTTTGTTTTGTCCTTGAACGGAGCCGGCACTGTCGGGTCAACTTCACCTTTTTCATTAACCGAAAACAAAACAGTGCAATCAAAGCCATGGTGTTTGGAAAGGACTTTCGCCAACATCGGCATGGATTGTTCACTACGATATTCCTGCTCAGCCGCAATTAGGACAACGTGCTTATTCTTTCCTGGGCCTTTAAGCCCTGAATAAGTTAACCATAAGTCTCCTTGAGATGTAGTAGTTTTGGAATTTTCTTGCTGAGCTTCCAAACTCTCTGAGAAAAGCATACAGAGAATGGATAGAAAAAAGATTTTGATTTTTTTTATAAAGTCTAGGTTCATTATTTTTCTGATTGATTTTTTGGAGCAGCTCTCATGTTATTGTCCATCCGGTAACCATAGCCATTGTGTTGACCCTCATACTATTTCTGTCATTTCTCCGGTGCTGTCCGCAAACTTTTCTACTGGAGCATCTACGGCATTGAGCATGGACACGAACAAGTTTGCCAAGGGCACTTTTTTGTCGTCCTCAAAAGAGTGTAGGTTTCCGTGCTTAAAGCCAAACGCATTTCCGCCCGCTACCTGAATCGGATAGTTCTTGGTACTGTGGGACGCGTGCGGATGGGCTGACCCCCAGAGCACTACCGTCTGGTCTAGCATATTACTGTCACCTTCCGGAGTATTTCTCAAGCGATTCAGAAAGTAGGCATGCTGCTTGGCGCGCCAATTGTCCCACTTTCCCGATTCGGCCGGGCGCTTGTGGGCTATGTCGTGAGTTGCTCCTTTATAGCCGAGCACGTAATTGGCATAGTTCCACATCTCACTGCCACTGGAATGTTCACTTTCAAGCATTAGCGTGGCAAAACGAGTAGAATCTGTCTGGAACGCAAGATAGAGCAAATCATACAGGCATCGCGTGTATTCCTCAGGATCTTTGTGAGAAACCTCAAGGTTCAGCCCTTTAGTATCCACATCCGGTAATGGTTGATGAGTCCATTGACTGGTACGCTCAACACGTTTTTCCAAAGCGCGCACGGAGTCAAGGTACTCCTCCATTTTTTGTTGATCTTCTTTTCCTAGTCGACTCTGGATCCTCCTAGATTCCTCCATCATCAAATCGAGCACGCTCGCCTCTCGCTTGAGGTCCGCACGAACCAGGTCAATCTCTTTGCCAGCGTAGGGAGTAAACAAACGGTTGAAAATATCCTGCGGCCGGTGCATAGAAGGGATCGGTCGACCAGGACCGTAATGCGAGAGTGTTTTAGCACTGCCATATGAACCCGACCCTCCCTCCGTACCTAACACGAGTGAGGCGTAGCGAGTCTTATGTCCGTTCACCTTTGCAGCAACTTGATCGACGGAAATGTTATTCGTCTTTTCGAATCCCGACATATTCGCCCCAGTAGCAAAGACGTCACCGCTACTGTGACCTCCCATTCCGACACCACCTGCGTGCTCAAGACCGCGGAGGTAACTCACAGAGTCCTTTAATGGCACAAAGGGAGCTGCTGATTGATTGAAGGTTAGTGGGCCGGAGTCCTTACAGGGCCACCAGTTCCAATTGTGGTGAGAGCCGTCCTTAGTTTTCGGCTCATAGACGCCGTAGGCGATGTAGCTTACTACCATGCGTTTTGGCAATTCCTGGCCTATTCTCGTCTTTCCCCACGACATGCCTTGGAGGAATGGTAGAGCAAGTGCAGCACCTCCTCCTCTGATAAGTTCTCGTCGATTAATGTGCCAGGATTTCTGTTTCATATAATTATTTTTCCTAGCTTTTAGCTCCTGTGAATATGGGACTCTGACAAACTAAAACAATTATATTCTGCATTTTGTATCCATCATTCTTCGCCAACTTAAGCAATTTCTTAATTTCAAATCGATCACGATAGGTCAGTTCACGGCCAATAGCGTATGTCATCAATCTGCGGACGACATTTTCCGCAATCTCATCCTTTCTCTCCATGAGTAGATACTTCTTGAGATTCATCATTCCGTCAACCGCAGGACCATGAGGTACGCGCGAGGAAGCGTTCACTTTCTCTGTGTAGATTGATCTCAGATAAGCCTGATAATCTGCGAAGGTCTTGTCTTGCTTATGATTAAAACCCCGAACTCGGATATTATCTTTGGGAACCAAGGGCTGATATTTCCCTATCGCACTGTAGCGCTCGAATGGTATCCCCCACGGATCAAGCCGCACGTGGCAATCGTAACAGCTTTCTTTATTTCGATGGCGCTCGAGCAAATTCTTGATCGAGATAGCCTCTTCAGCGGAATCACCAGCGGAATCAGATAGTGCCGGCACTTCGGCAGGTGGTGGCTTGACCTCGTCGCCCAGAACCGCTTCACGCAACCAGACCGCACGATAGATCGGATGAGGGGCAGAGCCCGTGGAATTTCCTACCAACACAGACCCTTGCGCCAAAAGCCCTCCAAGATGATACTCGGGTTTTATCGGAACGGATCGAAATTTCAATCCTCGAACACCATTTACACCATAATGCACAGCTAGTGGTTCATTGAGGTAAGCAAAATCGGAGTCAACAATATTCATGATGCTCAAATTCTTGTTAATCAGTTCACCAATAAATCCCACCGTTTCCTCGTGCATGTAGTCACGAATAGTTGGGCGAAAAAGCTGCTCCTGACCACGTCTCTCCCCAACGTGTACGGTATAGAGAAACCGAGGAAAGAGCTCATGATTAATGTTTACCGTTTTCATCTTAGATATACTCAGCCACTGAGTGCTAAAGTTTTCTACAAAACTGACGGCACGATTATCCGCGAGGAGTCGACGCGTCTGAACCTCAATGATTGCGGGATCATTCAACTCCCCTGAGGCAGCAAGATTAAATAGCTCCTCATCAGGCATACTTCCCCATAGAAAATAGGAGAGTCGAGAAGCAAGTTCGTATGGCTTCGCAGCGGCAGCTTGATCAATTGCCGTGTGATAAAGAAACTGCGGTGAGATCAGCATCATCGCGAGCGTTTCCCTCATCGCCTGTTCAAGAGTGTCGAACTCAGCATTATAGATTTTGTAGATCTGAAAATAATGATCGACTTCTTCCCTATCGACAGGTCGCCTGAACGCTCTCGTCATAAAGCGTTTAATAACCTCATATACATACTCGTCGGTCTTTGAATTACGCAAAGGTGAGTCAAAGAGAATCCTTCGATGGTGCTCTGGTGGCCAGTCATCGATAACTGGGGCCTCAAACTCGAGCGACTCAAGGATCACGCGGGGAGCTTTGACGCTCCAAGAGTCGTCAAACCCGCTCTTGCGGTGGTCGTTGAGTTCTCCATTGTCAAAAATATTCTGGGCCGTGATAGTAATACTGGAAGGACGTATCTTATTCCTGTGATTACTCGCTGGCTGGACAGGGATGTTTTCGATGCGACCCCGAAACTCAAACTCCTCAGGTTTGTCAGAAGTGTTTGTCAGATGAATAGTTCCCACTTCCTGATAGATGCCCGAGCCTGAATCATGGCGAAGGTCCGTACCCATCACTAAGCGAAGTGCCACTTCCTGAAACCTTAACGGAAAATTCCCCGATGCCTTTACGCGAATTTTGAACTCACCTGTCTTGGGCCAGCTTTTCAATTTGACCGTTTTCCTACCAACGCCAGGCCCCTGATAAACGCCGATCTCAGCCTGAGTTAATCCTTTTTTTCCAGGTTGACCATGTTCCCACTTCGCTATGGTTTGGTGAAGTTCCGGTTCAACATTATCAACAATCGCACTTGCCATAGCTTTGCGTGCCTCCTCCTTATAGCGAACTAACTGGTCCGGCCCAATCATCATGAATTCCGAAGTGTTATTGAAATGATATGGTCTATCAGGATCAACGGGAAGGTTCTTGGACAGATCAAGTTCAAGACCCAATAAGTCCCGCATCGTATTCTGATACTCAAAATTTGTCAGCCGACGTGTCGTTACGGCCATCGGGGTCTTGCTCGCTTTTTTGACGTAGTCACGAAGACTAGAATTAATCCACTTGATGGTGGCAGCGCGATTCTCTGCACTTGGCCGATTCTCTTCCCCTTCCGGCGGCATATCCTCATGCTCTAAAACATCGAGAATGAGCTCCCATCTTTCCAAATCCTGACCTCTAGTCAAGTCACCATCGAGACTGTGCAAGGTAATCTTACCTTTACTTTTTTCCGGTCAGTGACATTCAATGCAGTAATTTATAAAGAACGGTTTAATTTGTGATTCAAAACCTGTTTTCCCTGAAGGGATATCAGCGGCAGAAGCTGCCCCAGAAAAAAATAGACAAACCGATGCCAATTCAAGCACTACTTTGATGCGGGTGCGTAGTGAATAAAATTGCATCATTAATCGATTATTTTTCCACTATTTCAGTAAAGGCATTTTTTGTTTCTCAATTTGCAGTGAGAGATGACCACGTGGCGGTTGAAGTCCACGACGCGGATGATTGTAACGCAAGAAGCTGGTCACCGCGAGAGTGACCTTCCCTCCTTTTATTTCATCGCGTAAATCGCTATAAATATAGCACCCGCGAGGCTGCCCGCCCTGCCTGACTGCAACTCCAGTTTTTGACTCACCTAGCAACTTACCATTGAGATAGATCGCGTAACCTTCCCCAGAATTCACGTGAGCCGCTCCACCAACCACGATACGATAACGATGATCTTTCTTTAGTGGCGGAAGTTCCACTGTCGCACGAACTAACAGGACCTCCTTTTCCCATAAAGTCTGTGGTCTTTCACTGCACCGACAAAATGTCGCAGTGCATGTCTCTAATAGCGGCACCAACTTGCCGTCCAGTTGCCCGAATGGTTGTAGACCTTTTTCCCAGCCTGCCTTATCTGCATCGAACTCAGGCATGTTCCAAATCTCCATACCTGTGGGATAGGTTACTTTACGGTAGCGACTTCCTTTCTCCTTTGGGAGAATCTCTTTCGGATCAAAGCTGTAGTAGCTCCACTGCACTTCGTTAAAATCAGGACCGAAGGAGCGCCAATCGTAGTCGTCGAGTCCGGCCGCACGGTAGCAATTTTCAAGCCCATACATCACACCACGCAAAAACTGATTTGCTCTTTGCGGCCGCTCACCGGAAGCTTCTTGAAGTAGAACCTTACTGTAACGCGGATTGGCAACATAAGCAGCTACGATACCATCAAGAATAATTGGCTTTAACGCTTTCTGCGTAGCGGATTTTTTCTCTTCCGACAGCTCATCTCCATTCTCTACAATAACACGTTTAGGACGTGGATTCAGCGGCAATGATTCCGCTTTGCCACCGAGAAGCCTGACCATCGCACGGCCCAAGGCATCTCCAATCAACATGTAAGTCTCGGCGTTACGGTTATAATGATAATCTTCACCCTTTGGTGACTCGTCAACCTCACGCCAAAAATCACGAGTATCAACTGACGCAACGGTACCCGCATACTCTGGATGCTTTTTTGTATCACTTATAGCCATCTGAGCTTGATGAATATTCAGAAACTTCTCTTGCATGTTATGTCCACCGAATCCGATAGTGGCAACCACTACTGGCAGCTTTGGAGTATCGAATTCTTTGCGAACATCATTAATCAGGTTAGCAAGATGTTTCTCATATTCTTTGATCAACACCTCGCTAAAGCTGTCCTTGTGACCTTGAAACCATACAAAACCGGCAATTTCATAGCCCTGATCCTTGTAATCAGGAACGACCTTGGAAATGTTATTCAGAGTCTTATGAACACCTTCGACCATCAGCTTATATTCGGCTGATTCGAACTGATTGTCAGGATCAGTTCGGCCACTAGATGGTGGACGGAAGTCAAATCCAAGTGAGCGATTACCTTGAGCCGTCTTTATCAGTAGTACCTGCTCTCCATGAAACGTACCAAGCACATGGCCAAATCCAAGTTCTGGCCCAATGGACTTACCGTTAGATGTGGCACTAAGGGGTGAACCCTTGCCCTCCTTCGCCAGCCGCGCCTCCTGAAAATAGACATCTTGTCGAACATTCCATTCGCCTTCTTCATTAAGTAACCAAGGAAAATTACCCTCCCGTTTAACTACTGACTCGAGGTCACCGTTGCCGAGCAGGTCGGTCTTTTCCATCCAGAACCTCGGCGGAACGCCCTCGAATCCGGAAATCTTGAACTTGTAAAGTTTCCCTGATTGAAGAGTGACAGCTTGCTTGACCGGCTTGTCACCCAACTCGCGGCGATAAACTTCCTTACCATCGATTTGCATAAAACAGTAAGAATCACCTCCAAATCCGCAGTTCAAATGGTAAACCCCATTTAAAGAAACTTCGAACTGCCCTCTTGAAATCGGTTTCGTCACTTTCTGGCCCTCACTATTAAAAACTGCAAGAGGAGAAGTCTTATACTTACCAACCTTGAAAATCTGCAAGGGGCTGTCGGGAACATTTGGGTCTGAGCTAAGGAAAACTCCATCGTATATATTTTTAGCTCCGCTCAAATTACCCATCCCAACCATGTTTGACTGACCAGCAAGAATATAAACTTTGACTGGCTTTGAGGAATCACCAGGAAGACCGTCATGATTTGGTAGAGAAAAAGGAATTTCCTTTGCTTGAGATTTAAAAGCAATGCTGAGAACTGCTGTAACAATAAGTATTATGAAGATTTTTTTATTCATATTTTAGTGTTATTTCACTTTCCTAGAAGGAGGTTAATCATTGATTCACCCATGGCCAGCCCGATGTCCATATAGGTTTGTGCATTCCCATTATAATGACTGTTTGATGCTCCTCCCTGACTCAGAGGATGAGTGTAAACAGTCGACACATTTCCTTTAAAATGAGGATATTTACCAGCTTCTCCATCCACAGCGAGTTGAGCATTTAAGATAAGCCTCTCATTTTCATGAGACGTATCTCTACTTGTCTGACCTAAAGTAGCTATTACAAATTTTGCATCTGGTGCCTTAAATTCATTGCGCAATGTATTGATTAGGTGAACAAGATTCTTCTCGTACCGATTTGCATGACCAGAATTGTATCGATCCTTATCACCCTGCCACCAGGCAAACCCCTTAATCACAAACCCCCTTCCCTTCCAGTGCGGAAAATTTCCATCAAAGTTATTTAAAACTTTCTTAGCTGCTCCGAAACAATCATCATACTGTTTACCAGCGTACCAGTTGATTGGCTTCGGTTCAGTTCCCTTATCCCACGCGTCAGGTGATTGTTTGTATCCAGCATAAATCTTTCCGTCAAACTCGTACTGTTTACTACCGGGAGGAAGAAAATCCCATCCCAAAGAACGGTTACCCTGAGATGCCTTAAGGATCAAAACCGGCTCTTCATGATGGTTTCCTACTAAATGCCCAAAACCCAACTCAGGCCCAATTTTGCCAGAATCGGCACTCAGCCAACGGCTTCCCGCTGCGGCGATAACTCCCTTGTAGTAAACGTCATCTCTCGCAATCCACTGACCCTTGTTATTTTTTAAATAAGGATACATCCCCTTAAAATTAACTAGAGAAGTGAGCGTGCCTGGGACATCAAGTCTCACAATCCATCCTAATCCATTGGCATCGTTAGTGAAATAAGTGATTTTGAATGGAACTTTTTTTCCACCCTCAAGTTTCATCGCGCTACGAACAATTTCTCCTCCAACCTCTTTGCGGTGCACCACTTTTCCGCCAACCTCCATAACATTTTCCATTGAACCTCCATAACCGGGTCGAAATTCATAGATCCCGGTTTTTTTTACCTTCACAAATCCTCTTGTCACTCGAGTTCCTCCACCCGGATATGGTGTAGGCTCGGTTCCACCAAACTTCTCTAATTTAAGAACCTTTAGTGGTTCTAAATTATCATAATCAACTTCCGAATTATAAGCCCCTTCATATACCGAAACCTCTGGATCTAAAAATTGTTCACTCCAACGACTACTTCCACCATCAACTTTTCCAGCTCCAACCATATTAGATTGTCCTGAAAGAATATAAACACTTATAGGTTTAGAGTTTAGTGCCCTATCGTCTAATTTCTCTGCAACACTGATTGAGTGCATAAAAAAAATAAGAGCACCAGATATATAAATATTTTTAAACATGGGATAATTGTAATTTTTCGTTGTTATCGAAAACTTATTTGATTTGTTCAGCTAACTTTACTGCAATAGTTTTAATACTCTTTGGCCATTGATCGAAGTAAGTGACTTTAGCTCCATCAATTTTAGAAAGTTTAATATTTTCAACTAAACCATTTTTGGGATGTGCATAAAGAAACTGCACTTCTTGTTGGCCATAAGTTTCAGGTAAACTCTTGGCATATATTTCTAATTCTGCAGCATAATCAGAGGGATCCTCTCCTATATTACTCTCAGAGGGCACCCATATGACGCCAGAAACGGCCATCGGCGTTAATGGACTAACACACCAATTATAGGTATAGGTCGGGATAGTATCCGAACGGACCGATTCACTCTTACCTGCCTCAGGAAATGAAGGTGCTTGAAGGGGAAATTTAGAATAATCGGCATTGATCTCAAGTCCATTGGATATTATTTGAGTAAAATCCTTAACCTCTTTTATATGTTTTGATAGAGCACTCATTGCAATATCAGAGCCTGGAAACTGAAGAAACAACTCATCCAATCGAGTCTTGAACTCCAAATTCTTAATACTTTTAACTCCTTTGTATGAAGTCCAGGATAATGGTGAAGAAAACTGACCGTTCCGCCCCCCTCTTCCAGACGACATTGTAATAAAGCCTTGGGGAATTCCGGGCCTATTCAACGTCTTAGCAAACTCATAGGCGAACGCCGTAACTCCACTATTTTCTTTGGCATAGTCAGCCGTTAACCAGTGAGATCGATACTTTCCACTACCGGTCTCAAAGCGCCGCTTTCTGGGAGTAGGAAAACTACTGGACTTTGTCTTTCTGCAGAACTCCCTTACTATCGGCATCGCTTTTGGAAGAATCGCTTCTTTGTCGCGTAAATTATAAGGCCACTCAGAAGTGAGTAGAGTCGACCCGGTCAAATACCAAACATCACCAATAAGAATATCACTAACGATTCTCTCAAAGCCATGATTAGACTCTACTTTAAGAGTGATTGGTTCGATAGAAGCCTCCCTTGAGGGAAAGGATACCGACCACTGATCCAATTCATTAGCCTTCACCTTCTTAATAACTCCATCCAGTGATACGGTTAATTGAACACCTTTATTGGCATGCCCCCAAACACGAATAGGTTGATTGCGCTGTAAAATAACACCATCTCGATAATACTCTGCTACCTGCAAAATCGGATAATCAGGGTCAGTCCATCGCGCATATTTAGCTTTGAGAGCAGCCGCCTTTTCCAAATCATCTTCCTCAAAAATAAATTTTTTGTTAATTAGGGCAAAGGGAGTTGCTGGCAAACCTGCCTTATTATAAAGGTTAGACTGCTCTGGAACTGCGCTATAGGCGTATTGCACCCCGATAGGAATAGATACATCAGGTGAAATTATTTCAACAAGGTTACCAACAATTTTTGCTTCGGCTTGATACCATTTCTTATCCTGCCCGCATAGTCGAAAATGATTAAGTTTATCTTTTGGTGTTGGTAACGCTGGCTCAGCAAACTTTCCAGGTTCCTTACGGTCCTTTGCTAGCCCTTTACTTCCGACCATCAATCCACCAAAAAGACTATCCTTCTCAAACGACACTAAGACTTTATTCCCCTCAATCTTGTAGTCTTTATAAATAGGACCAGTATAAGGGATATCTTTTTTGTACTGTTTATTGAGAGCCCATCTCGCCATCCTCATCCCAGGATGGAGTTTATTGTAGTAATGGATACCACCAGGATTAGCAGAGTTAATGTCTGATTGAATGACCATGCCCACATTCTTTCTGTTATTAACAAAGAACACATGTTGGACCTGGCGTATGTCAGCGAATCCAACATTGTTCGGATCCGGTGATCCATAAGGTTGCATCTGAGTAAAATAAAAAGGCATTTCTGGCATCTCCCAAGCATCTCTCCAACCATTAATCAAAGCCTCCATCCTCGCGGCATAAATTCTTCCATCTCCACTGTTACTTGTCCCTTGGCACCAAATCGCACCCCTAATACCATAAGGTATTACTGGAGCAATCTTTCCATTAAAGAACTGCGATGGGCCTCTCCACATACCAGAAATACCAGGCAGATTGGGCCGAGCCAGCACCTTACCTCCTAACTCTGATAATTTACCGGCCTCTTTTTGCCAACTCTTCAAATCAGCATAGTAATCCTCAAAGGCTTTCTGGCCTTGCCTCAGTAATGGGTCAGCATTCAAAATGAGGTCAGCGTCACCTTTGAGTTTAGGGTGTTCGACAATGGCTCTACGTTGGGTAAAAGCCTCAATCCGAGTATTACTATGGGCGCTTAAAAGAATACCTATTGGAATTTTTAATTCTTTATATAAATCATAAGCAAAAGAAAGCGACAATGCTGAGAATCCACTAGCCAATGACGATTTTTTCCACCCTCCGTCAGAGGTACCCTTCTTTTGGGGATAAAGCGCGGAAACGGTATTGATATTTATCTCTCTAATTGGAAGCTCTTCCTTTGATGAAGCTATTTCTTTTGCCAACTCATTGCACATACTTTTACCTGCTATCCACACCATGTTTGATTGACCCGAGGAGAACCATACCTCACCAACCAACACCCCCTTCAATGTGATTGACTTTCCTTTATCATTGCTAACCTCCATCAACTGCTCATTCAAAGAAGCTTTTAATGGATCAAGTTTAACCATCCAGTCGCCCCGTTTGTCCGCGATAGCCTTTTTAGTTTGACCAGAAAATTTAACAGTAATTTCACTCCCTGTAATGTCTTGCCCCCATACTGGGACTTTCACATCCCTTTGAAGTATCATGTTGTCAGTAAAAGGAACTGCTAACTGGAAATCATGATCATCGGAAAACGCATATATTGATGACGTTAAAATTAACAGGAGAGTGATTATGATCTTATTCATAATGGATAGTTTTTAGGAGAAATTTTTCTAAAGCTTTAATGTTATTTTCTGCTGAGCACTAATAGCTGAGACTGCCACCCTGGCTTTTTACGAGTTCCAAACCCACCGGCCTCAACAAAAAGATAATCTTCACCTTGGATATTATGAGAAGTCATTTTGAGGGCTTGAAATTTAGTGAGATCCATTAGGGTATTTTTGGACCAGACAAAAACCGGGCTATTGGTCTTACCATGATTATTAAATGTCATTTCACTAAAAATGGACCGGTTAACTCTTGTCTTTTTCTTTGGATCAAATTCATCAACTTTGGCAACCTGAGCAATCACCTTCCATGATCCCAAAATTTTTTGATTGTTAATAAATTCACCATCCCAGCGATATTTAATGGCTAAGGCTGATTTTTCTCGATCCTCAGGGTCTTGCCCTGCTTGCCATTCGGAGGACAGCATCGGAATGAGAGAGGCCGACTTAAAGACCAGATCGTCGCTCATTGGTGGCAATTTTTGCTCCTCTATATGAAGACTTACCTTTCCCTGTGGGATTGGCTGTGTGGGTTTTACTTTGTACTTGTCGTTGAAACGCAAGAAAGTCTTTAGAGCAATACAAACATTTCCACTTTTGAAATCATCCATAAATTCTTTTGTAATGTAAGCTCCCTTAGGCAGTCCTCCTGAACCTCTTCCATTGCAGGTCTTGGTTTCGATTAAAGGCCTCCCGTTCACATAAACGATGTGCCCTCCTCCGGAACCAACATGATTACCATCATTGATTCGTAACCGGTAGCGATGACCTGGCTTGATCGGAGGAACTTTGAAATTTTGTTTGATAAGTAATACTTCCTTTTCCCAAAAAGTATTCACCTTTGTTCCTCCATAACATTCCGGGCCATTACAGCTAGGACCACACTTATGAATGGGCTTATCGGGAATCTTTCCCATGTAGTGACCAAAAGGACTATTGCCGGTTTTAAAAACACCTGGATGATCAAAAGTCGAATCGGTATCAGTTTTAAACCAATTCACCATGCCCTTAGGAAGCGTCACATCACGGTACCTTGTAATAAGCTGATCGAATGGCACTTGCTCCGAGGCGATTGGATCAAAACTGTGATAATTCCATTCGGCCTCTCGTAAATCCATGAAAATATTCCATCCATAATTCTTATCGCCTGCCCTACTATAAAGAGCAGCTAATCCATCAATGACATCACGGGACCCTCCGGGATAACCGGATTGAATTTCTCCTCCTGCCAATTTCCTTAAATTTTCGCGATTCCTACCAACGTATTCAGGAATTAACTCATTCATGATAATTGGATTGATGGCCTCTTTGAGCTTTGATCCAAAACGACTTGAATCGGCATTAAGGAACAACTCCTTGTAGGGAAGAATCTCATTTGGTTGTCGTTCCCGAGAAACCTCATAGAGAACGTCTAACCCGCCTGGCACAGAGGCCAAAGATTCAGCTATTGCCTCCAAATGGAACTCATAAGTTGATGTTGTGTCCAATCCGCCCGGGGCTTTTTTTGAACCCCCATAACTAGTAAAACTATACTCTAAAGTTTTTGCAGCCAACTGCTGAACTTCTGGTGTGGCTTTTACAATTCTTTCTCTAATAGCCTTGGTCAGACCTCTCGTCACTGAGACCCTTTGATTATTACGGATTAGATCTCCGATTGCAGGAAGAATTTTTTTATAACATCGTTGATCAGTTACTACTGGCGCCAAGGCAGTAAGGGCTGCGTTTTTGAGCCAGTTCTCTTCATGCTTCAAGTATGGCAAAAGTAAATCTACAAGAGGTAAAACCTGATCCACCGAACCGTGACCTATGATTTGGAGAGCCGCGTCCTTGATCCACCACGACTCTTTTTCATCCTTTAAAGCATTGACTGCATTATCAAAGACATCAGTAGTAATCAATTCAGGCTTGTGTAAAATGGCGCTCATGATAGCCCTTCTAATGCGAGGGTCACTGTGATTTAAAAATTCATTCACCAGTTCACCGCGGACCTTACCTCCTCCTGATTTCCATCCAATATAACCGCTATTTATTCCTATAGCTTTAAATGCTGCTATGTGTCTTACATTATAATCTTGATGATGAATATACTGACGAATTTCTTCATTTGTGGGTTGCCTCTTGCCATGAAAATTTCGTATAAATCCAAGACTCGAATCATCGGCCAAAGTCTCTTTTGATAGGTCCTGTTTTTTACCATTCTTTTCAGGAATTGCATCCAGAGAGAGAAAAAGATTATCCTGATCGGTACCCCATATCTGATTGGGTAAATTAAAAAGCTTGGAAAACTTTGTGGGAGGGGCCCCTGAAATGCGTAAGGTCTTTCTTGGGATAGTATAGGTCAGTGGATATGCCACACCCCATAATTCCTTATCATAACCTGATCCACCAAGAATGCCAAAAGATCCATCATAGCGTCGTGAGAGGTCATAATGCCACTTACGATTATCCATAAACTCACGGTACTTTTGTGGTTGTTTATCATAGAGCAATCCCATCGCTGCACTTCTCCATATTTCACCAATCCCTCCACCGGTATGACCGTGTAACATGAAGCTCGTAGTATAAAAACTTTGAATGGCGCATGCGTCACGCGCCATAGAATAAATCGTTTCCCCATCATCTTGCGTCAACGCTGCGGCAGCAGCCATCGCAAATGCTAATTTTCCATTTTTTCCATTATCCACAAAACCGACCTCAGGTCGATCATCACCATAGGGATTGTTACCTCGACCTGCGTAACGAAAAAAGTGTCGTAGAGATCCTAAAAAAGTTTTGTCAGGTATAATGGCACCGCATTCTTTTGCCAGCATGAGAAAAGTAACAACATGAGTCCCAGCAGCATTAAGATGACCTTGGCCATAACTGGTCAGAGCACTTCCTCTTCCGGCCCAGCCATCATTATGCTGAGAAATCACTGCGTTATCGACCCATCCTTGTATGTTTTTTAATATTATAGGATCTCCAGTACGCAGGTAGCATTCGGCTAAAGCAATACCACCATAACCTATGTACCAAGGATACTTGTGAGCGGGAACTTTTCTGGCCCACTCATGAACAAACTTCTGATCATTTGCATCACCAGTGGAAAGCAGAAAAAGCATTCCTATGCCGCCAAGACCTTCAGTAGACTTTGGCTTCTTCAGATATTCAGCAACTTGTCGAACAATCTTATCAGACTTCGCACAATTAATTGGCCAGGTTCCACTGTACCTACCCAGAACAGGAATGCTCAATTTTATAGGTTTGGGCCTTCCTTTGATTTTAAACTGAACAATGCCATCGGTTCCTTCAGCCTCTGCCAGGATATTTCCCAACTGAATGCGTGGATCAATTTCAGCAAGTTCATTGCCATTAATGCTTTCAATAATTTGCCCCACACTGAGCTTGCCAGATATATCAGCCGGTGAACCCTCCTCAATGTTATTTATCCTCATTACAAACGCTGGCTGAATCAAATCCAAACCTACGCCAACTGGGCCAAATCTCTTAATGACTTGAAGCGATTTTTTTTCGTCAGGCCGGGTAGAAAAAATAGCGTTAGTGTTCTTATAAAATTGTACCTCAGCAGAGCTCCCAAGTGGGTAAATTAATAAAAAGATTAGAAAACATGAAAAAGGACGAAACATTTTTTATTTAGAGTTTTTTTGTTTTTTTACAGGTCTAACCACTTTCGATCTTAGTCTTATAATTACTTCATTCCCTAAATCGGGTAACAATTTGGAATTCACTTTCCAATTAAGCTTATCATTTTCGTGACCACTAAGTTCTGAAAGACACAATAACTCATCACCAAATGTCGAAACAGAAATCACATTACCAGTATCCTCACACAAATACTTCTTGGAACCTTTAGCTCCAGCAATCAAATGTGATCCAGCAAAAATAAAATTTTCAGGAAATGGTTTCTTTTCCTTAGCTACTACAGCCTCCGATTGAGGGGCAACAGGAGAAACAAAATCACTGATTGGATATTCTCGTATCATTCCATCCTCATTAGAAAAAACAACGGACACAATAATTTCATCACCTGCCGGATCTACTGCAACCCAACGAACATCCTTCTTTTGCTGCACTCTTTTCATCGCTGGATTACCAGGCTTTGAGCCCATCAGCAACAATGCTGTATGTATATGTAAGGGCCGGGCAGATGTACAAAAAATTGACTCATGCTCTTTGCTGTTATCGGTGCACAAAATGAGTTCTAAAACACCTTCGCTAAGGCAAATATTTGCGAAAACATCAACACTCCACTCTTCAAGATTCAACTTAATGCCAGGCAAATTTAACTTATTCAGGGCGTCCTTTGCTTCTGGAGTAAGTTTCTCTCTACTCAATCCGACACTTGAGAGAAAAATAATTCCGATAATACATTTAATAAATGAAGCCATTTAAATTAAGCTCAAAAGAACACACTGATATTCGAATTACAATGAAGTTTTTCCCTCTTTCTGCACCCCAAATGGGATTAGAAGTTGAATATTTTTTTAACTCGTCCCGACCAGAAAGATCATGATCAAATAATGATTCTGATATAGGTTCAATTATGAAACACATCATACCGACCATTTTTGGAATCTGGCTCTCCTCAATCTCATTTAGCGCCGAGACCAAACCGTTTTCGCCTGAAGGTCTCCGACTATGGCTGATGGCGAATGCCGGCATCAGCACTGAGGA
>Ga0315332_10000705_pt1 | contig 16258 bp, 10 predicted proteins | sample M110034915metaG_FD_203455 | JGI IMG/M metagenome (GOLD analysis project Ga0315332, IMG submission 203455) | Ammonia-oxidizing marine archaeal communities from Monterey Bay, California, United States - M1 100m 34915 | ecosystem: Environmental > Aquatic > Marine > Intertidal zone | place: USA...
GTGAAAACACAACCGGCCAACGGCCTTTATTGGCCGTCGATCCTCTCTACCCCTAACAATCCGATCCCCCCAATCCCCCTAATGTGCGATACATGACGCATGAAAGAGGGTAGTTGGCCTTGAACAGCGAGGAATTTTAAAAAAAACTCGAATTCCTTTTGAACTCATACATGCGGCAGAAACCCCACAAAAGAAATAAAAACACCGCCAACGTGCCAGCTAAGGCACTCTTTTCCCCGCTAAACTGGTATTGCATTCAATCCGAATCACTTACCTCTTTTTTTTCATTTGTTTAGCCGGCAAAAACACCCCATCTTGTTGACAGGCCCCAAATTTCAACATAACTTTTCAGCTGTTAAATCAACCCTTTCACATCGTTTTCGATTCTAAGAGATAGGAGACCCATTTCATGAATCGCGTTATTTGTTCGCTGATCGTATTCAGCCTGTTCTTGGTGGCCAATTCAGCCGACGCTGCTGGCCCACTTTTTAAGAAGCGCTGTTGCGCTCCTGCACCTTCATGCTGCACTCCAGCTCCAGCAACCTGCTGTGACGCTGATCCTTGCTGCAAAACTCGCGTTGGCCTTATGGCTCGCTTGAAAGCACGCAAATGTTGCGAGCCTGCACCAGCTCCTTGCTGTGCTGAAGTTGCTGATCCTTGCTGCAAAACTCGCGTAGGTCTTATGGCTCGCTTGAAAGCACGCAAATGCTGCAAGCCGGATCCTTGCTGTGCTCCAGTAGAAGCTGCCGAGCCAGTTCCAGCTGAGCCAGTTGCTGAAGTTGCAACTGCATGCTGCGAAGCTGATCCTTGCTGCAAGAAGCGCGTTGGACTCATGCAACGACTTCGCTCACGTAAGTGCTGCAAGCCGGATCCATGCTGCGAAACTGCTCCTGTTGAGCCAGTTGCAACTGCATGCTGCAAGAAGCGCGTTGGCGTTGTTGCTAAGCTTAAAGCACGCAAGTGCTGCAAGCCCAACCCTTGCTAATACGCAACTTTAAAATTGCAAAAAAAATAAGCCGGGCCTGATTTCAGGCTCGGCTTTTTTTGTAGAATCTCATCTTCAGTTAACCTTATCTTTAGTTAACTCTGACTGTTTTTGTTCCTGATCAATCGCAATCCGACTTCAACCAGAAAACCATCTAATGGCGCAGCTTGGGCTTGGCATGGCTTCTCTCGGCCGACCAGGATACATCAATCTTGGGCATGGCCAAGATTTGAATCACGACTACTCCATTGAGTCTGTTCGAAGCAATGCATTTGAAGTACTCAATCAAGCTTGGAATTCTGGCATTCGCCACTTTGACGTCGCTCGATCTTACGGCCGCGCAGAGGAGTTCATCTCCCAGTGGGTCAGAGAAATGTCGATACCCTCGCAGGAAATAACCATCAGCTCTAAGTGGGGATACACTTACACCGCAGCATGGAAAGTTCGAACCCCAAACGGCGTAGCTCATGAAGTTAAACGGCACGAACTCCCAGTCCTCCAACGACAATACGCAACTTCCCTTAATCAACTTGGTGAGCATTTAAAGATTTACCAAATCCACTCTGCCACCAAGGAAAGCGGTGTCTTAAACAACCGACCCGTCCTTGAATTCCTCGACCGAATTCGTCAGACCGGAACGTCCGTTGGGCTATCAGTTTCGGGCCCCGAGCAGGCAGAAACCATTGAAAAAGCACTCACTGTGGAAGTAAATGGTGAGCGATTGTTTCAATCAGTTCAGGCAACTTGGAACCTTCTCGAGCAATCCGCCGAAACCGCTTTAAAAAAAGCCCACGACCTTGGACTAAAAGTGATCATCAAAGAATCCGTGGCCAACGGCAGGCTCACCTCTCGAAACCAATGTCCCAATTTTCGTTCGCAAAAAGACCAGCTCAACCAGCTTGCCCGCAGACATCAAACCACCATTGATGCAATTAGCATCGCCGCTGCATTAAATCGACCATGGGTTGGAATCGTTCTAAGCGGTGCGACAACTACCGAACAAGTTACTTCCAATGTCAAAGCCACGGCACTCCCCTGGGACGACGAGCTCGAATGCCAGACTTCCAAATTTGCGGAAACACCAATGGATTACTGGGACTTCCGCTCTCAACTCGCTTGGAATTAATTACCGCCCGTCAGTGTGCGGCTTGGCAATTTTCACAAAAATGTCATGCAACGAGGGCTTCACTACCTCAAAGTGCTTGATTGAACGCATGCCCGAGAGTCGGCTCAACACCTCCTGCACGCAGTCTGGATGATCGAGACGAAATCGATGAAAGCGCCCATCGAAGTGGACTTCAGAGATCCCATCCATCGCCGGCACGGGAGTTTCTCCTCGTTCGTTAACTCCTCCGTCCTGCGGGAACTTATCGACCTGCACACGCACTTCGTCCGCCGGGTAATCAGCCTGAATAGAACTAAGCGTTCCGTCGAGCACCTTCTTGCCTCGGAAAATCATAAAAATGGTATCGCACATTTTTTCAGCCATTTCCATATCATGCGTCGAAAACACAATTGTCGTTCCGTTCTCGCGCAAGCTCAACACTGCCGCTCTCAACGAATCCAGATTGACAGGATCAAGTCCGCTGAAAGGCTCATCGAGAATGACCAATTTGGGCTTAGCAACGACCGCTGAAATAAACTGAATCTTCTGAGCCATTCCCTTGGACAGCGCATCCACTCGTTTATTCGCCCACTCGGAAGCACCCAGTCGCTCGAGCCAAAAATCTATTTCCGACTGGCAATCGTAAAAACCTTTGAGCCTCGCATAGTACTTCAAAACATTCCGAACCTTCATTCGTTTATAGAGACCACGCTCTTCCGGAAGATAGCCGAGCCGGTTGTCTGCCGTCCGTCCGTGCGTGCCTCCCAGAACGGTCACGACTCCCTCGTCCGGCTGAAATATCCTCAAGATCATCCGCAAGGTCGTTGTCTTGCCGGAGCCATTTGGGCCAATAAACCCGTAAATTGCTCCCTCAGGAACCGCCAAATCAATTTGATCCACCGCCGTCTGTTTCCCAAACCGCTTAGTTACCTGATTCAGTTCAATTGCATAGTTCGTCATAAATTTTGAATCGCCATTTTAACGGGATGACCGAACTTCAGTTTAACGACATTTCTCCAACGTCCAAATGGTAACGTCCTCGCCCTCAACCAACCTCCAACAGTCCGACGCTCAATTCCCGGTGCTCCCCCTCGACGATACATCGCTACATTTCCCCGCCGCAATACTTGCAAAAAAGAGCGTCGTCATCATGATCCTCAGTCAGACAGGAAGGACATGCAACGGTTGATATCACGCGTCGCCGTTTTCTTTCTAGCACCTCGGCTGAAACAAATCCGGTAGGAACAATGATCAAACTATAACCCACCAAAATAAGAATCGCCGAGATGAATTGCCCGCCCGTTGTCTTGGGAACAATGTCACCAAATCCAACGGTAGTCATCGTAACAATTGCCCAGTAGATCCCCATTGGAATCGACGTAAATTTTGAGTCTGGATCAAATGTACTTTCAACGTCATACATGATCGTGCCAGCGATGGTAACGATGATTAACACGACCATGATAAAAACTACAATTTTCCCGCGGGCTCGCCAGATGGCATTCCCCAAATCCTCGCCCTCTCGCTGAAACCATGACAAATTGAGAATTCGAAAGACTCTCAACAACCGTAGCGAACGGATAGCCGAAAATGCACTCGAATGCCCGCCTGCTGAGAAAAACAGAAACAAGAGGTATTCAGGAAGAATTGCCAGGAGATCGACGATTCCCCAAAAACTAAAAATGAACCGCCAAGGTTTTTTCACACAGTAAATTCGCAAAGCATATTCAATAGTAAACAGCCCGGTGAAAACCCAACTCGCCCAGAACAAAGCATCCTTCCAGCGGTCCTCAAACCCTGCCACTGTTTCCAGACTGTTCGAGATGACGCTTAAGACAATCACGACCAGCAATGCCATATCAAACAACCACCCTTGAGTGGTGTGGGCGCCGAAAATGATCTCGTGCATCTTTTCTTGCACGGTCTGTTCTTCTCGATTTTTATGAGACATAGATTGTAAACCAGCGGTGAGTTTTCAAATAAGAACACAATTCTTTACCAACCAGCAACCGACCGCAATCGCTCGACCTAATTCCCGGATAGATGCTAAACGGTGTTTCGTTGACTTCTCTGCAATCTTAGTTTTCTAAACAAATATTCTCTGCCAATTATCTCTCATCAATAATCGCAAAAACGCGTCCATCCACCTTGCGAGTCTACATTTCGATGAAAATGGACAATAAAAAAACCTGCCGCAAGATTGCGGCAGGCCCTATTTTTTCAATGGGAATAATTAATCCCCATCTCCCCCAAGCACTAGTCGTTCTTGAGCTTGATATTCAAGTTAACTTCGGTTTCGCCCCGCTTCAATTTAAATTTCGCGGTCTTCCCAGCATCGCGCCGAATCAAGCGAGAAATATCTCGCCGTTTCGTCATTGCCTCACCATTCATTTCAACAATGACATCGCCTTTTTGTAACCCTGCTTTTTCAGCAGCAGAATTCGGTGTCACGCTTTCAACAGTAACAACGCCGTTGTCATCATCAAGCATGACTCCCAACCGAAACGGTTTAGGGGCACCAAAGACTGGCTTCTTATCCATCGACGCAAGTCCGTCGACAATCTTCTCCGAGTAGTCAATCACCTTCAAAGCGCCTTCACAGTCAAGCGTTTCAAAGTCATCTTCAGGAGTGTGGTAAACCGCAGTCTGGCCAGTGTGAATAAATACGTTTGGAACATCCCGCTGATTAAACGGTAGGTGATCACTCCCCGCAAACGCGCGTGGCGGTTTGTTGAGATCAAACCCAAAGTCTGCATTTGCAGAATCAAACACAGGATCCAATTGAGCTGACGAATTCCAGTTGTACAAAGTGAGTTTGTTATCACGCAGCCAACCGATCATATCAAAGTTGATCATTGCAGCGGTAGTCTCCAGAGGGAAAAGTGGATTTTCACAATAGTGAATCGCCCCCAGTAGTCCCATTTCTTCCGCTGTAAAACAAACAAACACAAGTCTGCGACCGGGCTTCTTGTCGCGTTTATTGAACCGGCGAGCCAATTCAATCACCGCTGCTGTCCCAGTAGCATTATCATCAGCACCGTTATGAATCTCTTTTCGTCCTGGCGCCCGAGAACCATACTCGCCCATTCCGAGGTGGTCGTAATGTGCGCCAATCACAATCGTTTCATCTGCGTTGGGGCCTTCACCTTCAATAATCCCAATGATGTTGCTTGTCTTGGTCTTCTTAATTTTAAAGGCTGATTTAAAGTTGGCAGACCAACCATCCATCACTTGGGAAATTGGCTCCAGATTGCTGTCAATCTGAGCTTCGATTGCTTTCACGCTTGAAAGCTTTTTACCAGTTGGAGTGTTCAAAGGAGAACTCTTTAAAAGATCGTCCAAAACCGATCGTTTGACTTGAGCAAACGGCAAACCATTGGTTCTAAACCGATCAGCCTGAATTAGCTCGTCAGCCGAAGCAGCATTGACTGAATCGTTTACCATTATGATTCCAGCCGCTTTCGCGCGCCGAGCTGCCGTAACCTTTTGGCTTCCAGATGAGTGGCGGGAGGTATCAGCTCCGTCGAAAACGCTGCTCTCGTCCTCAGATTGCGGTTCGTAACGAATCATCACCACAATTTTCCCCTCAACATCTACACCTTTGTAGTCATCGTAATTATGTTCGGGTGCAGAAATTCCATAGCCAACAAAAACAAGATCACTACTTAGATCAAAATCTCGCCGTCCTAGGAGCTGTTGAAAATCTTTTCCTAACTTCAAATCTACCTTAGCGTCGTTTGGTCCGTTTAGTGCCAACGCTGTTGCAGCCTTATCAACAACCCGTGTGTTTCCGACTTCCATCTCCTGAAAGTATGTTCCGTCCGCCAGAGGCTTTAAGCCAGCTTTTTTATATTCAGCAACAATGTAGTCTTCGCAAAGCTTGATTCCCGGAGTCCCAGGTTGCCGACCTCCCATCTCATCAGACGACATATACTTAATGTCATAAGTCACCTGCTTCAACGCATCCTGATCAATCGAAACTTCTTTTTTCTCAGCCGCCTTCTCAGACGCTTCTTGACCAATAACGTTATCGGAAGTCACCAACATCGTTGAGGCGAAACCCAAGATGCAAGCGGTAAAAGTCATTTTGAATAAGTGTTTGTGCCTCACTCAGTATCTCCTGCTTTGAGAGTTTGAAAATTTTCGCCGAGCGGGGGTAGTCAATTCATTCAAGATTAGAGACGCGACGTGCCCGTCGTTTTAAAGCACGTCCCAACTCCGCGGGCAACCGACAATCTACCATCTGACGACAACATCGTCAGCAATTGGCAAGCATGCTGAAGCACGATTCCTACAAAAATAATAATGCGCACTTGTCAGCCACTATCTTAAAATGGTGAAAGCCCCCGCTCTGCTGACACCCTCAACTAAAACCACAAACGAGAGGTGTCGGCAAATCTCGTCGGCAAATCTCGTCGGTAACCTCGGTTCAGACCGAACGGCACCCCTCCCACAAAAACAAACGACTCCAAGGTTGAGCAACCGACTGGACCGAGACCAGTGCTTTAGTAGGTAAAAATCGCAGCCTGGAAACAGCACCTTGCCAGCACTCAAAACGACCACAAAACTCCACAATCTGGACAGCACCTCTTAAAATGTGGAAATTCGATCACCAAAACCGTTTGAAATCATGAATATACCGCCAAAACACCCAAGGGCTGATAATACGCTCTTGCAGGCTATTTTCAGGAAGATAAAATCCCGTCTGAACGTCTCGGGCTGAGACGCGGGGCGATGAATCAGGGCAAAATCCACGGATTTTTGCGTTGATCCGCCCCGCTGTGCTCCTCTTCAACCTCCCGGCAGGCGTCTTAAATTTTGCGTCAACGACCCTAGAATACGTGTGGAGCAGGTCAACTTTATGAATCCTCATACACAAACCATGACATACAACCGACTCGAACTTTTAAAATTGATGTATCTAAGTCGCGAGGGAGATCGTCGCGAAGGCGTTCTTCACCGGCAGAGCAAAGGCTGGTTCCAAGTAGCTGGAATGGGACACGAACCGCTCGCGGTATTTTCATTTTTGATGGAAGACGGAGATTATCTATTTCCCTACTACCGTGATCGAGCCATGGTTCTCGCCAAAGGCGTATCCAACGCAGAGCTGGCGAGTGCGTATTTTGCGAAACTCGGTTCCTCCAGTGGCGGTCGCCAAATGCCGGGGCACTACAGTGACCGTCAGCGGAACATCTGGAGCGTCCCGACTCCAACTGGAGCCAATGCACTTCCGGGATGCGGCGTGGCTTGGGCCATGCAACTTGACGAACAGCCGAACGTAGTAGTGGCTACTGTTGGTGATGCTGCCTCGCGCCAGGGTGAATTTTACGAGGCCATTGCATTTGCCATCGAGCGACAACTTCCGATCGTTTTCATTGTTGAAGACAACAACTACGGAATCAGCACAAACACCGAAAAATTCAATCCGTTTAAGTTGGAAGTATTTAACGAAAGCCATTTGGTTCACGTCGACGCTCGCCACCCGGATCGGGTGTTCGATGTCGCGGCGCCGGCCCTCGAAAAGGCTCGCTCTGGTGGCGGTCCCACTGTCATTATTGCCGAACTGGACCGCCTTTGCTCGCACACTAGTTCCGATGACCATCGAGTTTATCGTCCGCTTGATGAAATCGAAGCGATGGCAGATCGTGATCCGATCGTTGTGCTGTCCAATGAATTAATCGACTCGGGTGAATTGTCGAGCGACGAATGGGAAGACATCAAGGCTGAGATCAACACACGGGTTGACCAAGAGTATATTGCGGCTGAATCCGAGCAGGATCCAACTCCCGATGACTTGATGAAGCAGCTATTCGCACCTTTGTCGACACCTGAACCTCCCCCCATCGAAGGCGGGCGAAAGTGGCGAATGGTTGATGCAATCAACCAGGTTTTCAAAAATGGACTCGATAACGACGATTCCTATATGTTTTTTGGAGAAGACATTGAGGCGCCCAAAGGTGGCGTTTTTGGACTCACAGCAGATCTCTCCCACGAACATCCCGACCGAGTCTTCAACTCTCCGCTCGCCGAGGCGACCATCGCTGGCGTCGGGATAGGCATGGCTTGCTACGGAAAGAGACCCGTCTTTGAAATTCAGTTCATTGACTTCGTCGGCCCCGCCATGAATCAAATTACACAAAACTTGGCCACCCTTCGCTGGCGAACCAACGGCGACTGGAATTGCCCGGTAGTCATGTACGCTCCCTACGGTGCCTATCTGCCAGGTGGTTCGCTATGGCATTCGCAGGCAAACGAATCGATCTTCGCCCATTGCCCCGGATTACGTGTTGTCGTGCCGAGCACTCCCGAAGACGCAACCGCTCTCATGTGGACGTCCATGCACACCGATGATCCGACGCTTTTCCTTATCCCAAAACATCTTTTCCGGCAACAAATGACTGTGCCTAACGACATTCCGGCTGTTGGATTCGGAGAGGCAAGGGTGCGACGCGAAGGAGATGACGTCACCATTGTTTCTTGGGGCAATTGCATGGAGCAGGCTTTTGCTGCCGCCGATGCCCTCGCCGACGAAGTTTCAGCTGAGATCATCGACCTGAGGTCGATACAACCGTGGGATAAAGAGACGATCCTCAGATCGCTTGAAAAAACAGGACGCCTTGTTGTCGTTCAAGAAGACGGCCGTTCGTGCAGTGTCGGACAGATGATTATCAGTGAAATCATGGGCGACTCCGAAAGTTTTTGCTATTTTGTAAGTGCTCCTCAGTTAGTTGCCAAACCCGATGTCCATATTGGGTACAACCCGGTTTACGAGTACGCTGCACTCCCAGATACCAACCAAGTCATTGACGCAATCCGAATTACAATGGAGGACTGACCGGCCATGCCCGTCATTTCAGTACGAATCCCGCAATTGGGCGAAGGCCTACAAGAAGCGTTACTAGTTGAATTCCTTAAAAATCCAGGCGACACCATCGGTCGAGACGATCCGATCTACGTCATGGAGACGGACAAAGCAACCACGGACGTTGAATCTCCTTATGACGGAACCCTCGTTGAGTGGACGGTCGAACCAGGAACAGTTCTGGAGATTGGCGCCGAAATCGGCAAAATGGAAGTAGCAGAAGGTGTCAAAGAAATGCCAGTCGGGCATGGCCCCGCCGATGCCGAGACTTCCGAACCCGCATTGCCTGCTGCCGCAACCGCCCCCACCTCGGAACCGGTGCGTTCAACCCGGGTAATGATCCCCCCCAAGACTCGGAAGTACTTAAAGGAACTTAACCTCCTTGATGCCGTCGATCAAATCCCTTGCAGCGGCAAGAAAATGATGCCCGAAGATGTCGATGCGTTTATCGCCGCTGGCGGAGCTAACGCGGAGATCTCTTCAGATCAATACACAGTCGAACCGTTACCAAAATCTCAAATTGTCTTGAATTACCGACTTGGTCGAGGCGCGAAAGCGTGCATCCCAGTGACCGTCATGACTGACGTCAACTGGACTCAGGTTGCTGCCGCCCGAACAGTCGCCCGTGAATCGGGTGGCCCGACCGGTTTTGCCATGGCTTGCTGGGCAGTAGTTCAAGCCCTGAAAAACCACCCGAAGTTTCGCAGCGTGATGAACGCCGATGGTAACTCGCTTAAAGTTTTCCATCACGTGAATCTTGGCGTCGCCGTTGCTCTTCCGGGGGATGAGATGGTAACTGCAGTCATTCGTGACGCCGACGAAATGGGTGCGACTGAATTCTATCAAGCCTTTGCTACCCAAGTGGCCGCTGCCAAAGATACGGGGGATCAAGCTGACGAATCAACGACAGTAACAGTCTCTAATATCGGCAAAGCGGGCATGAAGATTGGCATCCCAGCGATCGTCGCCCCCGCCGTCGCGACACTCGCAATTGGCGAGTCATTCGCTCACCCCGTTCCCGATGGTGATTCGTTCCGATTCCAAACCATGGTTACGGCAACCCTCAGCTTCGATCACAGAATTGCTAATGGCGTTGGTGCCGCGAATTTCATGAGCGAAGTTAAATCTCTCATCGAGGCGTTTGAAGCTTAAGCTACCCGAACGAAATCTCTCTGTGGGCAAGAACCCACCTACCAATTTGAAACTGATTTATTCCGAGGCGTACGCTTGGTGCGCCCGGTCTAATTCAGCCTTCGTCAATTCTTTACTATGCACGATCAAGCGGTAACGCAAACTCGTAAAACTCTTCGTTGACAACGCAACCGGGCCCCGACCTGGATAGACAGGGTTTTGCATACTCTTCACTTTGTCACGCAAAATCCATTTTTGCGGATAACCAACCGTTTCAGGATGAACCAATATCGCAATTCCACCCGTCGTCTTGGAAGCCCCGAATTGACCTACCAAATCTACCCAATTGCCACAGGCCATTGGAAGTTTTGTCGCTTTGATAAATCCGCGGGAAGTCAGAAATCTGAGATTAGGCGGTTGCTTAACGCGAACCGAAAATCCACCATATCCTTTCGCATCATTTGAACCACCAATCGATAAATTAGGCCGAAGCGCGAGCAGCTTAATTTCGAAATCGATAATTCGCATCTCCCCCGCGGCACGATGAACTTCAATGACATTCAATTCCTTTACCAATGGAATTGGCTGGGCATCTGAATCAAGCAGTTTCTCAGATTGCCAAATGACCTCATTCTTGATTTGAATCGACTCAGTCTTCGAAACCATTTCAGTCGCGCGGACGTCCCAGTCGAACGACTCAGCCATCCACCCATCTCCAACAGCAACCTCACCAACATACAGTTGATGCCAAGCCCAAAATACGCCCCGATGATGTAGATGATCGGAAGGAAAATCCTGGGTTAGCACTCGTCCATCTAATCCGTAAAGAGGATGAATGTAGTTTGCGCGGCGATGAGATCCATTTCGCGATTTTGGATTCGCTTGATACTGAAGGATTGGAGTTTCTTGCTCAGAGACCAAAACTCCCTCGGCGTTTGCGAGCCAGTTGAGCGAGCGGTCAAGAGATTGCCCCTGCTGTTGTGCGGAGCCAGTTCTGGTGACTAAACCAATAATCCCGATGAGCAAACAGGCTGTCACAACGATTCGGCTCATCTTTACGCCCATCTTTTTAAGAAATTATTTCTTTAACCACATTTCCTGCGACGTCAGTCAAACGAAAGTCTCTACCCGCATACTGATAGGTTAATTTTTCGTGATCCAGGCCCATGAGGTGCAATATCGTTGCATGTAAATCATGCATATGCACCTTGTTTTCAACCGCATGGTGGCCGATTTCATCCGTCTTACCATGCACGTACCCTGCCTTCGTGCCACCACCGGCAAGCCAAACCGTAAACCCTCGTGGGTTATGATCACGCCCATCTTTCCCTTGAGCAAATGGAGTTCGACCGAATTCACCACCCCACCACACCAAGGTATCTTCCAGCAATCCACGCTGCTCTAAATCAGCCAGAAGACCCGCCACCGGTTTATCAACGGCTTTCGCATGATCTGCATGCTTAGGCATGTTGGAATGCTGATCCCACCGAGGGTTCGGAGATTCATCCGAATAGTTGACCTGTATGTATCGCACATCTGCCTCGGCCATGCGCCTTGCCAAGAGGCACTGCCTACCAAAATCCTCGGTCTCTTTTTGATTAATTCCGTAACTATCGAGCGTTTCACGGGTTTCACCGGACAAATCCATAATTCCCGGCGCATTCAACTGCATCCGGTAGGCCAACTCATACGACTCAATTGTCGCTTCCAGTCGTTCGTCTTCTGAATGCCGTTGTAATTGCGAACGATTCATTTGCTGAAGGAATTCAAATTGTTTTTTTTGAACATCCGGCGGCAAATCTAAATTCGTAATGTTTTTAATTTTTGCATCAGCAACTGCCTGTCCAGCACGCCCTACGGCCGTACCTTGAAACATCGTTGGCAAAAACGCATTCGAATAATTTCGCGGACCACCTTTACTCGCCGATGGATTAATTGTCACAAACCCTGGAACATTCTGATTCTCTGTTCCCAGACCATACGTAATCCAGCTTCCAATCGAAGGGCGAACGAGATTAGTAGCCCCCGTATGCATGAAAAGGGTACTCGGACCGTGCGCGACTCCCTCGGTATGCATCGAATGAATCATGCACATTTTATCTACATGATTTGCCATTTCAGGAAACAACTCAGAGACGTGCTGACCACTTTCGCCGTACTGTTTAAACGACCAGAGTGGCTTTAAAAGATTACGAGTGCTTTTACTGCCAAACGTACCAAACCGGACTCCAGTAAAATCTATCCCTTGACCATCTCGTTTAATCAGCTCCGGTTTGTAATCAAAACTGTCGACCTGACTCGGCCCACCCTGCATAAAGATAAAAATCACCCGCTTGGCCCGCGCCGGGAACATCGGTGGACGTGGCAACAGTGTATTACGCTTATCTTCTCCACGCGTTTGCTCCGCGCAGATACCTGAGAGCGCTAACGCTCCAAATCCACAGGCACTACGACGAATCATCTCGCGCCGAGAAACCGTTCGATAAAATTCACAAGGTTCTGTCATGCTCTTAGACCAACATCCCCAATTAAGAAATTAAATTTCAATCCACGTACCGAAAATCTAAACTCGCAAACAAGGCATGGCAAAATCTAGCCCACGCTCCTTGTCGGATTTCGTCGCCAGCATTGGCAACTCCGCCGCTCCCCCCCGCTATTTCTTGCCGAAGGTACTCCTCAACCGCCTGGATTTCTGCCGGCGCTGGCTTGCGACCAATTGTACTCAAATACGCAATTTTTACCCGCTCGACGTCATCAATTTCCGACATCGCAAGAAGCCTATCAGCCATTTTTGTAGATGCCCGAATTATTTCCGGATCGTTCATTAAAAATAATGCTTGAGTTGGCAGGGTACTCGTATTTCGATCCCCCGTAACCAAATTGGGATTTGCAAAATCGAAAACCTCAAAAAGCGGCAGCATCGAATTCCGAAACGCCGGGACATAAACACTTCTTCTGACCGTATCAAATTTATAGCCGAGATCATACTGAGTGATCTTACGAATGGTTCTTCCGCCAGGCGTAAGATCAAGCTCACCGGATGCAAACAGAATTGAATCCCGAAGCACCTCGGCATCGACACGGCGGCGATTCGCACGCCATAACAAACGATTTTCCGTATCCTTCGATTTTGCTACGGGATCCACAGCAACGCTAAGTTGGAAAGCGTGAGATAAGACTATTTTTTTGATTAGTTTTTTGGTCGACCAATTTGAGTCAATAAAATCTAACGCCAGAAAATCCAACAATTCTGGATGCGAAGGTTTTTCACCCACAAAACCAAAATTATCGATTGTGGAGACCAGCCCCCTCCCAAACAGGTGCCTCCAAACACGATTAACATAAACCCGTGCCGTCAAAGGATGCTCAGGATTCGCGATCCATTCCGCCAGTTGCAATCTCCCGCTTTCATCACGGCCAAACTCAGGCCGAGGTTGATCACTGCAAACAGATAAAAAACCGCGAGGAACAACTGGCCCCAAGTTGCGGACTGACCCGCGAATATGCAGATGACCATCCTTTGGCTTTGCACTGTCTTTCACTGACATTGCGACGGCGACTGGACGTACTGGATTCTTTTTGATTTCCTTCAGCAAGCGATCCAATTTATTAATTTGTTTTTCAAGGGCTACTACTTCAGCCGGCTTTGTGACGTCACCAATCGAATCACCAGCCACCGGCGCGCGTCTGCTGGGAGCTTTATCAGGTGGCTTCACCGAGTCTTTGCCTTTAGCAATAGAATCCCCTACCTGCTTGAGAAACTGGACTGCATCGACAATCACATGCCCATCTGTCCCCTCATTTGAAATTGTCACGGAGGCGGCATTGTCAGCTTCAAACCGGAAAGTCCCAAGTGAATAAAACAAACCATTTATGGGAGGTTGTTGAGATTGATTGACGAAGAATTTAGCTTTCCCGTCTTGATGATCCACTGTAACGACGGTGTTGGAAGCACGATTCCCACCAGCACTGTAAGAGATTCGGACCTCATAATCCCCACCTGCTTCAAATTTCGGCGAGAACACCGCCCTCTTTTCACCCTTCCCTGAGTTTTCATCGTGTATGTAATTCTGATTTACGAATCGCGAGGAAAAAGTTGACTCAATCCAACTGCCAGTCAGTTGAGCCATCGTTTCGTCCAGAACTATGCCTTGCAGTGCGTCAGCCGATACCGCTTTTTTATTCGCCTCATTTTGGACCGATTTAGTTTTTGACAACTTCGCCAACTTGGCTTTCGCTTTAGTCAACCGCTTCCCTAACTCTTTGACTTGCTTCAAATATTCATCCGCTGCCTTGACCTCTTCCGCCGAGGCGAGGGGGCGGGTGACATAGCCAGAAACATTTCCATCGACTAGCGAAACTGTGCTTCCAAATATCCCCGCAATGGCATAGTAATCCGACATTGGGATGGGATCGAACTTATGATCGTGGCAACGAGCACATCCTAAAGTCATTCCTAAAAAAGCCCGACCAACAGTATCGATCTGCTCATCGATTACTTCCATCCGCAACAGCTCTTTGTCTTGCTGTTCATAATTGGTCGGCCCGAGTGCCAGTAAACCCGTAGCTACCAAATGCTCTGTTTTTTGCTGGTGCGAATCGTGCGTAAGTAAATCACCGGCGAGCTGCTCAACAATAAACTGATCGAAGGGCTTGTCTTGGTTGTAGGCGTCAACAACGTAGTCGCGAAAACGCCAGGCCTCTGGAAACATCAAACTGCGACCGCCGCCACTCGATTCTGCGAACCTCGCAACGTCCAACCAATGTCGCCCCCATCGCTCTCCAAAATGGGTTGAGGCCAACAACTCGTCAACAACTTCCGGTAAGATCTCTGCTGTTGAACGGTCGTCGTTAACAAAACTGCTGATTTGACCAACCGTCGGCGGCAATCCAATGACCGCAAGATAAATACGGCGTAACAAAGATTCACGCCCAGCATCTTCGACAGGAGTAATCCCGGCAGACTCCATCCTCGCAAGCAGGTAACGGTCAATATCGCTGCGGGGCCAGTTGCGATCAACGGTGGCCGGTGGCTGTGAATCCTTGAGAGGTGTAAATGCCCAAAAGTTCCGACCTGCCTCCAAGCTTACTGCTTCAGATTCTTTTCCTGGCTGAGCCTTTCGAGGATCAGGTGCGCCCATCTTGACCCACTGAACCAAAATGTCGATCTCTGACTCTTTCAACTTCCCCTTCGGCGGCATCTCATAATCTTCGTAACGCACGGAAGAAATCAACAAACTTTCCTCCGGATGCCCAGGAACCATCGCCGGCCCCGAATCACCGCCACTTACCATTTCCTCCAGTGAGGTTAATCGCAAACCACCACGGATCTTTTTTTCATTTTCACCGTGACACTGAAGACAATGTTGAGACAAGAGCGGACGCACCTTATTTTCGAAGAACTCAATCTCGCGAGCCGTAAAAGATTTCTGATCAGAATCCTCACCTTCCTGCGCTAAGACATTCGCGTTTAAAAAGCTCCAGGCAAATGCAATCTGCAATAGCGTGAGCGCTGTCCTCCAGAAGCAGTTTAAAAAATCATTAGCTTCGTGCTTACGAACCATCAATTTACCAGCACTCTTAAGGAATATCGCGGTGAAGTCAGACAATTAATCGTACAACGATCGTCTCGAAATTATAACGCCGAATCAATGCGATTTCGAACTCTCACCCCACTCTGAGAGCCATTTCCTGACACTTCGGTATCAAAATTGAAAAAAAACGATTGATTGCATTCGCTTCTGTGAAATCAAACGTAAAATAGTGAACCCTCCAAAACTAAATTCGACATGGAACCCCGATGACATTTATCCAAAGAAACATTCGTCCCATGTGCAACGAGCAAGTTTCGTTAACGTTGATGCTCTTCATTTCATTCTCGTTCTTCAGTTCGCTTTCGAACGCACAAATAAGCGAACAGGACTCGGCGTCCCAGCGACCGAATGTCCTAATTATCTATGCTGACGACCTCGGTTACGGTGACGTTCAGTGTTACAACCAAAAATCAAACATCCTGACACCGAACATTGACAGACTGGCCAATGAAGGAATGCGATTTACCGATGCACACAGTGCGGCAACCGTCTGCACCCCCAGTCGTTACAGCCTGCTTACTGGGCGATATGCATTTCGTTTACCAAATCACGGCAGAGTCTTTGATGGCATTGGGGGCCCA
>Ga0315332_10000724_pt1 | contig 16078 bp, 18 predicted proteins | sample M110034915metaG_FD_203455 | JGI IMG/M metagenome (GOLD analysis project Ga0315332, IMG submission 203455) | Ammonia-oxidizing marine archaeal communities from Monterey Bay, California, United States - M1 100m 34915 | ecosystem: Environmental > Aquatic > Marine > Intertidal zone | place: USA...
CGCCTATGTAGACGAATATTTCCACAACGATATCGGCGGGCGCGATATCCTTGCCCCCGCCGACCGCGTAATCCCCGCCCTGACCGCGCTGTGCTTCCGCGGCGCGGGAAAAGCGACGGAACGCATGGTCGGTGCCGCGCTCAATGCCGGGCTCGCCCCGCGCGCCATTCTGGAGATTTTTATTCAGTCGGCGCTGTATAGCGGGCTGCCACGCACCGAAGAAGCGATTGAAATTGCCAACCGGGTTTTCGCCGCACGCGGCATTTTGCTACCGGACGATCCGCCCGATACGCGCACCCCCGAACAGATGGACGCCGACGGCGCCCGGGTGATGGAAGACCTGCACGGTCCGCGCCAGGCCGGCGGATATGCATCGCCCGATAACCCGGTGACGTTTTCGCTGTATCAGGGTGCTATCCGGCACGGCTACGGCCAGCTCTGGGTACGCCCTGGCCTTGATCTGCGCCAACGGATGATTGTTGCCATCGCAGGGTTTACATCGGCCAGCCTGCACGCGTCGTTAAGCAAATTTGTGCCTTCGGCCCTGAATGTGGGACTGTCTAAAGACCAGATCGTGGAAGCCGCTATTCAGACCGCGCCGTGGAACGGCCTGCCCATCGCGCTGACGGGTCTGACTGTCATCAGCGAAGCACTGGCGACTGTGGATTGATACACCAGATCCAATTCAGGGTACGCGACGTAAGTAATTTTAAAGAACGCCAAAAGACGTCAGGTGGGTCATGAGCGATAGCGATACAAATACCGTCACCGACACCAAGCCTAAAACCCAGAAGCCCCGCCTGTATAAGGTGATGCTGGAAAACGACGATTTCACGCCGCGTGAATTCGTCGTGAAGGTACTGAAATCCATCTTCCGGATGACGGACGATGAAGCCTATCTCGTTATGATGGCAGCGCATCAGCAGGGTAACGCCGTGGTGTCGGTCTATACCCGCGATGTCGCGGAATCCAAGGCCAAGGACGCCACCGACATAGGCCGCGAAGCCGGCCACCCCCTGATGTTCACTATCGAACCAGAAGAATAGGCGGATCTTTAAGAAGTGCCCCCTCGAGTCGGTCCCGAGGGTCCATTCGGTCAAACGAGGCTATCGTAAAGATCCAGCCAGCCCGGATTGGTCATTTCGATCTGATCTATTGTCCACTGACGATACCAACGCTTTAGCGATTTTTCGCGCTGAATAGCGACTTCGATGCTTTGATGAACCTCATACCAGACCAGTGACTTAACGTCGTATTTTTCAGTGAAGCCCGGTGCCGCGCCGGTTTTATGTTCATCAATTCGGCGGGCAAGATCATTGGTAACGCCGATATAGAGTGTTCCGTGTTTGCCGCTCGCGAGCTTGTAGACGTAATAGTCTTTCATGTCTCACACCGAGTTGGTGGATCCTCGGGTCAGGCCCGAGGATGACAAGAGCGCCCACTCGGTCCGTTTCCATTCACTGTCACCCTCGGGCTCGACCCGAGGGCCCACACTTATCGCCGCGCCGCCGCAATCACATCCAGAATATGTTCCGGCGTAAACGGCTGCTTGGTCACCTGGGCGCAGAGCGGACGCAGCGCATCATTGACCGCGCACCACAACGCAGCGACTGCGCCGATGGTGCCGGCTTCGCCGATGCCGTTTGCACCAAGCTCGGTCGCACCGATCGGGGTTTCCACATGCGCAATCCGGATATCGGGCATCTCGCTCGCCATCGGCAGCAGGTAGTCGGCAAGGCTGGCGTTCAGGAGCTGGCCGTTTTCATCATACTGGCTGTGTTCGTACAGCGTATTCCCGATGCCCTGAATAATACCGCCGCGGATCTGTTCGTCGACCATCAGCGGGTTCACCACGCGGCCGCAATCGTCCGCCGCCCACCAGCCGAGCAGCTTGATAAACCCGGTCTCTATATCCACTTCGACATGGGCGCCCTGCACCCCGTTGGCGACATAGTAAGGCGTGTTGGGCACATGATGACGCGTGACCATCAATTCGGGCTGGACGCCTGCGGGCAATGTGTCCTGGCGGAAATAACCGACCTTGGCGAGTTCTTCGAGATCCATTCGGGCCTCGCCGGTTGATGCATCCCTGATTTCGCCACCGCCGAGGGTTAACGTATCCGCACTGGTCTGCAGGATCGACGCGGCGAGGTCGAGGATATTCGCCTTCAGCGCCTTGCCTGCCTGCAGCGCCGCTTCGCCGCCCATAGCCATGCCGCGCGATGCCCACGCGCCGCCGCCATAGGGTGTGGTCGCGCTATCACCGGCGATGACGTCGATTTTGTCCATGCCGATACCGAGCTGGTCACCGACGATCTGGGCGATCCCGGTCAAGGTCCCCTGCCCCTGGTCGGTCACGCTGGTCAGGCATCTGACAACGCCGGATGGTTCCAGCTTTACGGTACAGCCATCTTGGGTCGACACCCGCGCGCCCGACGGGCCGTAATAGATCGGCCCGAACGCGGCGGCTTCAACGAAGGTCGCAACGGCAACACCCCGCCAGACGCCGTTTTCGCGGGCCTTTGCCTGATCGACGCGGAGCGCGTCATAGCCCATCAGCTCGACACAGGAATCAAGGCACTGATGCAGCGACATGTGTTTCGCGGCATACCCGCCGACGCTGGTGAGCGGGTAATCCTCTTCCTTGTGAAAATTGAGGCGGCGGAATTCGACCGGATCGATCTCCGCCTTCGCCGCGGCCTGATCGACCAGCACTTCGGTCACCGCACAGCCGATCGGCACCCCGACGCCACGGAACATGCCGACAATGCCCTTGTTCACATAGGCGACCCGGGTGCGGGCATGATAATCGGTCAGCGCATAGGGCGCCGCCGCACAGGTGATCGCCATCATGCCTTCGGCCAGTCCGAAGCGGATATAGGCGGTGTAGGGTCCGACCGAGAGCGTGTTGTCGAAATCCATCGATGTGATTTTGCCGTCGGCGTCGACGCCCATCTTGGCCGACCCGAGATGATCGCGTGTCTGACAATCCGCAAGGAAAGATTCCAGCCGATCCGCAGTGTACTTCACCGGCTTGCCGAGCATCTTGGCAATGGCGACAACCGCGACCTCTTCGCCGTGAACGTTGATCTTGAGGCCGAAACCGCCGCCGATATCCGGCGTGATGACTTGGACTTTGTGCTCGGGGATGTCGAGATGGCGCGAATAGATATCCTGCATCTGATAGGGCGACTGGTGCGATTGGTGCACGGTCAGGCGTTCTTCGACTGGGTCCCATTCGGCCAGGATCGCGCGGCCTTCAAGGGTGACCGCCGTGTGGCGGCTGAATTCGAACTCATGTTCGACGGTAAACGCCGCTGCCGATAACGCCGCCGCCGCATCGCCGGTATTGGTGTTGTGCTGGAAGCACAGATTATCGCCAAGCTCCGGATGAATGGGCGTGGCATCGGGGGCCAGTGCTTCCATCATGTCCATCACCGCCGGCAGGTCTTCCCAGTCGACCATCACCATATCAACCGCGTCTTCGGCCTCGGCGCGGGATGTGGCGACGACGGCGGCCACGGGTTCGCCCTGATAGCAGGCCTTGTCGACCGCCAGCATGTTCTGCGGCGCGGATTTATGGCCTGGCCGGTGTGCGGCGATAGCGACCATCGGTTTGCAGATTTTGGCAACTTCCGCGCCGGTGACAACCCGGACAACGCCGGACATTCCCTCCGCCATGGATGAATCGATGCCATTGATGCGCGCGTGCCCGTAAGGGCTGCGCACGAATGCCACATGCAGCATATGCGGCACGGAAATATCGTCGGTATACCGTCCCTGTCCATGGATCAGGCGGCGGACATTTGGGCGGGCGACCGGCTTGCCGACCAATCCTTCCACATTTCCATCCGGCGGGCTCATACGCTGTCTCCTGTTCCAACTCTCGATTTTGCTGTGGCCTCAACCGCATCGACAATGGCCTGATACCCAGTGCAGCGGCATAGGTTGCCGGAAAGATGATCGCGGATCACCTCGCGGCTCGGCACGCCGCCGCCTGACTGCAACTGCGCCAGAAGTTCGGCGGAGGTCATCACCATACCCGGTGTACAGAAACCGCACTGGGCGGCGTTGCGGGTCTCGAATTCCATCTGCAGATCGGCAACTTCACCGCTTCGCGACAGGCCTTCGATGGTGACAACGTCGGCGCCATCCGCCTGCACCGCCAGCATCAGGCAACCGCGCGCCACCACGCCATTTACGCGGACCGTACAGGCACCGCAGACGCCGTGTTCGCAGGCAAGGTGCGATCCGGTCAGGTTGAGGTCGATGCGCAAAAAATCGACCAGGTGGCGGCGTACCGGCACGGTATGGGTCACGGACTCGCCGTTGACGGTAAGCGAAATTTCAGTGGTTTCTTCGGTCATGCCGGGATTTTGGCATTTGCAGCATCAGAGGGAAAGACAGCGTCCGTCAGGCAGCGTATCCGAGCCGAATGGAAACCAGATCGAGCATCCGCCGCAGGGCATTGGCCGTCACGCCGCCGGGCGATGAATCAAACGCGCCCTGTCGGCCGACGACGCTGATAACCGCCGCAACCCTGCCTTCATGATCGAAGACCGGTCCGGCAAGTGCTGAAACACCGGGCAGGATCAATCCTTCCGACGCGGCTATTCCCGATGCGCGGGCATTCGCCAGATGCGGGTCAAGGTTGGCAGGTACTTCATCCCGGCTGCGTTCTTCTTCCAGCACCGCCCGCGTCATCGATTTAGGCAGGAAAGCGAGAAAAGCTATTCCGATCGCCGACCGCGCAAGGGGCAAAACCGATCCCGCCCGGAGATTCATTGTGACCGGCTGGCTGCTGCCCTCGATGCGGACCACCGCCGGCCCGTGATTGGCCCACACGCTCAACGCAACGGTTTCGTTTATCTCGTCGCGAAGGTCAGGCAACGCGTCGCCGGCACAGCGTACGACATCGAGCTGGCGCAACCCGGCAAAGCCAAGCTGGATCGCACCGGGTCCAATGCCATAGCGCCCGCTTGCCGCCTCCTGAACAGCCAGTCCGCACCGCGTCAGGCTTGTCAGATAGCGATGAACTTTGCCGACGGGCATCCCCGCCTTCTCGGACAGGGTTTTCAGCATTACGGGGGCGGGCGCGTCGGCCAGCGCTTCGAGGATAAGGACCGCAATTTCGACGGACTGAATTCCAGGTTTGTCGGGGGAAGACGCCATAGTTGCCTTTGCTTAATTCTTATATTGTAATAAGTTTCTTATATTATATAATTTTTGGCAACAAACGAATTGCGGACAACCGATCAAATCAGGAGGATACGATGAATTCCCCCGCTGATGGCGGCGCTGCAGGCCCGCCCAAACCCGATGCCAATTCCGAAAATGCGCGCGTTATTTCCGCCGATGAATATTTCCAGCGCGTACGCCACACCCATGTGCGCGGCTGCAAATGGGAAGGCGATGACTGGAAAGCGCTACTCGAAGAACTCGGCAACGACCCCATTCGTCATGCCGAACGGCGTTTCGTCGCACTGGTCAACGAGGATCATGGCAATCTTGCCGGTGCATCCCCGGGCATTTTCATCGGTATTCAGATGATCCATCCGGGCGAGCACGTGCCCAACCACCGGCACAACTCGGTCGCCATTTATCACTACCTGCAGGGCACCGGCGCCACCACGGTCGAAGGCCAACGCTACGAATTCAAGCCCGGCGACACCATCGTCTGTCCGGCCTGGGCCTATCACGAACACGAGGCCACCGGCGACGAAGACGTGATCATGTATGTCGCCCAGGACATGCCGGAAATGGCGGCCAAGCGCACCCTGTTCTTCGAAGAACCCGTCGGTGTCGAAAACGTCCGTCACATGGTGCAGGGCACAAGCAAATCGTGGAGTGCCACGCGCGATCCCGACGCGGAATAAAAACACCGGCTGAGGGCGCCCTATGAACCGCTATACCTATCGCACCTTCATCGACGCGCCGGCGGAAGCCGAACGTGCGTTTGCCGATGCCCTGTTCGACATCATGGGCCGCCACGTCCACGATCCTGCGGACATTGTCACCGAACTGAACAGGACCGGCCCCACCTCACCTTCCGGCGCACCGTGGACCGTCGAGATGTTCAAGTCCGAGATTGAACAACTGGGCGAATATTCGAACAGCATCGGCGCACCGGTTGGCAGCCACAGTGCGAATGCCGTCAGCGAACGTATTCTGGAGGAATAGTTTTGCAGGACCGGGCGGACGAAAGAATCGAAGGCATGCTTGCCACCGGGCTGAAGAACCGCTGGTGGTGTATCGGCCCGTCGAGCCAGATCGGCATCGAACCGGTCGGGTTGACCCGGCTCGGCCACAAGCTGGTGGCGTGGCGCAACACCGACGGCACGCTCAACATTCTCGACAACTGGTGCCCGCACCGGGGAGCGCCGCTATCGAAAGGGCGGTTGAAAGACGGGGTGTTGGCCTGCCGCTATCACGGGGTGGAGGTCGACGGGACCGGCACCGTTACAGCCGTGCCGGCGTTTCCCAAATGTGATTTCGTCGGCGAAAAACTGGTTCCTAACTGGCACTATGTCGAACATTTTCAAGGTATCTGGGTATGGTTCGGCGACGCCGAACACCCGGATCCGCCGCCGCTTGAATTTCCACTGGAATTTGAATCACCCGAATGGACCGGGTTTCCCATGACCGACACCTGGACCACGAATTACCAGTACGTGTGGGACAATCTGCTCGACATCATGCATCCGGAATACCTGCATCAGGATACGCAGTATTTCGAAACCGGTGTCGCCAACGAAGTGAAGATCGCTGACACCGATACCGGCTTCATGGTGCAGCGGAAAATCTATGACGGCGACAATGTCGAAAAGATGGAATTCATCGATAACGGCTCATTCTGGTTCCGTATCGGCTTCCATGCGCCGCCCGCCTGCGGTCCCGGCGGCAATTGGCGCGTGTTCCCGTTCGCGACACCGATTGACGAAAACCATACCCAGATGACGATCTGGCGGATGCGTAATGTCAGCGGCTGGGAAGGCGCGCTGCACCGGTTCATGTTCAATACGCGGCTGGAACCATACAACTGGGCCATTGTCGAGGAAGACCGTGAAATGCTCGAAGCCATGCCACCCTGGCCGACGGAAGAAAACCTCTACCAGCACGATATCGGCCCGGCCCGTTTGCGCCGCTATGTCCGGATGGAAGCGCTGAAACAACTGGACGCACACCCGGGCGGCTGATCGCTGCCGATTATGTATCACCGACCGCGATTGTCACTGCACCCGGGAGATGACACTGTAACGTCAATGCAATGACATGCCCAACGGCATAGCGGGATTCGGTTCCGGCGCGACAGGCATATTCCCATTCGGCTTCGCTCAATAAGCGGTATTCCTCGCCCGTCTGCTCGCTCAGCCACATCACATAGGTCTTGGCGTCCCCCCAACTCAAGCTATTCGCAGGTTTCTGGCGGTGGCTGGGCCAGATTTTGCTGTCGCGCTTGGCGCGCCCCATCGAAACCGCAAATTCGTGGTATTCGACCTCGGTCACGGGATAGCGGATCGCGGAACACTGTGCCCGGTTTGATGACATTCGCCTGTCCAGCTTCTCGTTTCGTCGTCCTTTTATCGGTCAACGCCGTCGCTCCTTCCAAACGGACATGACATGGTTTTCATAGTGAAGACCTATTGCCGCATTGCCAATAAGCTGCGATGCGCCGTACGGTTATCCAAATAATCATAATCATTTGGGAGTTTCTCCAATGCCCGAAATGAAGCTTGGCTTGTTTATCCGCCCTACCGGTCACCACATAGCGTCCTGGCGACACCCTAATGCGCACACCGATGCCAACGTGAACTTCGACCGCTTTGTCGACATGGCAAAGACAGCGGAGCGCGGGCTGTTGGACATGATGTTTTCCGCCGACACCAACACGGCGTGGACCACAGTCGATTCGGCACTTAATCGACAGCATTATTCCGCGTGGCTTGAACCCTACACGCTGCTGTCCGCGCTCTCGACCCACACAAAGCACATAGGGCTCGTATGCACGCGGAGCACGAGCTTCGATCAGCCGTACACAATCGCCCGGATGTTCGCCACGCTCGACCTCATCAGTGGCGGCCGCGCCGGCGTGAACATCGTCACAACGGGAAATGGCCGGGCAGCGCTTAATTACAGCCAGGAAGAACACCTGCCGAAACCAGAACGCTATGAGATTGCGGACGAATTCGTCGATGTCCTGATGGGGCTGTGGGACAGTTGGGACGCGGATGCCTTCGTGCGTGACCGCGAGACGGGTACGTTCTTCGAGTGGGACAGAATGCATGTGCTGAACCACAAGGGAAAACATTTCCAGGTGGAAGGCCCGCTCAACGTCCCGCGATCCCTGCAGGGCCGGCCAGTGATCATTCAGGCGGGTGCGTCCGAAGAAGGTCGCGAGCTCGCAGCAAAATCGGCCGACGTCATTTTCGGTGCCAGCCAGAACATCGAAATGGCTCAGGCGTTCTATGCAGATGTGAAGGGACGGTTGGCGCGATACGCCCGCCAGCCCGACGACCTGAAGATCATGCCAGGTCTTTCCGTGACCGTCGCAAAGACCAAGGCTGAAGCGCAAGCCAGAGCCGACGAACTACAGGAACTGATCCACCCCGACCACGGACTGGCGTATTTGTCGCGTCGGCTCGGCCACGACGTGACAGGACTGGACCCGGATCAACTAATGCCGAACCTGTCGGCGGTTGACGATGTCGGCACCCGTTCCGGACAGATGCTCGAAATGGCACAACGCAAAAATTGGACGCTGCGCCAACTCTACCAGCATTTTGCCGCCACACGCGGTCATATGGTCCTGGTCGGCACGTCGTCGATGATTGTCGACGCGATGCAGAATTGGTTCGAAAACGATGCCTGCGACGGCTTCAATCTGATACCACCGATGTTCCCGGACGAATTCGAAGCGTTCGTCGATATGGTGGTGCCGGAACTGCAAAGCCGTGGTCTTTATCGTACAGCATATGAAGGCAGCACGCTGCGCGACCGGTTGGGCCTGTCCGTGCCAGCAAGCCGATATGCCCCGGCCGGCGCTCATTAGAAATATCTGCGTGTATGCTAAAAACGATCACAACAAACGACGGTTCACCCCGGCGCTCACTCGATAAATACACTCACCAGCGCTTACAGGACTGATGGAAAACAGGTGAATATCACAATGTTCGAACTCGACCGACGCCTCGCAGCCGATACAAAAGACGTCGGCATACTAAAGCTGTCCCGCGTGTTGCTGATGCGCGATACCCGTTACCCATGGCTTATCCTGGTGCCGCAACAGGCGGGGCTGATCGAACTCGGCGATCTGGATCGCGGCGACCGTATCCATCTGATGGACGAGATCGAGGCCGCGTCCGGCTCACTCGTCAATCTCTATAAGCCTGAAAAGATCAACACCGGCGCGCTCGGCAATATCGTTCGTCAGTTACATATACATATCGTGGCGCGCAATACAGACGACCCTGCCTGGCCCGGCCCGGTCTGGGGTCACAGCGCTGCATTGCCCTATGCCGACGACGCGCTGGACGTTCGCATCGTGGAAATCCGGAAAGCACTGAATATCAGCGCCGACTGAGCACAGTTATCCACAGCCGAATCGGTGGGCGCGTTGTGCACGGCTGCCGATATCCATATCATCTCGCCGTTGGCTTTACTTCACAGAAATTGCCATTCCTGAAAGGGCGGGAATGGCTGGGAGAATTTATATGATACGTCGCGATCTCATTCGCTTTGCTGCCATAGCGGCAACGGCACTTTTCACGGCCTCGGGCGCGCAGGCAGCCGATCCGATGAAAGTCGGTTTCGTCTATGTCGGCCCCATCGGCGATCACGGCTGGAGCTACCAGCACGACCAGGGCCGGCTTGCCATGGAAAAACACTTCGCGGGCAAGGTGAAAACCACCTATGTCGAGAACGTGCCGGAAGGCGCGGATGCAGAACGTGTGATCCGCAAGCTTGCCAGCACCGGCCACAAGGTCATCTTCACCACCTCGTTCGGGTTCATGAACCCGAGCGTAAAGGTCGCAAAGCAGTTCCCGAAGATCACCTTCGAACACGCCACGGGCTACAAGCGCGCCAAAAACCTCGGCACCTATCTGTCGGTTACGTATGAAGGCCGCTATGTGTCCGGCTACACGGCCGCATCGGTCAGCAAAACCGGCAAGATCGGCTATATCGCTTCCTTCCCGATCCCCGAAGTCATCCGTGACATTAACGCCGTGATGCTCGGCATGCAGAAGGTGAACCCGAAGGCCGAGCTGAAGATCATCTGGGTCAACACCTGGTTCGATCCCGGTAAGGAACGTTCCGCCGCCGAGGTCATGATGGATCAGGGCGTCGACGTGATCATCCAGCATACCGATAGCCCGGCCGCCATGCAGGCAGCCGAAAAACGCGGCAAATGGGCGGTCGGCCAGGCCTCCGACATGTCGCATTTCGGTCCCAACGCTCATCTGCTGTCGGTCGTCAACGACTGGGGCAACCACTACATTAAATCGGTGCAGCGCGTGATGGACGGCACTTGGAAATCCGAGAATTACTGGGGTGGAATGGACGACGACACGATCCGCATTCCCGGGTTCAACAAGAAAGTTCCCGCCGAAGTGGTCGCCCAGGCCAAGAAATTCATGGTGGGCATGAAGAACAAGACGTTCCATCCGTTCACCGGGCCGATCAAGGATCAGTCCGGCAAAGTGCGTGTTCCTGCCGGAAAGAAGATGACGAACGGCGAGCTTGCCGGAATGAACTGGTACGTCCAGGGCGTTCAGGGCTCAATTCCGAAATAGAGAATTCGCCGATCTGAAAAGACGAAGCCCCGGCGGAAAACTGCCGGGGCTTTTTTTATTCAGGCGAACAATGCCTGCGCCCGGTCGCGTATCGCGTCCGGCGCGGTGCCCAGCGAGCCCGAATTGAACGGTGGCTGCGGGTCGTATTCGGTCATCAGCTGCACGAACTGCGCGTGATCTTCGCCGGATACTTCGGCCAGCAGGGTCAACGCCATATCGATGCCGGCGGACACACCGGCGCCGGTCATGATCTTGCCGTCGGTGACGACGCGTTCATCGGCCGCGATCGCACCGTACCCTTCGAGCTGTTTGATCGCCGACCAATGGGTGGTCGCCCGCTTGCCTTTAAGCAGACCGGCGGCGCCCAGCACAAGCGCGCCGGTGCAGACCGATGTCGTCCATGTCGTCGTCTTGTCCACAGCCCGCACCCAGTCGAGAACGTCGTCATCCGATGTCACGTGGCTCATGTCCGCCGCGCCGGGGATCAACACAATATCGGGCGACATGACGTCGGCCATTGCATGATCTGCCGTGAGCCCCAGATGCCCTGCCCGCACCGGGCCGGCGGTCTTGCCGACGATCTTTACATCGGCGCCGGGAACCCGGCCGATCACTTCCAGCGGGCCGACGGCATCCAGCGGTGTCATCTTGTCGAATATAAAAAGTGCGATTTCCATCAGTCGGTCCTTCGATACAAAAACGGCGGGGAAAAACCCCGCCGTTTTCGATTTATGTGGGAAGCAGCCTTATTCGGCAGCCTGCGCCATCTGTTCCTGATCCTCGGCGATGATCTTGTCGAGTGACAACCGGGCCAGCGCGAGCGCGCCATCGGCATGGATTTCGACCAGATCGCGATCCGGGTTCAGGTTGATACGATCCTGCTGCGCTTCCATGATGACTTTATCCTCGATGAAGGTCGGATAAATCTGGTCATACATTTCCTGCGTGGCTTCCGGGTCTTCCTGACGGTACCCGTTCGCTGTCGACCAGAAATAATGGAACGTTGTATCGGTTTCCGGCGTCGCCGCATGCAGAAGGCGGAGGTGGAAACCGTCCTGATCGCGATTTTCCTTCGCACCCTTGCCCATTTCCAGCGCACCGGACCACTGCAGCACGATGCTCGGGCCGACATATTCGAATTCCTGCCAACGATCGACATTGCCTTCGAACTGGCCGCCCTGCTTGTAGGTCGGCGGTGGCTCATGGTTTTCCATCCAACGGATGAAATAGGCGCCGTTTTCGGTCTGGCGCGAATTCATTTCCGCGCCGACGTGGTTGAGCGGGTTGCCGCCGATGGTCTTGTTATGGACATAGCCCAGATGGGTCAGGTCCATCAGGTTGTCGATCATCAGCATGTAGTTGGATTTGATCTGGAACATGGCCTTGCGGTGCGGCCATTTTTCCTTGTCATCATGATACGGGTAGTCGACGATCTTGGTGTCGTCGGCGAGGGCCGGATCGCCCATCCAGATCCACAGAATTTCATTGCGTTCCACCATCGGGAACGCTTGCACATGCGCCTGCGGGGGAATGTTTTTTTGCCCCGGAATATCAACGCAATTGCCCGACGTATCGAATGTCAGACCGTGATAGCCGCATTGCAGACCGGCTTCAACCACATGACCATGTGTCAGCGGCGCGCCACGATGGCAGCAACGGTCTTCGAGCGCACCGACTTTTCCATCGGCGTCGCGGTAGATCACCATCGGCTGGTTCATGATCGTTCGGGCCATCAGGCCATTGTCGAGTTCCTCGGCCCACGCGGCGATATACCAAGCATTGCGGACGAAGGGCTGGTTTGCTTTCCGTGTCATATTTCAACTCCCACAGGGGTTCAGCTTAACTGAATTCTTGAATTGATAATAATGCTAATGATTTTTGGCGTCCCGGGCAACAAATTCTACGTCGACGTAGACTTGCCTTTTTAGCCCATTTTCAGTAGCCAGTGGCATCAAGCGCGCAAATACGACCGTGCAGCGCCATAGACATAGGCACAGGAGCTGAAAATGACCCTGAATGAGATCACACGCGTACAGGAATACCTCCGGCTGACGTTTACCAATAATGGAATCAAGATAATGCCGCCCAAAAAGCCGGATGCCCCGATTGAAGTGTATCTGGGTGACGAATTCATCGGCGTCCTGTACCGCGACGATGAGGAAGGTGAAATTTCCTACACGTTGAATATATCGATCCTGGAAGAAGATTTGCCGGCCGCCGTTTCAATCTGACGACCTGATTTTCGGCTTTCGCGCTTTTAGGTACTATCCCTGCCAACCGATACACGGAAAGGCACCGAAAAATGTCCGTCAAATACCATCTGATCAGCTCGTTCACCTGACCTTGGGTCCAGCGCGCCGTGATTGCTATGCGCGCCAAAGACGTCGAGTTCGAGGTCACATTTATCAATCTGCGGGAAAAACCCGACTGGTTCCTGAAGATTTCGCCACACGGCAAAGTCCCTGTGCTGAAAATCGATGAGGAAATCCTCTTCGAATCCAACGCCATTGCCGAGTTTCTGGACGAAACGGTCCCGCCGCGCCTTCATCCCGAAGACCCGTTGCACCGAGCGCATAACCGCGCCTGGACCGATTATGTCCCGACATTCTCCAGCGCGCTGAGCGGGATTTATTACACTAAGACCCGCGAAGACATGGAAGAAGGCCTCGCCAAGGCACCGAAAGCCGTTGAACGGCTCGAAGAAGCCATTGCCCGCACCCGCGGCAATGACGGCCCCTATTTCAACGGGCCCGATCTTTCGCTTGTCGATGCGGCCTATGCGCCGTTCCTGCAGCGTTTCCTGATTGCCGACGGCTATCTCAAAACCGGCCTCCTGGACGGGTTTCCGCTGGTGAAGGCCTGGGCCGAAGCATTGATGGCCAACGAGACCGTTACCGGTGCCGTCGCCCCGCAGTTCCTGGAAGAATTCCACGGCAATCTGAAGCGCCGGGAATTCTATGTCGCCACCCTGTTTGACGGGGCGTCACAGGCAGCGGAGTAATCCATCATGGAATTCGCCGGTTAGAACTATATCGGGATTGTCGTCGCAGCCGCGGATCGTTCGCGTGCGGTTGGAAAACTGGTTGAAGTCGCAAAGGTCACTCCCCTTATACCCCGGCCGGCTGTCACCCCCGAACCAGTTGAAATGCCCGCAACGAAACCCAAAACAAAACCGGCCGGGCAGGTCGCAAATCTGCCGCCGGAAAGGCCGGTGATTGGCCCCCGGAAACAAGCCTCTGAGACCCCACGCGAATCCACGATTGTTTCACGTGAAACAATGGCGGAGGGTCGCGCGCTGTTGAAAATGCTCGAGACCGGCAAGGGTCCGGTCATCGAAATTGCCTGGCCATCCAGTGCCGGCGAACGATCGCGGCTCTACCGACTGCTGAATGCCTGCCACGGCATGCAGACTGCCCTTTTGACCGACAAATCCGAGATCTTTTCCGCGACCGGCAGACCAGGAACGGCTTGGCCGGTCAACCGGGACGCGGTCAGCGGCTTTGTACAGCAGCCGTCAGGCGTGCTGACCGATGCCGAACAGGCGGCGATCCGGCGGATAAAAACACACCACGGCATGCATTTCGGCGCGCCTGTGCGTCTGTTTCCACGCAACGTCGATGCGACCCTCCTGGGCGGCATCGGACAGATCGTGGGGGCGGGATACCTGCGCCACAAGACGATCCGCGCCCGGTATCACCTCTCAGGCGAACGCGTTTCTGTCGTCGAAATACTCGCCGACGGGAAAGCACTCCCCGGCGGGATCGTGCTTCCCCGGTCGCTGCGCTGCGGCTGATCAGGATCCTTCGGGCAGTACGTCGGCGAACTTTTCCCGGACGCGGTCATCGAGCTCCTTGGACGAACGCGCGACAGCGGGGAATGAATCTTTCTCCCGGAACGGAATACAGGCGTCGACAACGACCCGCGAATTGCGCCGGTCCTCGTTGCTGTAGCTCATGGGATCGAGATGCGTGCTCCAGCAGCCATTCAGAATGTCGAGCCCGTCCTTCGGATCGCAGCGCGTGCACATCGCCCAGATGACGTCGTTCATGTTCGACGGATCTATATCTGCGTCCACCACGATCACCCAGCGATTGGCATAAGCGCCGGCATGGCATTGCGACGCGATCAGGCCGGCCTGTTTGGAATGGCCGCCATACTTGGTGTCGATCGACACGGTGAGCCACATCCGGCTGCCGCCCGCTTCATGCGCCCAAACGCCCTTTACCTCGGGAATGCCGGCCGCTTCGAGCTGGTTCCACACGGCGCCGCAGCGATAGGTGCCGCGATAGAACGTATCGTCGTTCGGCGGCACGGCAGGGATAGCTCCGAGCAGCACCGGGTCGTCACGGTGCATGAATGTTTCGATCCGGATTGCAGGTTCCGGGTGCATGTCGCCGGCGTAATAGCCCGGCCATTCACCGAACGGGCCTTCATCGACCATGTCGTCGGCGTGGATATAGCCTTCAAAGGCGATCTCGGCATTTGCCGGCACCGGCAGGCCGGTCTTCGGCATATTGATGATCTCGACACCTTCGCCGATCAAACCGCCCGCGCAGTCATATTCGTTTTTGCCGTAAGGCATTTCCAGCCCGGCGACCATGAACAGGGCAGGATGCATACCCGCGACAACCGCAATCGGGCACGGCTCCCCGCGGTCGAAATACTTGCGCATCAGGATATCGCCGTGCTTGCCCTTGGACACCATCACCGAGGCGGTCTTGGCATCGTGGGCCTGCACGCGGTAGGCGCCGTAATTGATCCAGCCTGAATCCGGATCCTTCATCACCACCATGCAGGCGGTACCGATAAAATAGCCGCCGTCGAGTTCGTGCCATTTCGGCGCAGGAATTTTCATGATGTCGATATCGTCGCCTTCGAAGACGTTTTCGATCAGCGGCCCACCATTCACCTCTATCGGCTCATGGACCGGTTGGTCCTTCATGTAATCGCGCCAGTAATTGACCAACTCGATCTCGGTCGTATCCACCGGCTTGCCGAGCGCGATATTGATGCGCGGCACCGAGGTCAGGATGTTCGCAAGGACGCGGGTACCTTTCTGGAACCCCGGAATATCGTCGAACATGACGGCCGGGTTGGTCATCTTGTGCATATGGATATCGACGATGGCGCCGATTTCCTCATGATGATCCGCGCCGCTGACATGCTGAAGCTGTTCGTTGGCTTCGAGCTCTTCGATCCAGTCACGTAAATCCTTGTTGGCCACGTTTCGTCTCCGCTGTTTTTTATCTTGGTCCAGACGTTAAGATAGAGGAAATCACCAACGCGGG
>Ga0315332_10000726_pt1 | contig 16058 bp, 13 predicted proteins | sample M110034915metaG_FD_203455 | JGI IMG/M metagenome (GOLD analysis project Ga0315332, IMG submission 203455) | Ammonia-oxidizing marine archaeal communities from Monterey Bay, California, United States - M1 100m 34915 | ecosystem: Environmental > Aquatic > Marine > Intertidal zone | place: USA...
TGATGGAGCCCAATGCGACAGATGCCGAGGTCGAGGCGACCGTTCAGCGGGTGGAAAGCATGGGGCTAAAGGCGAATGTGATTGTGGGGACAGAGCGAACCGTCGTGGCTGCCATCGGCGACAAACGAGAGCATTTCAAGGAGTCAATTGAAAGTAGTTCGGGTGTCTCTGCAGTCGTACCGATCGCCGCTCCCTACAAAATGGCGAGCCGTGAAGTTCAGCAGCATGCCAGCCAGATTCGTGTGTTGGATTTTGTTGCTGGTGCTGGTGAAGTCGGGATGATTGCGGGGCCCTGCAGTGTCGAGAATGAAGAGCAGATTCTGTCCACAGCCAGAGCAGTCAAGGCAGCAGGAGCGACCGGTTTGCGTGGCGGTGCGTTCAAGCCGCGAACCAGTCCGTATAGTTTCCAGGGGCTGAAAGAAGATGGCTTGAAAATGCTGGCAGCGGCCAGAGACGAAACAAACCTCGCTGTTTTCACGGAAGTGATGGGCACGGACGATGTGGAATTAGTCGCCCGTTATGCAGATGTCCTGCAGGTGGGAGCCCGAAATATGCAGAATTATCGACTGCTTGAAGCGGTAGGGGCTGCTGGTAAGCCAGTACTGCTCAAACGTGGTGCCTCAGCTACGATGGACGAGTTTTTGCTGGCGGCTGAATACATTCTCAATGAGGGCAATGATCAGGTCATGCTTTGTGAACGGGGGGTTCGAACCTTCGAAGGTCACACCCGTTTCACCCTGCCCCTTGCGAGTGTTTCGTACCTCCATCGCAAGACGCACTTACCTGTGATTATCGATCCAAGTCATGGTACAGGCCATGCTTATATGGTTCCCGACATGGCTGTGGCGGCCGCCGCAGCGGGGGCCGATGGATTGATCATTGAAGTTCACCCTGACCCCAGTACGGCCTTGAGCGATGGCTATCAATCGCTGACTTTTGACCAGTTTGAAAAGACCATGACGCGTTGCAATGCTGTCGTGGATGCCTTGCGTGCTTTGGACGCCTGAGACCGAAGGGAGTGAATGTCATGAATGCACAAGACAAAACGCTGGATCAGTACCAGCAGTTTATGAAGATCAACGCTGCGGCACACCTGTTTCGCAGCGCCCGTGAACTCGGGCTGCTGACGGAGCTGCGAGAGGGCCAGCGGACGCTGACGCAGTTATGCGAAAAGCTGTCGCTAAAACGAGGTGCCACGAAATTGGTGCTCGACGCGTTGGTTGCCAGCAGCATCATTGAAAAGTACGAAGAAGACTACGCTTTGTCGCGGGTAGCTCACTTGTTGTGTCAATATGACCAAGATTTGGGAGATGCGACGTGGAATCACCTGGTTGGCCATGTGCGTGAAGCAAGTGATTCGGATGCAGACGAGGTAACGACGGACGATCAGGCTTATCTGAATGCTCTGGCGGCCACGCAGTGGGTGCACACGCCGGCAGCGATGCAGGCAGCTGAAATGCTGGATCTGGGCGGTGAAGACGGGATCACAGGGCTGAAAATCTTGGACCTTGGTTGTGGCTCGGCGGTCTGGAGTGCTGCGATGGCGCACCGTGACCAGAAAGCCACGGTAATTGCGGTGGATCAGGCGGCAGCACTCAAAGCTGCTCAAAGCACCGCTGATTCGATCGGTTTAGGAGATCGCTTTGGAGCAATCGAAGCAGATCCAGTCGAGGCAGAGCTGGATGACGCGGAGTTCGATCTCGTCGTGGTAGCTCAGCGATTGGGTTGCTTGGGGCCAAACGACGGACAAAAACTGCTGTCCAAAGCGATCAAAGCACTCAAATTCGGAGGGAAATTGGTTGTTATTGATTTGTTTCGGGGGCCGGCAAAGCCCGATATGAGTGAATGCGTCGAGGCTTTGAAGCTGGAACTGGGAACCCAACACGGCAGTATGAGGACTCTGGAGGCGATTCAGACGGAGCTAGCGGAGCTCGGGCTGGAGAATGCTCAGGTCACCTTTATGCCCGATAGTCGGGTGAATATGGGAATGGCGGTGGCAAATCGACCGTCAGAGCAGCCCTGACCGTTGCCGATTCAAGTTTTCACAAGAGAATTTGCTCGGTTTCGAAAAAACCATGGTTGGACGCGTTGACGGAATCGACCTGCGCAACCTACCATACGCGGCTCGAAATCAACCTTTTGGAACTAGACCCGGAAGAACACAGCGATGGCTGTCCCTAAACGAAAACACTCTAACAGCCGAACTGGTAAACGACGCTCTCACGATCGTGTGAAAAAGCGTCAGATCAGCTACTGCCCTCAGTGCAGCACCGCGGTACCGACCCACACGATCTGCCCTAAGTGCGGATACTATCAGGGACGTACTGTCGTCGAGCACGAAGACAGCTAATCGGCGCCGTTCAGCAATGAAATCTGTCGGCATCCTCTTCCCCGGACAAGGAGCGCAGGCGATCGGCATGGGCCGATGGCTTCGCGAGACTCATCCGGTGGCAAACAGCTTATTCGATCAAGCCTCTGAAATATTGGGCTACGATCTTGGTCAGTTGTGCGCCGAGGGGCCGGAATCACAGCTCAATGAAACTGCCTACAGTCAGCCCGCCTTGTTCGTCGTGGGCATTGCGGCGGCCGAGGTGATGCGCGAGCAGGCTCCCGAGAGAATCGAAGCAGTGAAAGCTGCGGCCGGATTGAGCCTCGGTGAGTACACGGCGGTTTGCTTCGCCGGTGGGCTGGAGTTCTCGGATGGACTGAGGCTTGTTCAGCGACGTGGTCAAGCAATGCAGGCCGCGGCGGACGCCGTGCAAAGCGGCATGGCCAGTGTATTGGGCTTGGATTTGGACGCCGTTCAGCAGGTCTGCAACGAATGTCGGCATGACGGTGAGGTGTTGCAGCCTGCCAACTTGCTCTGTCCGGGGAATATAGCGGTTTCCGGGCATCTGACTGCGATCGATCGCCTTGTTCCCGCGGCCGAAGCGGCGGGGGCGATGAAAGTGATCCCCCTGAGTGTTGCCGGTGCCTTCCATACATCATTGATGCAGCCTGCGGTCGACGCCTTGCGGGCAGCGTTGGAAGAAATTCCGATTCAAGACACGCGAATACCCGTCTACAGCAATGTAGATGCCAAGCCTCACCAGTCTGCCAGCGAAATTCGTGATTTGCTCAGCCGCCAAGTCGTCGGGTCTGTGCGTTGGGAAGATTCGGTGCGACAGATGCTTGAGGATGGGATCGACGGTTTCGAAGAGGTTGGTACCGGTCGCGTCCTGCGAGGTACTCTCAAACGCATCAACCGAAAGCTGCCATCGGATGGTTTCGGGGATGGTTGACCCCGGCTGACTCCGAACTGCCAATTCAATACTCTCTTTTTTTCGCCTGTTGCTGCGACGTTTTGCGTCAGTGCGAACCATCGAATTCCCTTTACATCGCGGAACAAGTCATGGACCTTTCTCTCACCACGGACCTGAAAGATCAGGTTGCCGTCGTCACAGGAGCCTCACAGGGGCTCGGAAAAGCGGTTGCGATCGCATTGGGTATGAATGGGGCTACTGTCGTCTGTTTGGCCCGAAATGCCGAGAAGCTCGCTGCTACTGTATCTGAGATTGAATCAGCGGGAGGCGTTGCTGAGGCTGTTGCCTGCGATGTCACGGACAGGGCTGCTGCCAAAGCCGCCATTGAAGGTGCAAAAGAAAAGCACGGTCGCCTCGACATACTCGTTAATAACGCCGGAATTACCCGTGATAAATTGATGCGGGGTATGTCTGACGAGGAGTGGGATGACGTCATTGCTACGAATTTGACAAGTTGCTTCGTCTGCTGCCGAGCCGCTGCAGGAATCATGAGGCGGAGCAAATACGGCCGAATTATCAACATGGCGAGCATCTCGGGGCTGATCGGTAACCCTGGCCAAGCTAATTATTCCGCCAGTAAAGCGGGGATGATCGGGTTGACCCGAACGCTCAGTAAAGAGCTGATCAGCCGCGGAGTGACCGTGAATGCAGTCGCTCCTGGCTTCATTGCCAGCGAAATGACCGCAGAATTGGGCGATGTCGTCCTTGAAGAGGTCAAAAAGCGGATTCCAGCCAAGCGTGTCGGAGCGCCAGAAGATGTGGCTGCTGCTGTCCTGTTTCTTGCATCCAAAAATGCTGGTTACGTCTCTGGGCAGACTCTGGTCGTCGATGGCGGCATGATCGGGTAGACTCTTGGCACGAATTGTCAAAACGGATGGAGTATCTTGCCGTCTGTGTATTGACGCCTTTTGCTTGTTTCACCTATCCTTTTCCGCGAATGCGATTGAGTGCAACCGGCTCTAAACCTCGAGACCGAGGAGCGGAGTCACTTACATCGCTTGCCTACATATCTACAAAACAAACATTTTCAGCTTGCTGACATCCCCTAGAGACTGCTCATGGCTACCGTTGAAGAACGCGTGATTGATATCGTGTCCGAACAACTCGGTGTTGATAAAGACAAGATCACCCGCGACACATCCTTTGTCACTGACTTGGGTGCGGACTCGCTCGATACCGTCGAATTGGTAATGGAACTCGAGGAAGAGTTCGATATCAACATTCCCGATGACGAGGCCGAGAATATCCAGAAAGTAGGCCAGGCGATCGATTTTATCGAGAAGGCCAAAGGCGATGAAGACGCCTGATTGTGTTTACCGCGTGGTAAATCACAACTGGTCTAATCGAATCTGCCGCCCCTAAATCCGAGTGCCCCCCGCGGCTTTGTGTTTCGCGGGCGGCATTTGTTTTATTTGCTGCCCGGTGCAATTTTGGGCAGGTCCCCTCATTCCTAGCATGGAACATTCGTCCAAGGCATCCGAATGCAACAAGAATCGCAGCGCCGCATTGTGGTCACAGGCGTAGGCGTCGTCTCTCCGTTGGCAGTCGAAGTCGACACATTTTGGAGTCGTCTGACGGCGGGCGAGAGTGGCGTTCATCAGCTCAAAACACTCGATACCAGCACTTACAAGGTGCATATCGGCGGCGACATCCCAGACTTTGACCCTACCCAGTGGATTGAACGACGGGAGGTGAAACGCCTCGATCGTTTCACCCAGTTCGCTGTGCATGCAGGTGGACAGGCCATTCAGGACTCCGGACTCGATTTCGACAAGGTTGATCGCTCCAAGTGTGGAGTGATTCTCGGTTCGGGAATTGGGGGTTTGGGCGAAATTGAAGTTCAGATCCAGAAAATGCTGAGCAAAGGCCCGGATCGCGTAAGCCCGTTCACCGTACCGAAAATGATGCTCAATGCTGCGGGAGGTAACCTCTCAATCACTTATGGTCTGAAAGGCCCTAACTACGCCGTGGCTACGGCGTGTGCGAGTGCGACCAACGCCATGGGCGACGCGCTGCGGAGCGTCCGACTAGGGGAAACCGACGTGGTCATCACGGGCGGTACCGAAGCAGCAATCACTCACATGGGCTTGGCTGCGTTCCAAAACATGAAGGCATTGTCGACACGGAACGAGGATCCTGCGGCGGCAAGTCGGCCATTCGATGCCGATCGGGATGGGTTTGTGCTCGGTGAAGGTGCCGGCTTGTTGGTGTTTGAAGAGTTGGAGCATGCCAAGGGCCGCGGCGCACGCATTTATGCTGAAGTGCTCGGTTACGGAACAACAAGTGATGCCGGGCATATCACCGCTCCCGATCCCGAGGGCCAAGGCGCTGCCGCGGCGATGCGGGCGGCGATCTCTGACGCCGGCGTGGCTCCCGAGAATGTCGACTACATCAATGCACACGGCACAAGTACTCCCTTGGGTGATAAGGCCGAGACACAGGCGATTAAAGCTGTGTTTGGAGATCATGCCCATCAAATGAAGCTCAGTAGCACCAAGGGCGCACTCGGGCATTCACTGGGAGCAAGCGGTGGGATTGAAGCGGTAATCTCTTGCAAGACGATTCAGGACTCCCTGATCGCACCGACCATCAATTACTCCACCCCCGATCCCGAATGCGATCTTGATTACACACCTAATCAGGCTGCCAAGTGCGAAGTTAACGTCGCCATGAGTAACAGCTTTGGCTTTGGTGGTCATAACGCCTGCATCGTGTTTCGCAAGTATTCCTGACACATCCCTTGGTCCTGAGCGATACCTCGCTGGTCTTCGCTTAGGGCTGATTTGTGAGGATTCGCAAGACTGAACGCGGCCGTTGTGATCCAATCGGCAGAGCTTCTGATTTGGTTCGTTGCCTTTGCGATTCCGCACCTGGACTGGTTCAGGTCCTCATTCAACACTCGGCGTATAAGCATGGCTCAGCCACTTCTCGATCGTTCCGAGTACATTGAACAGGCATATCTCTATCAGGTTTTGCGCGAACGTGTTGACATTGAAATGCCAATGCAGGAATTGTTGGAGCAGATTCGGTATGAATTGCTGACAACAACTAATCTGCCCCTCGCGATCGACTATCTGCTCACGGAGCTCAAGCATTCTGGGCAGATGGCACCTGCCATGAAAAAGTTGGCTCATTACTTCACCCCATTTCAGACCTATCTGGTCGAGGAGGCGGAAAAAGAGTCAGGGCGGTTCACGATGGGAGTTGCGCTTCAGGTGCTTGGGGGCGAAGCCAAATATCGTACTACGGACCACAATGAAGCTGGCTTATTCTTTTATCACTTCGAGGTCCTGTGTCGAAATCGTCTCAATTATGATCGAGGGCTGACTGCTATCAGTAACGATCCTACGTTTGATAAAAAGTGGGCTCAGTGGATTCTGATGCTGAGGGCTCAAGTCGGTTTGGTTGATATCGCTGATCTGCTGTTTCTGGCGAGTGATGAGTATCGCGTGAAAATGGAGGAAGCGGGACAGTCGACCGAAGGAAAAGGACCGTTTCTTTTCGGACGTAAAGAAGGGCGTATCGCCTTAGGCAATCGTCGAAGAGAGCCGCTTTTTCTATTCGCTGCCATGCAGCGGCACTTGGGCTACCCAACGGTGCCGCGTCCGAAGCCCGCTGATGAGAACAAAGATGTCATTCCCCAAATGTTGCGAAGAATGGAGCGTCTGGAGTCACGCATCAAATTGATGGAAGAGGAACGTCGGGCGGGGATCGATATCACCAAGTTCTATGCGGAACGGGATGGAAGTGACTCTTCCAGTTCGGATGATGGACGGTGAGTGTGCGAGGGAATTTTTGGCGGTAAGTGCGGTGCTGTTTGTAAGTGTTCTTCGAGCAAGCGGGTGTGTTGAATATCAATAAAAAATGCCACCAAGGCTATCGCCCTGGTGGCATTGAAAGATGAGTGACTCAGTTCGGCGACTTAAGCACTTTTCGTGGTTGGCATCTTGAACAGGTCACTTGAGCCAGCGACAACATTCTCGTCGATCGTGAAGACAGTTCCGTCTTCCTGTTCAGGCAGGTCATACATGATGTCGAGCATCACATCTTCCAGTATTCCCCGCAATCCGCGTGCACCGACGCCTTTGGCAAGTGCTTTTTGAGCCACATAGTGCAGGGCACCATCAGTGAATTCGACATCGCAGTTTTCCATTTTGAAGAGAGCCTGATACTGGCGAGTCAGAGCATTCTTGGGCTCTTTCATGACTCTTACCAAACCTTCTTCGTTCAGAGGTTGCAGGTAGCTAACGACTGGCAGACGGCCGACAAGCTCTGGGATCAATCCGAATTGCAGAATGTCTTCGGTTTGAACCTGTGTCAGTAGCTCAGCTTCAGACTGCTCATTGCGAACGCTTTCACCTGCGAAACCCAGCGTCTTGTGCCCTAGGCGTTTGCGGATGATATCTTCGATTCCGACGAATGTTCCGCCGACAATGAACAGAATATTGCTGGTATCCAGCTGGATGTACTGTTGCTCTGGGTGCTTGCGTCCGCCCTGAGGGGGAACGTTTGCAACGGTGCCTTCAAGCATTTTCAACAGGCTCTGCTGTACACCCTCACCAGAAACGTCACGGGTGATGGAAACATTGGCGCTTGTTTTGCCGATTTTATCCACCTCATCGATGTAGAGGATGCCCCGCTGAGCCGCATCGACATCGAAGTCTGCAGCGTGAAGCAGCTTCAGGAGAAGGTTTTCTACATCTTCACCGACGTAACCCGCTTCGGTCAGAGTGGTAGCATCACCAATGGCGAATGGCACATTTAGCATTCGTGCGAGCGATCTTGCGAGAAGCGTTTTTCCGCTTCCCGTAGGTCCAGCAAGCAGGATATTGCTCTTCTCGATCTCTACTTCGGAATCGCCTTCCCATTCACTGGTCAGACGCTTGTAGTGGTTGTGAACAGATACTGCGAGTACGCGTTTCGCTGCAGTTTGCCCAATGACATACTCGTCCAGGTGCTCCACGATTGATCTTGGAGAAGGAATCTCACTGAACAACGATTTTGTCGGCCCGCGCCGACGCTCTTCCTGGTCGAGGATCGATTGGCAGAGCTCGATACACTCACTGCAAATGTAAACATCGCCGGGACCTTCGACGAGTGGTCCCACGTCACGGTAACTCTTTCTGCAAAAAGAACAGAATGCGTTCTTCTTGCTCGATGAAGTTCCGCGGCGAGAGGTTGGGTTTTCTTTAGAGGGCATACACGACTCCTAATGTGCGACCGGTTCCATCACGATGCAGTCCAGTCGAGTACCTTTTTCCTGAGCTCTCGCTCGGCACTCATTCTGTACCGCAATCACAATGTCCGCTTCAACGGTTTCGGGCCACAGCTCGAATGCTTTCCCGGTCAGCTCCCATGAATGGCAGCTAGCTGAGATGGGTCATCCGTATCCTCGAAAGCTCGAGCCTGATGTGGTTTGGGTTCAAAAACGATTTATAGTTTCCGAATGCATGCCCAGCATGGAATTGGGAGGGCAAACAGGCGGAGGGGTTGTCCTTCTAACATTCAACTAGAAACGAGTCTCAATGATGAATCCGCCAAATGGCTCGGACGTGATCGGTGACGGCTCATGTGGTTGCGACAGGTCGTAACGATGATTCGTCGGGAAGGGATTACGTACAATGATTAGGCGAACGCTAGGTAGTGGTTGAGTGATTCCCTTCCGGGAATCCCTCCTTTGAACTCGTCTCAGCGGAAAGCTGATGGCTTCTCGATTGTATTGTTCGGAATTCTTCGTCGCTGATGTCACCTTTGGCATGCATTTCTTCCAAGTTTGCGATGCCCTCGGGAGGGTCTTCCCGGTCTTCAGCCGCGTAGTCCCGAAAGATTGACACGAGGTAAACACCAATCACAAGCAGGACGCATAAGATCAGCAGGGCAAACCCAGCCTGATAAACACTTGTCGTCAAAAAATCTGTTACGACCGTCACTTGAATACCTTGTTTTCGCGACCCACACAGCCTGCATTGTCGTTGGGATGGGATACATGTCACGTACCCAACTCAATCGGGGCAACCTACGAGGTCCTTTGTCTTTTCGATGTTATTGCTGTAGTCGTGTAAGTCTGGCGACGGCTGAGTATCTCACGATCGCTGCAGGCTCGGTGCTGAGAGGGTTGACTGTCTACTCCGTTAATCTCGGATCGCATTGTTTCGGCGTTCTTGGGAGGCTTTCGGAAGTTCGTTTTGTATCCCTTGTCGTAATCCGCCCGTTTCACATGCGATTATTCCCCTGTCTTACATTTCAGCTCATTTCATTGTGCTCATATCACTGCAGGTCACTTTGCGATGGCAGCTTGTTCAGGGGCGAGCCCTGCAGGTCACTCGCTACTTTCCAGCAAAGATCACCCACCCGCTACTCACTGCTTTGCTCCAACCGAATGATAGGAGTGTCCAGTGGGTCTGGTCCAGCATTTTCACCGGTTCTTATCACGTTTTTTCTGTTTCACGCACAAATAGCGTGTTTCACGTTGTCGCCAATGTCCTTGCCTCGAGCAAGCCCGCAGTTAGCGGAACCGCTCACACTAGAGAGATCGCTTTCGAGGGCTCGACAGAGCTCGGCGTGAAGGGTAACCGAGGCCTAGTGGAACAGTTGTATCCCCTGCTCTGCCAACCGTAATCCGTGGTGACTGTGACCTTCGATTCGAACAATTGCAGGACCGGCGAAATTGATACGTGCCAGCGCCTCAATCAGCCGCTCGTGGGCGACATCCCCAGCCCCGATGGGCTGGTCTTCTTGCTGTCCTGCCCTGCGATCACACAAATAAATACACGCTAATTCTTGTCGATGTCGTTCCAGACGAGCTGCGAGAGGAATTTCATGACCCTGTAACATCTCACCGATGTCGGCAGCCAGTCCCAGTTCCTTTGATTGCAGCCAATGCTGAAGCCGTTCCCATTGGGCGACTGTCGAAACCACATCGCCGTGTCGCGGCCGCAGGGCAAGGGTAACCCCGAGATCCAAGGCCACGTTGACCAAGTAGTCCAGTTCGACCGCCAGTTGTGTGAGCGTGGATTCTGTTTCTGCATCCGTGTGTTGGCCACATTTGCCGCTGGCAAATGTCACGATCCCCGCTTTCGATTCAGCTGCCAGTCCCACCCAAGTTTCGATCCAGTCACGTGCAGCTCGAGCTTCATGGGGCTCGATGGATGAAAGTGCGGGACCACGACTTTTCCAAGCTGTATGAAGGAATTGTGTGTCGAGATCAAATATTAATTGCAAATCATGGCGTGATGTGACATCGGCAAGCCGAAGCAGTTGTTGTCCAAACCAAGGATCTGCTTGCGATAGTCGGCCGTGTTGTGGACGCACCGCAACAGCTCGGTATCCTAGTGAGGCAAGTTCCTCGATTGCCCCGAAAAGGTCGTGCTGCAGCAGACCGACGGTGTGGAAGCCCGGAAGCATGGTTCGGATCTCACGCTCAAGTGGGGACGATCAGGTCACGCGGAATTTCAATGAAAAATAGAGTGATGGAATTGTGAGGCTAAACAGGCCCAGACCCCACCACGGGCCAGCTCCCAGAAACGCGTAAGAGGCTGCTAAGGGAATGATCGTGAAGATGCCAATGCGGATGGTCGTCTGGATCTTGACGGGTGTCGGTTCGCGAACAGCTCGAAAGCCCCGTAGCACGACGGGAAAGGAAATCGCTGCAATCATCATTGGAAACACGCCGTTGACCGGAAGAGCCCAACCCGCCCGATTCGCGTCTAGTTGGGGAGCGAATGCCAGCATCACAGCACCCAACGTGGTCACAATCAGCCCTATTTGTAGATTCGAGGACGGGCCACCCTCGGCTTCACGTCGTGCCATGGTGGTAATGCCCATGATGTAGACACCGAAACCAACTGCGATTCCTAGCAGGTACTTCTCAAACAGTGGCGTGCCAATCGCGATCGCGAAACACGGTGACGCACCCAACAGAAAACTAAGTACTCGGCAACTTCCCATCGCAACTGGCGCGAGTGGTGTCTTTTTTAAGGGGCCATCGTAGGCAATGATCATGATCGCCAAGGCGATGGCGACCAATGCAGGTAGCCAGGTGATTGGTGCATCACCAGCAGGGATACGTCCTGATAACGCCGCGATGCCGATGCCTAGCAATAATAGAATCCAGCCCGCGGCCTTCGCTTGTCCCGCTGAAATCAAACCAGAGGGAATTGGCCGCTGAGGACGTTGTGCAAGATCCTGATCAACATCAAATACGTCATTGAGGATCATGCCTGCCCAGTATAGGGCCACGCCGGCAAGAACAATCAGTAGGAATCGAATCTCGGGTGATGGACCATGGTGAACCAGCAGGAACGCTGCACTGACATCTGCCAGGACCGTGAACACATTGGGTAATCGGACCAATTGCGCCCACGCCCAAAGCCGGGATTGTCGAGGCGGTGTGTGCGCCGCAGGCATGGACTCAGATGTGGTTTGATGGGGTGTCAAAGTGGTACTTTCGACCAAGACGTAACAAAGAAAACGCATCGCGTTGTAGGAACTAACTGGACTCCTATTCTAAACGGATCGCCAGAAATTTGCAGGATGACGTTCCGCAATCACTGCCAGCAGAGATGTCGCAATGATGGGATGGCCGTCTTCTGACTGTGAATTCCACGTATCGCTGAAAGTCACGAAGTCTTGAATCGTCTTAGGCAGCTTGTGCGTGATGCTGTAGACCGTGTGATTCTATCGAAGCGGAGCGTGCTGGGTGGCTTACCGACGCGAGGTGATAGGGCGTTGCGTCAGTTGTGCATCATGAAGCAGGATGTAGCGTTCTGTTTCGTTCGTGAAATCAACATTAACGTTGTCAAAACGGAACCTCTCGGGCGAGGGCGTGGTGATCGGTCGAATCGAATACAGCTCGACAAGCGTGATCAAACGCCGTTTGCTCTCGCGAACGCCAGTGACTTGGTCTCCGTTATTTGTGATCGGGTCACTCCAGAATTCAATTCGGACAGGGAGATAGATTCCGAAATTGGTGTCCGTGTCTGGTTCTGCGTTGACAGCGACCCGCATTTGGGTGGGATACAGCATGGGCCAGTCAGATCGGTTGGCTTGACTGAGGACCGCTTTCCGCTTTTGTTCACGCAATTGCCCGGTGATCACAAAAACAGGCTTTTCCTTCAGCTTGGCCGTCGTAACGCTGAGATCATAATCTCGCTGCAGTGTGCCCAGCATTTCAGCCCAAGCACCTACCTGCAGACGTGGGGGAATAGGCTGTTCGCTGGTTGAGCCGGGAGCCCAGCCGGGCAACTTGCCAACTTCGACACGGGTCAGTTTGACTGCTTCTGAAATCTCACTTCGAGTCCAGACGAGTCGTCCATCACTGATTTGCTGCAGTCGGTGTTTGCCCTTTCCATCATGCATGGTTAATTGCAAATTGAATCGACCAGTGTTTTCGCCTGATTGTTCGTAGGTGCCCACGCCAATCACTTCCCTACCAGTGGTCCAGACGATTTCACGTACCTTGGCGTCAAAAGCTGCTCCAGAAACCAGCTGTCGAAGTACAAGTTGCAGTAGGTTGGCAGCGTCAATCTGGGACTTCGCGATTCGATTTGCATCAGAATCGCTGTCGGGTGATCGACTTTGAAAAGTTTCTTTTTGATCGCCTGCTCGTGAAACCGGCGGCTCGCTGGGTAGTTGCTGCGCGCTCAAAGGGTCAGCGAAACGAAGGTAGATCAGGACGCTAACGACGGCCGTGATGATGATTAGAGTTCGTGTAGAGTGTCGTTGAATCGCCTTCATCCGTTTCCTCACGGGATTTTTGACCGCCGATTTTTACTGTTCTTGACGACTGCAATGTTCGGGTTTCACGCCCAGAAACCCGATCTGCCTGATGTGACGATCGATCTTCATGAACCGGTTGTACCGATTTTCTCAAAGATACCGCGTGTAACGTGCCGATGATCCACACTGAAGCCGGTTCGCCCGGACTTCACGGATAACCGCCCTGCAGCCTCGCTGATCCTAGATGAGTCCTGCTGGCAAAGTCCACCCAGATCGAAATTCAAGACTGTCTTAACACTACTCAGCTAAGTAGAAGCCCAAGGAACGGGGGATACGATGAAACGAATCGTCACTCATATGTCGCTGTTGGCGGCCACGGCGATACTCGCCACCGGATGTGTGCCGGTTCGCCACAACCTGCCACCCGAACAACAGTTAATGGAGCCAGGACCCGGTGTTGGTGGCCCAGGACCCGGGGTACTCGGTGCACCTCCGGTCGCTCCGGGAATGATGGGCGGCCCACAAATGGGTGGCCCGATGATGGGCGGCCCAATGATGGGCGGCCCAATGATGGGTGGCCCAATGATGGGTGGCCCAATGATGGGTAACCCTCAAATGGGCGGCCCAATGGGCAATCCAATGATGGCTCCACCGATGATGTCTGCACCAACTCCTGCAGCACCGCCAGTCGCCCCAGCACCTGACACCTCTGCAGCGACTGCTGTTGGTGATATTGATCTCGTCAACTATTCAGCATGTGGCCCAGGTTGCCAAGGCTGCAATGGTGCTGGTTGCAATCTGCTAGGCAGAGGCGGCAGTATGAACATTCCTCTCGGGGGCGGTATTTTGCCCCCGGCTGGAATGCTGCCTGCCGTTCCGCCGACGCTACAGGTGACTTTGGCACAGCCCGAGGGAATGCAAGTTCGGTATGACGCGACTGGTAGCGGAGGCTTTGATAGCGAGCCGCTGGTCGTTCCAGCTCGCCAGAACTTCCCACAAGGCGGACTCTATCGGCTCAAACTGACCAACATTCCGGCTCGTGAGGGCGTTGAACTGTATCCTACGGTGGAACTGGCTTACGCTAACCCACGTACAGGCGCTTACCTCGCTCACAACTCGGTTCCTCTTCAGTTCACTGAGGAAGACTTCGACCAAGTGTTGACTGGTAACTTTGTCACCAAAGTTATCTACCTTCCGGACCCCGACTTCCAAGGTCCTGCTCTGGCCGGCATTGATACGCTGGTAAGTACCCGCCTTGATCCAGGCATCGACCCAATCGTCGAAGCTGACCGTCGCGGTTCGATTCTTGCAATCATCCGTCTTGGTGACAAAGACATCGAGATGAGCGGTTCCAACGAAATGATGTCGACTGGTGGTGTGATGAGAGCACCGCTTGCCGGACTTCCTGCAGCATTCGCACCAGCAATGACTGAAGGTTGTGGTAACTGCCCTGGGAACGGAGCTGCAATGCCACCTTCACTGCCAGGAATGATCTCTGGCGTGACGACACCTCAGTACGGAATGCCAATGACTGGTACGCCGATCGGGTTGCCCGGACCACCTCACATTCCACTCGGACAGCCTGCTGGTCTTAAAAAGCACGTCATGCGTAACCACACCTCAATCAACATCCCGAGACCGGTTGAGAAAGTGAAAATGAACGTTCGCCAGCAACCTGGCATGAGCTATCCGAATCCTGTCAGCCGAGTTCGGATCACCGAACAGAACATCCATCCGGGTGTTCCTGCTGGACGCGGTATATATCAGCACGGAAGCCAGCGAGTTGATCCATATTGCCCACCCCAGTGATTGTGGGGTGAGTTGAGACAGATGCGAAACGCGGTGCAGATTGATCCAGTCTCACCGCGTTTCTTTTAGTTCAGTTGTTTGTATTGGTTGTATCTTTATCAGCCAGTTGACCTCCCCTGGGTTTAACAGTGATGGCATACGGAAACGCCCGGTCGCTGGGATTCGCTTGTTGTATCACCGCTTTGTTGGTGATGCTTCATGAAGCCAATGCCGCCGATCCATCTGATTATCTCGGTAAGACAGGCCGGCATCGTTTGCTGACCGGCGACATGCCGCCTGGCTACTTAGGTCAGGCTCGGCTCGCCGGACGCGGATTCGTCAACGGTTACTTTCAACCGGTTGCACTAACAGGACCCAAAGGCACGCGTTTTTCCCTGACAAGAAATGGTGGCTACTCCGAGGGCTCTGAGATTTTGCAAGCAGGGCTGCTGGTCGGAAGCGTCTATCGTTTTCAGGTCACGCGAATTCCGTTGATGGAAGGTGCGGAACTTTACCCCACACTTGAAGTGATCGACCGGACTTATCCACCGCCGGGGCTCGCTACTCGCTACCCCATCGTGATTCATCTTGATCAGGAAGACCTTGAGTCTGCCCTTGCAGGGAAGATGGTGACGAGAGTCATCTATCTTGAGGATCCCGAGACCGCTGTGCCCATGCAGCAGACTCCGGTGACGAATCGTCCCGTCGAAGTTGCTGAATATCAAGATGCCCTGGCGGTCGCTGATCGTCTGGGACGCCCCGTAGCAATTGTGCGCATCGGCTCGCTCGCACCCCCGCGCACACCAGCACTGATGCCGGGTTTCTTTTTTGGATTCCCAACATGGGCTCCCATTGAAACTGTGAGCCAAAATGCTGGCCGCACACGCCCGCAAACTGCTGTAACTGTGCCTGGCCAGGTTCAACAGCAGCAGCTTGGTGCTCCTTCTCAGGATGCTGGTCCAACCGTGACGGTTACGGATCAGCCCCTTTTCAAATAATCCAACGCTCGCCCTTCACGAGATGACGATGCAATCTATTAAAAATCTGATGCTTGGTAGCATGGTTGCGATCTTGAGCACAGGTTGTGCGTTTTCACCGCCCAGACCCGAGCCGCCACCTGGTGCAATCGGTCGTGCAAATCCCATGTCGCAGCCTGCTGGGCAAATGCAACAATGGGGTGGGCAGCCCATGGGTGGACCTGGAATGGGGCCGCGTGCAATGGGTGGACCTGGAATGGGGCCGCGTGCAATG
>Ga0315332_10000730_pt1 | contig 16038 bp, 18 predicted proteins | sample M110034915metaG_FD_203455 | JGI IMG/M metagenome (GOLD analysis project Ga0315332, IMG submission 203455) | Ammonia-oxidizing marine archaeal communities from Monterey Bay, California, United States - M1 100m 34915 | ecosystem: Environmental > Aquatic > Marine > Intertidal zone | place: USA...
AGGGTGTTCGGCATTGTCGGAAAGATGAGCTGGCTTGCGAAGCCCATATGGTTCAAAGCTTCGCTTCGGTCGATCGAATCCCAGGCCCCATGAGCACGATAATTCTTGCGAAGCATGACCTCTTGTTTGGCTTTCGCTCGAAAATCGGGGTCAAGATGGAGAGTGCGGCAGTGATCTATTTCACTAAAAATAGGACTTTCCTCGTTAGCAAAAAACTGCTTTCTTGCGTATTCCCGAACCTTCTTTGATCCGAATTCGTCTAGCCACTCTGGAGGTTCCATTGTGTGAGCATCGGCATCGTGGATTATCCGATCTGTCACGTACGTCATTCCCCGCCTCTTTCTTCGTCTGCCCGAATCGTAGTAGCGCTGTCACTAGGGATGCTTTTAGCTAGTTATCGTGGAGCGCTTTGTTGATCCCCTCCCATCGTTCAGGGTCGAGCACGCGCATTTCAATAGCGCCTGACGAGCTGTTCCGAATTAAGAGCATCCCAGACCGGCCGGATAATTCTTTGCCCTTTACGACGGATCCATCAGGGAGAGTTATTTGGCTTCCGGCGGTCACATAACAGCCAGCCTCAACAGTGCAGTAATCGCCTAGGGATATGCCGATCCCAGAGTTTGCACCCAAAAGGCAATGTTCGCCCACGACGATGGTTTCTTTACCACCGCCAGACAGTGTCCCCATAATCGAGGCACTGCCGCCGATATCGGAATTGGCACCGATAACGACGCCAGCACTAATCCTTCCTTCAATCATTGAAGGTCCCAAAGTGCCTGCGTTGAAATTACAGAACCCTTCGTGCATGACTGTTGTCCCCTCAGCTAAATGTGCCCCGAGTCGGACTCTGTCAGCATCAGCAATTCGCACGCCTGACGGAATTACGTAGTCTGTCATTCGAGGGAATTTGTCAACTGAAGTCACCGAAATACTCTGGTTTGTCACCGCCGCACGGGTCTGAAGCTCGCCTACTCGGTCTGGTAAGACAGGCCCGGCATTGGTCCAAGCGCAGTTGGTTAGCAATCCGAAAACGCCGTCAAGATTGGCGCCATGCGGCTGGATCTCCCTACGACTTAGAAGATGGAGTCTTAGATAGGCATCGGAAAGATTGGCAGCGGGCGCGTCGAGATCCTCGATGGTTACTTCAACTATCCGACCTTGGATTAAGCCCAGCTTTTCGGCCAAACATGACCTGCTGGGATCAACCCCAGGATTCGGATACCAGACGTCAAGCTGGGTATCTGTTTCGACATCGAAATAGCTATGGCCGACTGCTGTGATGCTCATGACGTTATTTTCGCAGCCTTGAAGCTCGATACCGACCCCTCGTTCGATATATCTCGAAAATCGGGAGAATTTGCGGTTGATAACACTGAAAATCAGCCGTTTCGCGTTGAATAGGCTTTTCCGTTGGGCAGAAAGCTCTTCTGCCGCCTAGTTTCGGGTCCATGAAGACACCTGTCTGCGAAATGCTCGGCGTGGATGTGCCCATCCTCGCGTTTACCCACTGTCGAGACGTGGTTGCTGCCGTCACCAAGGCTGGAGGCTTCGGTGTACTTGGTGCCGCTGCTCACACACCCGAACAACTCGATATCGACTTGCAGTGGATTCGAGACGAAGTTGGCGACAAACCCTTTGGTGTCGACATCATTGTTCCCGCTAAATATGAAGGTTCTTCGGAAGGCGGGAAATCTTTAGGTGACCTCAGCGAAATGATTCCGCAAGGCCACCGTGATTTTCTCGAAAACATGATGGAACGGTATGCAGTTCCTCCATTGCCCAAGGAGGACTCAGAACGTAGCGGTGTGCCAGTTGATTCGGAACCACCGATGACCTACGCACAAGCGGTACCTCTAATGGATGTCGCGTTTTCTCACCCAATCAAACTGATTGTTAACGCTCTCGGTCCACCTCCTCCTGACATGATCGAGCGGGCGCACGCAAATGGAGTACTAGTTGGCGCGCTTGCAGGTAAAAAGTCCCACGCGGTGCGTCACGTAGCGGCAGGTGTAGACATCGTCATTGCCCAAGGGCACGAAGCCGGCGGTCATACCGGTGATATCGGGACCATGGTCCTTGTTCCAGAAATAGTTGATGCCGTAGCGCCAACTCCTGTGCTAGCCGCCGGAGGGATAGGAAGTGGACGTCAGGTAGCTGCCTCGATCGCGTTGGGAGCGCAGGGGGTATGGTGCGGGTCCGTATGGTTAACGACGTTAGAAGCCGAGACTCACCCAGTGGTCAAGGACAAGTTTCTTGCGGCAACTTCCTCTGACACGCTGAGATCACGCTCTCGAACGGGCAAGCCGGCCCGTCAGCTTCGTTCTGCTTGGACTGATGAATGGGAGGGAGAGGATTCGCCGGGGACCTTGCCGATGCCTCTCCAACCGATGTTGATTGCGCACGCGAGCCGCCAAGTCGATAGGGCGGCAATGAATCCTGAGAACAAAGGCGCAGTTGAATTGTCCAACTATTTCGTCGGCCAAATTGTGGGATCTATGAACGAATCAATTTCTGCGACCCGAGTGGTGGAAGACATGATCACCGAATATCTAGATGTTGTTGAACGGTTCGAGGAGTTAAGCAACTGAAGTAAGCGCAGACGATGCAAGGGTGTTCGGAGCGTTAAAGAAACGAGGAAGTAATGGAGACGATGAAGGGACGCGTTGCGGTCGTTACAGGGGCAGCGTCAGGCATCGGAAAAGCTTTGTCGCTTGCTTTTGCTACCGAGGGAGCAAAGGTTGTCCTGGCAGACGTCGAAGATGATGCTCTCGCGACAACGAGAGCGGAAATTGAGGCTTTAGGAGCAGCAGTTCTTGCAGTAAAGACTGATGTGACAGATGAGAATTCTGTTGCCGAATTGTGCGCTGCAACGCTTGAAACATTTGGAGGCGTCAACATCCTTTGCAACAATGCAGGAGTTGGCGGCGGCGGACTCGTCAAGAACCAGCAACTAGTTGATTGGAAGTGGGTCATCGACGTCTCCTTATGGGGCGTGATTCACGGACTGCACCATTTCTTGCCGCACTTAATTGAGGCTGAAGAAAGCCATGTGATGAGCACCGCTTCAGTAGCGGGTTTGATGGCTGTACCTGGTCTTGCTCCCTACAACGCGGCAAAGTTCGGAGTTGTGGCGATTATGGAGACACTGCACCACGAGATGAATCGCGACTCGGAAGCAAATGTCGGTGTATCTGTGCTTTGTCCGGGTGTGGTGAAGACAAATATTGCTACGGCCCAAAGAAATCGTCCCGACCATCTTCGTCGAAGACGAGATAAATCCGTTGATCAAACAGCTAAGGCACCGGATGAAGCGCGTGCTCGAAATGCGGCGATAGCAGCAGCGCTAGAAAATGGCATGGACCCAGGACAAGTTGCTTCTCAGGTTTTGAACGCAATGTATGAACGGAGGTTTTGGGTGTTAAGTCACCCCGAGCTTCTAGTCGAAGTGAATCACCGCAACCAACAACTGGCAGATCTCGAGAATCCTACTTTGATCTCAAGTTTTACCGATTAACCAAATTCACCATTTACATCGTGAACCGAAGGTTTCGTGCAGCGTGAGCGCCGAGTTCGACGTCGCCAGACCAACTAATAGCGCCCTCGCTGATGGCAACTTCGGGGTCGATGCGTCCACAGGCCTGGTTCATGAACGCCATTGAGTCGCAGTGAAGAGTGGTTGTAGGCGTATCTATAGGTTCACACTCAACAGCACGTTCGTCGACGCGCACATAAATGTCGCGTTCTACTGAACCTGTTATATCGAAGTGAATTGATTGGCCTTCAATCAGTCCGATCTTCTTACCCGCGATATAGCCGATGGAAAGGTGAACTTCATTCAAAGCCATTTCTGCTGCTGGCCCACCATTATCGGTGGCGATACCCAAAGGGGTTCGACAATCTCGCTCATGCATCCAGAAGTCAAACTCGCGCACAGCCATGAACCGCCCGTAAGTGGCAGGACCTATAGGAGTGACGCTCGGGTTAGCGAAGTCCTCCTGGGTGGTCTCTGAAAGATTTTGTCGGCGAATGTCAAACGTCTGCTGCATATGGTCGACCAACGCCGCCGCCGGCATTTGCATAGCGGCTTCAAAGTAGCCCCCAACTTTTTCGAAAGGTGGCGGTGTATCTAAGCCGGATGGTAACCAATTTGACAAGGCCTGCTCTACCGACACCATGTGCGCGGCGACACCCCTAATGGTCCACTCGGGACATAGTGATGGGGTCTCCCATTGGCTGCCGTCGAGTCCGCTCAGGAATTCAACAACGCTCTTCCAACAAACATCCAGATTGCTAACAATTAGATCTCGTTCGCTCATGTCACAAACGTAGCTTTGATTGAATGACCGCTGTTGGGTGTTACGTGTAATGATTCGGCGACAGAACAACGCGCGCAATAAAGAATGACCTTGGTGAAGAACTTGGTCCGATAGGGGCAATGAATGAATTCTCGAGATGTCACTTTGGTCGGGGCTTACGGGTCACCGTATTCCGTCAAAATGCGGGCCGTACTTCGATATCGCAGGATTTCACATAGGTGGGTTGTTCGAGGGTCCACAGAAGACGAAGGTTTTCCCGAACCCCCGGTAGCGATCATTCCGATGCTTGCCTTTAGTGACGGAGACGGTGGTTATTCGGAGGTGATGGTGGATTCATCTCCCCAAATCTTGCGCTTGGAAGAGGATTATTCTGAGAGAAGCCTCCTCCCAGCCGACCCGGTAGTGGGGTTTCTTGATCACTTAATTGAAGATTATGGCGATGAATGGGTGACAAAGATGATGTACCACTACCGATGGCATCACCTTTATGTTGACGCCATAGCGAAGGCAGGCAACATGCTGCCATTGATGTCGGACAACCAAATGAGTCCCGAACAGCATGGCGAAATTAAGGGTTTCATTACTAGCCGCCAGATGAATAGAACTGCTTTAGTCGGCTCTACAGATAACAATCGCGACGTAATAGAGAACAGTTTTGTTCGGCTTCTTACGACGCTAGAAACTCATTTAACCGAGAACCAATTTCTTTTGGGTAACCGTCCGGGTCGAGGCGACTTTGGCTTATTCGGTCAGTTCAGTCAGTTATTTTTCTGGGAACCTGATTCTTCGCTGATAGCAGCTCGCCGAAGTCCGAGAAGCATCATTTGGGCCTACCAGCTCGATGACTTGTCGTCACTGGAGGTCAGCGAAAACGAGGGGTGGTTCACGCGTAGCAACCTGCCGGAATCGTCACTTAGCTTGCTTACCGAAATAGGTCGCACCTACGCACCGTTCTTAATGGCGAATGAACAGGCCATAGCCGCCGGTGACCCTGAGTTGTCGTGTCTAATCGAGGGTCACGAGTACAAACAAGCGACGTTCGCATACCAAAACAAATGTTTGAGTTGGATACGCGAGGCTTTCCGAGAATTGTCCACCGATAACCAACAGGCAGTGAAACAAATTTTGAGCGGCACGGGATGCGAAGTGTTGATCGCTGATGTCTGACGACAAAGCTGTCATATTTGACAAAGACGGCACTTTGCTTGACTTTCATTCAACATGGAATGAAGCCATCGGGTCCGCTTTCGATCTAGTAGTAGACCAGAACGCTAAAGAACTTGCAGCTGAGCTTTTCGGATACGACTTAGCTGAACGACGTGTGTTGCCTCACTCAGCATTCATCAGTGAGACCAGTGAGACAACTGACAACCTGGTTGCCGATTTGATTGACGTCGTTACCTTTAAGCAAACGATCAATGAAGCAGCCCAGCAAAACATTGTCCCTAACAAGGGAGCGACTAGTGCGTTGAACGCGTTGACCGATCGAGGCTGGAAGTTAGCAATCGCTACGAATGATTCGGAATTGTGTGCGATGGACCATGTCGAGGCTCTTAAGTGGGGCCACTTTTTTACTTCGGTGAAAGGGTTCGATTCGGGTCACGGATCGAAACCAGGTCCAGGAATGGTCCTAGCGGCTGCTGAGGAATGTAACGCGATCCGAGGTGTGTATGTGATGGTCGGGGATTCAGTGCACGACATTCTCGCGGGCCAGGCTGCAGGAGCCATCACCGTAGCGATAGGCCAGCAGCCAGCAGCTTTGCAGCTCGCGGACATGCAGATAGAGGAGCTGGGTGAGCTCATCGACATAGTTGACGGTCTCTAGCGGAATGAAAGATTCGGCTTAATCAACTTCGGTTCTAATTCGGGTATGAATTACATCCAATTGTTCGATCATCGCGTCAACTGAACGTGCCCCAGCTTGAAATACTGCGGTTGCGTTGACTGACGTCCACTCGAAGCCCATCGCTTTAACGACCGCTGCGCGCTCGGCTATAGCATCCAGATTTGTGTAGAACAGCTTGTCTTCATCGCTTCGAGGTGGCGGTTGCAACATAAGTTGAAACCCGATTTCCGCCGCATCGCGCCCGAATTCCTCAGCCATGCGCTGGATATCGGCGACACAGGAAAGAGCTTGCTCGTCGGTAACTCCTGACGCCATCCACCCGTCTGCTTTTTCTGCTGTTCTCCTAAGAGCGGCAGGGCTTTCGCCGCCCACCCATATAGGGATCTCGGCGCCTTGAGGCGAGACTGGCTCCATGCCCATATCGTGCGAGTCGTAGTAACTGCCTCGAAATTCGATTCGGCCGCCTTGCCAATAACTTCTTAGTAGGTCAATCGCTTCGTCCATGCGTTTTCCGCGAGTCGAAAAATCTTCCTCAAGGGCGTCGTATTCGCTGTCTTGCCACCCAACACCGACGCCCAACCGAACCCGCCCTTGGGACAAGGTGTCCAGTGTGCTGATTTGTTTGGCAACTAACACCGGCTGACGTTGGGGCAATACCAGAACCTCAGTCGAAAGTGACACTTTCGAGGTGACCGCGGCTATGTTCGCTAGAAGCATCAGCGCTTCAAGGATGGGCATCTCGGCCGGATAAATAGTACGACGGTCCTGAGACGGGTAACCCATGACAACATGATCAAAGGCTGCGATCTCGTCGTAACCGATTTCTTCGATGGCCGAGGCCAGAGCGAGCACTTGTTGCGGTCCCTCTCGATAAGCAACTGATGGGAAGTCCACGGCGATTTTCATCTAACTCGGCCCCAACTTCACGGTCGCTTTTGCTGGCATCAGAACGCTACCGTCTTGTTTTCGCTCATAAATCTCAAGTTCTACTGAGCCATTCACTTTGTCAACCGATATGACAGAGCCGGAAAAGCTGAGTTCTTCATCGACGAAGGCGCTTGCTCGGTTCTGCCACTCAACTGACAGCAAACGCGCACGAGGCCCAGCCCAATCGGTAATAAACTGGGTGAGCCAAGAGCCTTGAAGAGGCCCATGCACGACGATGTCCTGGTGGCCTTCGTAGTTGGCGTATGCCTTATCGTAATGAATGCGGTGCGGATTGAAGCTAGCAGCGCTATAGAGGAACAACTCGGCTTCTCCAGCTCGTTTGTGCATGACAGGCAACTCATCGCCGATTTCTATTGTGACAATGTCGGGGTATTCGCTCATCGCGCAATTCCTATCTGACGGGATCGTGCTACTACCTGTTCATCTTGATTGGTGAACGTAGTTTCCCTCACCAATCGAACGAAAGGTCCTTTCTTGCCTTCTTTCTGGTCAAGATCTAACAGTCGTGTCGTGCCAGTGATCTCATCTCCGACACAGACGGGTTCCAGAAAATCCCACTCTTCGCCTCCGAACATCATTCGAGCAACTTCCAAGACGACACTTGTCGAATCTTCATAGAGACCGTCGGCCCTAAGCGTGGATGCCGGTTTAGGAGTCACGAGTGCATGAGTAATGAACAGCGGTGGAGTGGTCAGGGTCCGATAACCGGCTTCTTTAGCGGACTCGTCATCGAAGTAAATGGGATTTAGATCTCCAACTGCATACGCATAACGCTGCGATTCTCGACGATCAATTCGCACAGTGACGGGGCCAGCCAAAATTTCGCCGACACGAGCTAACGACTCTGGTGGGATCAAAGAACTAGACATACCGTAAGGCTAGGTGAGAGCGGTGCTTGTCTGCCTGAGCTGGTCTAATCTGAACCCGAGGTGCGATATGTCTTTGTGGAGTAACAAGTTAGAGATGCCAACCGTCGAGACGGCGTTACCTGGGCGCGATGTGGCCGTACAGGTTCCCCCTGTCCATGAGGTACTCGGCAACCCTATGACCCCGCCTTTCCCTGATTCAAGTGAGAGTGCCGTGTTCGGTATGGGTTGTTTCTGGGGGGCAGAACGAGTTTTTTGGAATGCGACCGGTGTCTTGTCTACAGCAGTTGGCTATGTAGGAGGCTTTACCGAGAACCCCACGTATGAAGAAGTCTGCAGTGGGCTTACAGGACACAATGAAGTTGTCTTGGTTGTCTATGACCCGCGGATCACCAGTTATCTGAAAATGCTTGAGTTGTTTTGGGAGAACCATGACCCAACACAGGGCATGCGGCAAGGAAATGATATGGGTACCCAGTATCGATCAGGTATCTACGTCTCTAACGAAGAGCACCAACAACTCGCTGAATCGAGCCGCATTGAGTTCCAGGCAGCGCTCAGTAATGCTGGCTACGGGCCAACTACGACTGAGATTTTGGATCAAGGTGCCTTTTATTATGCCGAGCACTACCACCAGCAGTACCTGCATAAGGTGCCCAATGGTTATTGCGGTTTAGGCGGCACTGGAGTCAGCTGCCCGACGGGGATCTCTGTAGTCGACTAGTCCAGGTAGCTCACTGATTAATAGCAGCCATCGCCTCAAGGGTGAGCTGCGTCACCAGCTTGCGGTTTTCGCCCCAGGGCATAGGCATAAGAATTGGATACTCAACCCCGGCCTCTAAATAGCTGTTGGTAAACGCAGTTACTTCTTCTTTATTCCCTATGAAATTTATGGCTTGGATCATTTGTTCGGTTATTGCCGCCAAAGCTCCTTCTCGGTCCTTTTCTTTCTGACGTAAGCGCAACTCCTGGACTTCATCCTCGAAACCGGCTGCGCGGAACATATTGGCGTAGCCGTCTGCCATTGCATAATTAAAAAGATCCTTGCGAGCTGGACGGGATGCTTCGTCAAAGTCTGCAACTGCGGCATGGACGTTGCTCATAATGATGGCCTGTCCGCCTGATCGAATATGCTTCACCGCTTCTGGGACGTGGTTGGCTGGTATGTAGTTCAAGAGAACTGCGTCTGCGACCTCGCCAGCTAACTTGAGCATTTGAGGGTTAAGGGCGGCAAGCACAATCTTTGGGGTATTTTCCGGGGCTCGCATAGCTAAACGGAAACGCTTAACTTGCCAGAAATCCCCTTGGAAAGTTACTGATTCCCCTGACAAACATTCCCGCGTCAGCGCTACGTATTCGCGCATCATTGCAATGGGGCGATCAGATGATTCGATGCCGTGTTGTCGAAGAACCCCTGGGGCTGACACACCGAGACCCATCCAAACATTGCAATGCGGATTCAGAGACTGAAGCGTTGCAGCGGTCATCGCTGTAAGAGACGGGCTTCGCAGCTGAATGGGTATAACCCCAGTTGCTAGATCAAGTTCTGGAGCTGCTTGAGAAACTGCGCCGAGGAGACTGATGGCGTCTGTGCCCGTGGCTTCGACTGTCCAAAATGATTGATACCCCGAAGTAACAGCTGTTTGAGCTATTTCCGGAACAGATGAAGCCCCTAGAACTCCGAGGCTTCCGTAGGTAATGCCCAAAGGTGTGTGCGATTCGCTAGTCATTGACATCAAGATAGTCCTCAAATGAAAGTTATTTCTTCTAGTAAATATGATCGGTATCAAGCCGCTAGCAGCGCTAGGGTGAGGGTTGGAGCTGGTTGTGGCAATCAGCGGATTGGAGCATCTGGTGACTGAACCTCAGGACATGAAGATAGTTGTCCCGGAAAACGTCGTAGAGGCCCTTTCTGTAGTCGACCGTGCCCTGAGCAGTTATATGCACCGGGAACTGGTTTCATCAACCGAAGTAACTGATGTCCTTCTAGATGTTCGGACAGCTTTGAATCGGCCTGCGCAGCCGGCAACAGATGTCAGTATCGATCTCTCTGATGTCGAGAGCGGCATGGAAGTTCCGGCTCAGGCCTAGCTGCCAAGATCCATACTATTTATCGGCTTACTGTCAGTCTTTTGGTAGGAGCTTTGATACGGCTTTGCCCAGCAGCAGACCGATTGACGCCCCCGCCGCCACGTCAGAAGCGTGATGCAGTCGGACGTGTATTCGCGAACATGACACAATCCCGGCGACTAGATACCAGAGTTTCCCCAATTTAGATCGACGTGCTAGAACCGCCGACGCACAAAATGCAGCTGACGCATGACCCGATGGAAAACTAGAGGTAAGGGGTTCCCGCAACTGATGCGCCGTAGGGTTGTCCGAGGCTGCACCTGGGCGACTTCGGTGAAAAAATCGTTTGATCCCCTGGTTAACTAACAGCGATTCGAAGCCCATGAGAGCGCTGAATCCAACTGCTGCACGGGGGCGTCGACCAGGAGGGAGCGCCCGAATGCCACCGACGATGTGCCAAATAAGACTGAAATCTCCGAGATTGGACGCGGCATAAAACAGACGGTCAACTGACGGGACCCCGCGCCAACGCTCCCACCACCGATCTACTTGATCATCTATTTCGTTAATTCTCAGACTGATCGAACTTGTTTGGTTCACACATGCCGTCCCGGTAGAACGCACTTACAGTTACACGTCAATCACAACAAATCCAGGCACCCAGGCACAAGTCTCATTAATTGGGTATTGAGCTAGTTGGCTCAAGGGTTGGTAGTAAAGGGTCTGTGGGGGGTGGGATGGTGAGAAGTGGGCCGTCCTCTTCACTAGGAGGTGGCGGAATTAGAAGAACTTGGCCTATGTAGATCATGGTCGGGTCAGCAATGTTGTTCTCGCGCACTAGATCGTTGAGGTGAATGCCGAATTGATCAGCGATAGCGATCAGCGTGTCTCCGCGAACGACAATGTACGTTTCTCGGAACTCTTCGACGTCTGGGATTGTCTCTTCTGTTTCTGGTGCGGGTGAAGTATTGGGAATAGATTCGGGGGCTCGGTCGGGATTGCACCCCACCATGAAAACTGTGAGCAAGGAAAGCGACGCCAAGTGCAGCAACTTCGCCACGTGTCCTAGCCAGAACTTTCATCGGATGGGGGAGGGATAAATAGTGTTTCCCCGATCCCCAAGATGGTGTCTTCCTTGCCGTTTTCGAGCATGAGTTCACTCACGGAGACACCAAAACCTTTCGCGATTTTGCTCAGAGTGTCACCTGGCTGAACTACGTAGGCCATTCGTTGCACGATTTTCTCTGTTGTCGTTGTCGTGAGTTCGGGGCGAAGTGTTGTTAAGACCGGTGTTGTCGTTGGGATTGGGCGATTCTTAGGTTCGGTCGCGCACCCGGTTATGAATAGAAAGGAAATCGCGACGAGTGTCACTAGCTTTCGACTTGCGATAGTCGCCTTAGCCATTCGTGCTCGCCGGGCCGACTAACAGCGTCTGGGGCCATTCGCTGGAGTTTGCACCTTCAATGAAAGGTTGACTTTCGTTTTCTTCGACAGTCAGTATCTCCACTCCATGATCTTCAACTAAAATGGTGTGTTCGAACTGGGCTGTGCGACCTAGGTCTTTGGTAGCGGCGGTCCAGCCGTCGTCCCACAGGTTTGCACTCGGAGAGCCGATGGTGATCATTGGTTCGATTGTGAATGTCATTCCAGGTTCGAATTCAAATTGCGCCGAAGGCTCGTAGTAATGAGGAATGTTCGGGAGGTGATGAAAGATCTCACCTACCCCGTGGCCGATGAATTCTCGGACCACTCCGAAGCCCGCGGATTCGGCATGGTTCTGAATTGCCATTCCAATATCTCTCACCATGCCGCCTGGGCGAACGGCAGCTATGCCCAAATAGAGGCATTCTCTCGTCACCCGGATTAGTTCTCGTGATTGGTTGTCAACGTCTCCGACAGTAAAAGTCTCGCTATGGTCGCCGTGCACCCCATCGAGAAAAATCGTTACATCACAGTTGATTATGTCTCCGTCTTTAAGTGCCCGACTGTCTGGAATTCCGTGACAAATGATTTCGTTTATTGAAGTGCAAAGCGATTTTGGGTAGCCGTTGTAATTGAGAGGACTGGGGTAACCGCCCTCTTCGATGCATGCTTCATGGCAAATCTGGTCGAGTTCTTCTGTAGTGATGTCAGGAGCTATATGCGACGCGACCCTTCGCAGGACGCGCCTTGCGGCTGATCCCGCATGGCGCATTCGTTCTACCGTCGCTTGGTCCTTTCTGAGGTCATCCGGGGTTGTCTGAATAGGAACACCCCGTTCGGCATAATCAGGACGCGGTATCTCAATGGGCACGGAACGCATCGGGGAGACGTGACCGGGCAGCACAGGGTCCGAAGTGTGGGTAGGTCGTCGCATTGCAGGACGTCTCTTTTTGCGCTTCGCCATTACGGTGAAACTACCTGAGGACACCGCGAATAGGGAGACATAATGATGTTAGACGTGACAATCTTGCACCTATGAGTGTCGAAATCAATGGGACCGTCAGCGATGGCTGGGAACCCCTAGTGGAAAAGTTTGCTTCTAATTTTGATCGCTTCAGCGAGTTAGGAGCATCAGTTTGCGTTACTTATGAAGGAGAGACGGTCGTTGACGTGTGGGCAGGGGATAGAGACGCTGAGGGCAACCCGTGGCTCGAAGACACCATCGCAGTAGTTAATTCCTGCACAAAGGGTGCTGTCGCCCTCGCCTGTCATCTGTTGGCTGACAGGGGGTTGCTTGACCTTGATGCACCGGTTGCTGAGGTGTGGCCTGAGTTTGCTCATGGAGCTAAGGCAACAGTAACGACTCGAATGATGCTGAATCACACAACTGGCGTCGCTGCTTTTCGAGATGAACTGCCAGAAGGTTCTGCATTTGATTGGGATTACATGTGTGACCGAGTGGCGGCCGAAGAGCCTTGGTGGCCGCCAGGTACTCGAAATGGATACCACTTGATGTCGTTTGGTTGGGTAGCCGGAGAGCTTGTTCGGCGTACTTCTGGGCTTAGTCTCGGAACCTTTTTTCGCGAAGAACTAGCGGTGCCAGCGGGAGCAGACTTCTGGATTGGGTTGCCTGCCACGGAGCACCATCGCGTTTCACCGTTAAAGCCGTTCAGACCAGGTGAGAAGGAGGAATTTTCTGCGTTCACTAGGGCTTTCATCGCTGATGCGGATGGTTTACAAGCTAGGGCGTGGCGAAATCGAGGGGGCGCGAAGGGAGATTCTCCTGAAGTGTGGTCAGCTGAGTTAGGTGGTGGCGGAGGAATCACAAACGCCCGAGGTCTTGCCAGGATTTACCAATCGTGTGCGTTGGGCGATTTTGTTGGCCCGCAACAGGTTGAGCGAATGAAACGTGTCTCGGTCGCGACTGAGCGAGACGCAATGCTCTTGTTGCCGACGCGATTTTCGGAAGGGTTTATGTTGAGGATGGACAATAGAAAATCCTTTGGCGGCGACACTGACTCTGTGAATATCCGAGAAGGAGCTTTCGGCCACGTAGGCGCAGGTGGGTCAATAGGGTTCGCCGATCCCAATATCGGTTTATCTATGGGTTATGTAATGAACCAAATGGGTAAATCCGTTTTGCTCGATGCCAGGGGCGAAGGGTTGGTGGACGCTGCCTATCTATGTGCAGACCAGCAGCTTTAGTTCATAAGTATCGAACTTGATTGCTGAGCTTTCAGCGTTTGAACCGGTCGCGTAAGTCGTTTATTTCGGATAGGACTTCATCGGTATGTTCTCCAAGTCGAGGAGCTCTGCGGTGAATGCCGGTTGGGGTACTGGTCATCTTTATTGGTGAAGCGACTTGCACAATGGGCCTTCCGCTTGGCTGGTCAACAGCAACCAACATCTGTCTTGCTCGAACGTGTTCATCAGAAAATAAATCCCCTGGAAGATTCACAGGTCCACACGGAACTTTGCCCCCGATGAGATCCAAGATTTCTTGGTTTGTTCTTTCCTGAGCCCATTCAGTCATGGCTTTGTCTAGGGGTTCTCGGTTTAATACCCGAGCTCGAATTGTTGCTTTGTCCTCATCTAGAGCCCATTCAGGGTGTCCCATAGCTTCTGCCAGCTCCTTCCAATGATGGTCAGTGGGAGCCGCTATCGCCATGGATCCATCTTTCGTTTCGAACACATCGAAAGGAACAGCGAAGTCATTTCGATTGCCGCTGGGCGGGGTATCAGGCCGCCCTAAATACGAATAGCGCATGACCCCCATTTCGGCGAGTGCCATTATCGAATCGACCATAGCTACGTCGACGAACTGTCCTTTACCGGTTCTTTGAGCGTGGAAGAGGGCCGCTAATACGCCCATAGCTCCAATGGTTCCTGGGTATATGTCACCTATGAAAGGACCAACTTGGATCCGATTGTCAGGCCCGTTTCCGTTCTGGGATACCAATCCGCCCATGGCTTGAGCTATCACGTCGTAGGCGGGCCACTCTGCATAGGGGCTTTCTCCGGTTCTAGGGTCTCCAAACCCCCTAATTGCGCCATAAACAAGGCGAGGGTTCCGTTCCCTGAGGGTTTCCCAACCTATCCCTAGGCCATCCATTACACCTGCTCGCATGTTCTCCACAACGGCGTCAGCGCTATCTACAAGTTCAAGAAACTTGGCTCTATCGACCTCATTTGTGAAATCAAGAACGACGCCCCTCTTGTTTCGGTTGTAGGTGGAAAATGAACCACCGTAGGATCGCTCCTGGTCTTCGCGGGTATATGGCGCCATAGGCCGCTGTAGGTCTCCTCGAGGTGCCTCTATCTTGATTACATCAGCACCAAGATCACCGAGCATCATGGTCGACCAGGGACCTGCTATTGCCTGGGTGCAGTCCAGAATGCGAATTCCCTGAAGGGGTCCTGTCGGACTTGGTGACATTGGTGTTGCTTGTTCGTGTGCCGTTAGATGATCATCCATTAAGCCGCAGATTATCTGCACCTTTGCCGCTACGTGCTACCAAGATGGATAACACTTATTCAGAATTCGAGGAGACTGCTTTCATGACGAATCAGAACGATGTAGTTCTTGAGGCTTTGTCTCTGGCAGTAGCGGCCCGCGTTCCTGTCCTTTTGTGGGGGCCACCCGGCGCGGGAAAGAGCTCGGCGGTCGAAGATATGTGCCGATCCATCGATACAACGTATGAAGTTGTAATTGCGAGTATTCGAGAGCCAAGTGATTTCAGCGGACTTCCAGTGATAACTGACAACGGGGTTGAGTTCGCGCCACCTCGCTGGGCAAAACGACTATCTGACGCTGGAAGTGGCGTGCTTTTTCTCGATGAAATTTCAACGGCGCCCCCTGCCGTGCAGGCGGCATTGTTGCGTGTGGTACTGGAGCGAGTAGTCGGTGACCTGACTTTGCCTGACGAGTTAGCGATAGTTGCCGCCGCTAACCCACCTGATCAAGCTGCCGATGGTTGGGATTTATCGGCACCACTCGCCAACCGCTTTTGTCATTTCGATTGGCACGTAGATTCCATGGCTGTTGCCGCAGGTTTGGTCGCGGGCTTTCCGACACCAGCCATCCCGGTGCTTCCGAAGGATTGGCAGAACCATATTCCGACGACAGCAGGACTGGTTGGTGGTTTTCTCTCTGTCCGGCAATCTTTGGTGATACAGCCACCGATCGAACGCGCCCTTGCTGGGCGAGCTTGGCCAAGTCCGAGGACTTGGGAAATGCTTGCGCGCCTTTTGGCTGCAGCCTCTGCGATTGAGGCCTCTATAGAAACCAGAAGAAATTTAGTCATTGGTTGTGTAGGAGACGGAGCTGGTCTCGAATTTCTCACCTGGGTTCAAGAGCTTGACCTTCCTGACCCGGAGGTAGCGTTGATGGACCCTGACTCTGTTGACTTTCCTGAACGCGGCGATCGGCTTTATGCCGCGTTGTCGGCGGTAGCCGGTGCTGTTGCATCAGATCCGACGCCTGACCGTTGGTTGGCCGGGTGGCGAGTGTTAGAGAAGGCAGCGCACCAATCTCCGGACATCGGCGCGATAGCCGCGAGAGTATTGGCGC
>Ga0315332_10000734_pt1 | contig 16028 bp, 12 predicted proteins | sample M110034915metaG_FD_203455 | JGI IMG/M metagenome (GOLD analysis project Ga0315332, IMG submission 203455) | Ammonia-oxidizing marine archaeal communities from Monterey Bay, California, United States - M1 100m 34915 | ecosystem: Environmental > Aquatic > Marine > Intertidal zone | place: USA...
ACGAGGAGAATGCGCCACATCGGCTGCGCGGCCTCCCGCTTTGATCAACGACCCTGGGAAGGCTCCTCATGCACAAGCTCGCTCTGATTCTGATTTCGGCTCTTTCGCTGGCTTCCAGCTCCGCTTTTGCGGCTTCGTATCAGCAGAATGATGGGACGATCGTTGATCCGATCGAATGTTGGGTGGCCGCTTCCAGCTGCACCGCGGCAGGCGATCGTTACCTTCATGTCTACGCCGGACCCAACCTAGAGCCACTGGCGAGCCTGGCCGGCGCGGAGCTGCCCGACGCGGACCTGACCAACGCGGACCTCCGGTACGCGGACCTCCGGGGCGCGGACCTGTTCCGCGCGATCCTGACCGACGCGGACCTGATCTCTGCGGACCTGTCCGGCGCGAACCTGACCGGCGCGGGCCTGACCGGCGCGCAACTGTCCTACGCGGACCTGTTCGGCGCGAACCTGTACCTTGCGAACCTGCCCGACGCGAACCTGTCCGGCGCGAACCTGTCCGGCGCGAACCTGTTCGGCGCGGACCTGACCCGCGCGGACCTGTTCGACACGGACCTGACCAACGCAATACTCGCTAACGCGGTTGGCCTTGTGGGCCCTGAAGCGGCGTTCAGTGGCAACACCCTTTACAATGCCAATACCGACTTCACCGGCACCGGCTTCGATCCCGTAGCCGCAGGCTGGACGTTGGTTCCCGTCCCCGAACCCAGCACCGCACTCCTGATGGGCCTCGGTCTCGCTGGGCTGGCGAGTAGGCGGCGGTAGTCACGGCAACAGACTTCACGCAGCGCCTCGGCCATCGGGTCGGGGCGCTTTTGCGTTGGGGTGGTGCCTTCGCAGTGCGAGCTCCGGAGCGCGGTCCTCGAGCGGCTCGACGAGTGCTTGGACGACGCCCGGTTCGGCCGGGTCTCGCCGTTCCGCTCACAGGGGCGGCCTGAACCGGGTTCGCAGTCCGTGAAGCGCCGCTAAGCGGTCGCCCGGCGCGGGGGCCAACGATCGGGCTCGCGCAAAATGGTCGGGGCGACTGGATTTGAACCAGCGACCTCTTCGTCCCGAACGAAGCGCGCTACCAAACTGCGCCACGCCCCGACCGAGCGCCGGAGTATAAGGCTTCGCGGGTTCGGCTCAAGCGCAAAAGACAGGTGATGGACGCCTGAGGCGCCGCTGAGGGCGCTCTAGAGGGGCGCGTCTGTCTGCCCCAGCCGGTCGCGCCACGGTCGGCTCGGGCTCGGGTGCTTCGCGACCACGATCCGGAGTGGGTCAGCGTGCTCCCTGTGCGACGTCACGGAGGGCTTCGATGGCGCGTTTGCGGTCTGGCTCGCCGAAGACGGAGGTGCCGGCGACGAAGACATTGGCGCCGGCCGCCGCGCAGCGGCCGATGTTGTCGGTCGTGACGCCCCCATCGACCTCGAGGTCGACGTCGAGCCCGCGTCGCTCGATCCAGCCCCGGATCTTCTCGATCTTGGGCAGCATGGCCTCGATGAATTTTTGTCCCCCGAAGCCGGGGTTCACCGTCATCACGAGGATCTGGTCCGCCTGCTCGAGGCTCCACTCGACCGCTTCCGCGGGGGTCGCGGGGTTGAGCACCGCGCAGGAACGCACGGGTCGGTCGCGTTCAGCGCCGAGCCGGCGGATCTCGCCGAGGGTGCCGTGGAGATGAGGGCAGGCCTCGGCGTGGACGCCCAGGATATCCGCGCCCGCGTCGATGTAATGGGCGAGGTAGGTCTCCGGCGACTCGATCATCAGGTGGACGTCGAGGGGGCTCTTCGCGACTCGCTTGATCGCGGCGACGACGGGTGGCCCGATCGTGAGGTTCGGCACGAAATGACCGTCCATGACGTCGACGTGGACGAGCTCGGCGCTCTCGATCGTGGCGAGCTCGTTCGCCATGTGGACGAAGTCGGAGGCGAGAATCGAAGGGGCGATCTGGATCCGGGGCGCTTCGCTCATGCAGGGTCTTCCTCGCTCGGGGAGCTGGGGTTGCGTACGAGCCGGACGGCGAAGAAGCCGTCCATGTCCTGGCAATCCGATCGTCCGGGCCAATGGGGCAGGACGCGCAGGAAGCCCTCTTCGTCGATCAGGTCCTGGAGCGCCTCGGGGGCCTCCGCTCGGAGGGCGATGCGCCAATTGGCGCGGGTCGCCATGAAGCCGCGAATCACGCCCTCGTTCTCCTCCGGCGTGACCGTGCACGTAGAGTAGACGAGGCTGCCGCCGGGCCTCAAGACCTGGGCCGCCGACTCGAGCAGCGCGCGTTGGACGCGGGCGAGTTCTTCGAGGTCTTCCGGTCGCAGACGCCAGCGCGCGTCGGGGTTGCGGCGCAGGGCGCCGAGCCCTGAGCAGGGTGCGTCGACCAGGATCCGGTCGAAGAGGCCCTCGTGCTCGGTCAGGTCGGTGAGCGGCTTCGTTGCGTCGCGTTCGAGTGTCGCGACCCCGCCCAGCCCGAGTCGGCGGATGCCCCGCCCAACGAGGCGGAGGCGTCGCCCGTGCCGATCGAGGGCCAGGACGTGTCCCGCGCCGTCGAGCCGCTCCGCGATCGCCGCAGACTTGGTGCCCGGGGCCGCACAGGTGTCGAGGATGCGCTCTCCGGGGCGCGGGTCGAGCAACTCGACGACGAGTTGGGAGGCCTCGTCCTGGGGGCTGAGCTGGCCGGAGACGAAGGCGGGGTCTTGTCCGATCTCGCCCTTGCGGCCGAGGACGAGGGCATCGGGCGCATACTGCCCCGCGCGCGCGTCGGGAAAGCGCTCTCGTAGCTCGGAGAGCAATGCCTCCCGTGTCGTCTTGGCCCGGTTTGCACGAACCGTGAGTGCGGCGGGCTCGTTCATCACGATTGCGAGCTGGGCTGCGTCCTCGGCCGAGTACTGCGCGAGCCAGCGGTCGGCCAGCCATTCGGGCAGGGAGCAAGCGTGGACCAGATGGTCGCGTGGATCGGTCTCGAGGGCGGGAAAGGCGTAGTCCTGGCCTTCTCGGCCCAGTCGGCGGAGCACGGCGTTGACGAGTCCGGTGGCGCGCTCCAGGCCCATCGCGCGGACGCAGCGTACGGCTTCGTCGACCGCGGCGTTGGGCGGGATGCGATCCGAGAAGAAGAGCTGGTAGGCGCCGACCCGAAGCGCGCTGATGACGAGCGGCTCGAGCTTCGAGAGATCGCGGTCGAGCGCCTGGGTGAGCAGGTAGTCGAGGCGGCCCCGCCAGCGCAACGTGCCGTAGACGAGCTCCGTCGCCAGTCCGCGATCCGCAGCCGGCATCCGGCTCTGGACCAGCGCGTGATGGAGGGCGAGGTCGGCATAGGCCCCTGCGCGTTGGACGCGCTCGACGACGCGAATCGCGATCAGACGCGGGGCCGTGGGGCCGGCCGTCTTGCGCGGCCCCTGGCCACGACCGGGCCAGCGTTTGTTGCGGCCGCCGCCGGGCTTCTTCATGGTCATGCGGGCTCCGATCTCGGTGGGGCGGCGTCGAGGACGGCGAAGCGAGCGTCGTCCGGCAGTGCGAAGCCACGCAGGAAGTCTGCGACGGGCAGGGGCCGACCGCCCGGGCGCTGCAGGACGAGGGGGACGAGCCAACCGTCGCCCGCGGCGATCTTCAGTCCCGCCGCGCGTGCGGGTGTGCCCGGCTTCGGAGAGGCTCCGGGCGCATAGGGTTCGGACTCGGCACGGGAGATCTTCAGCAGGGTCTCGTCCCCCTCCGGGCCGACGAGCGTCACGGCCCCACCCGGCTTGGGAGAGACGGCGTGGATGCGCGCGGCCAAGGCCGAGGCGCTCTCGCGCAGGTCGAGCACGGCATCGTGTTTCTCGAGCTTTGCCGCGAGCGTCGCCCGCGACGCGTCCTGGTCTCGCCACTGGATCGAGCCCCGCGCGACCTGATCGAGGGCGTCGGAGACGGCCCGGGCGGCGAGCTCGGCGAGTCGGGTCGAGAGTTCCTGGGTGTTTTCGGTCGGCTCGATGGAGATCCGCTCCATCGCAGCGACCGGTCCCGCGTCCATTTCCTTCTCGACGCGCATGATCGAGATACCGGTCTCGACCTCACCTTCGAGGATGGCGCGGGCGATGGGCGCGGCGCCGCGGTAGCGCGGAAGCAGGCTGGCGTGGGCGTTGATGAGGTAGCCCCGCGTCGGGAGCTCCCGGACGCGTTTGGGCAGGAATTGGCCGAAGGCGACGACGACCCCGATGTCGGGCGCCATCGCCCGGAGCGCGTCCACGGTCTCCGTCTCGCCGACCCGGTCGGGCCGCAAGAGGGGAATGTCCTCTCGCAAGGCGATCTGTGAGACGGGTGAAGCGGATCGTTGGCGCCCGCGCCCGCGGCCACGATCGGGTTGAGAGACGACCCCGACGACCGCATGCGGGCCCGCGATCAGCGCTTCGAGGGTCGGGACGGCGATCTCTGGCGTACCGAAGAAGACGACCCGCAAAGGCGTTGGCTGGCTCACCCGCTCAGGCCTGCTCGTCGGCGAGCTGCTTCTTGCGTTTCTTGACGTAAAGGCTGCGCTTGAGCCGGCTGATTCGGTCGATGAAGAGGACGCCGTCGAGGTGATCGACCTCGTGTTGGATACAGACGGCGCGAAGGCCCTCGGCCTGCTCCTCGATCGGCTGGCCGTCGAGATCCGTGCCGCGCAGCGTAATCGCGGCGTCGCGTTCGACGGTCGCCGTGTAGTCGGGAACCGAAAGGCAACCCTCGTCCCAGGTGATCCTTCCCTCTCGGTCGCTGATCTCGGGGTTCAAGACGACGAGCGGGTTGGGGCCGACCTCCTCGTCGCTCCACTCCGTGTCGATCACGAAGAGACGGATCGAGGCGCCGACCTGGGGAGCGGCGAGCCCGATCCCGGGCTCGTCGTACATGACTTCGATCATGTCGCGCGCGAGCGCTCGGATCTCGTCGGTCACGTCTCCGACCGGCGCAGAGACCTGCTTCAGGCGCGGGTCGGGGAACTGGACGACTTCTCGCAGGGCCATGACTCGCCGGACTCCTGTCTCGGATGCGCTCGTCGCGCGTCCTCTCGGGTGGCCTCGATTCGGGCACCCTTCAGCTAACTAGCTGGATCCGAAGGTGAAACGGCGGCTTTATAGCATGCTGATAGGGCGCGCGTCGAGGGCCGTCTGGACTTCGCGCGGGAGGCCTCGCGCGGCGGCGAGCGCAGCTTTCGAGGCGGTCCGGAGGGCGTCCTCATCACTGCCCTTCAGCAGGCACATGAAGCGATAGCGGCCTCGCAGACGCGCGATCGGTGCGGGCGAGGGGCCCAGAACCTCGAGGTCGCTGCCGGGGGGGATCGAGGCACGCGCGGCCCGGGCGAGCTCGGCGATGCCATCGCGGGCATGCTCTTCTTCTTCGGCGTGGACCAGTAGCCGACTCAGCGCGCTGAAGGGGGGGTAGCCGAGGGATTCCCGGTAGCCGATCTCCTCGGCATAGAAGCCCTCGAAGTCATGGGAGCCGACCGGAGCCAGGGCGTAGTGGTCGGGGACGAAGGTCTGAACGACGACCCGACCGGGTCGGGAAGCGCGGCCTGCTCGACCTGCGACCTGGGTCAAGAGCTGGAAGGTCCGCTCCGCGGCGCGGAAATCCGGTAGGTGGAGGCCGATGTCGGCGGCGACGACCCCGACCAGCTGGACGCCGGGGAAGTCGTGGCCCTTCGCGACCATCTGGGTCCCGATCACGATATCGACCTCTTCGTCCTTGAGCGCGAGCAGCACGCGTTCGGTGTGGCCCCGCTTCGCCGCGACGTCCCGGTCCAGTCGCATCGTTCGCGCGCTGGGAAAGACGCTCTGGACTTCTTCCTCGAGTCGCTCCGTGCCGACGCCGAGCAGGGCCGTCTCGGGATCGCCGCAGCCGCCGCAGACCTCAGGGACGGCACGTTCGAGGTCGCAGTAGTGGCAGCGGAGCGTCTGCTCGGCGGCGTGAAAGACGAGCGCCACGTCGCAGTCATCACAGCGTTCGGCGTGACCGCATTGGAAACAGAAGATGCGCGTCGAGAAGCCCCGCCGGTTCAAGAAGAGGATGGTCTGCCCGCCGTCGGCCAGCGTCTCTTCGATCGCCTTGCGTAGCGGCCGCGAGAGGATCAGCTTGCGACCGCGGGGGTTCTTCTCCCGCTCCCGCGCCAGGTCGACGATCTGGACCGCAGGCAGCGGCCGCCCACCGACGCGCCGGGGCAGGGATAAGCGATGCATCTCGCCGCGGTCGGCGAGGAAACGCGTCTCGAGTGAGGGTGTGGCAGAGCCGAGGATGAGGGGGCAGCCGGCCACGGCGGCACGGCGGGTCGCGAGATCCCGCGCGTGGTAGCGAAAGCCCTCCTCGTTCTTATAGGCCCCGTCGTGCTCCTCGTCGATCACGATCAGCCCGAGGGATTCGAGTGGTGCAAAGAGCGCACTGCGTGCACCGACGGCGATCCGGGTATCGCCCTTTCGCAGGCGCTCCCATTGGGCGAGGCGCTCGCCCGGCTTGAGACCGCTGTGTAGGACGGCGACCTCATCGCCGAAGCGAGCGCGTACGCGCGCGATGATCTGATGGGTGAGGGTGATTTCGGGTACGAGGACCAGGGCCTGGCGATCCGCCGCGAGCGCCTCGCTCAGGGCGCGCAGGTAGACCTCGGTCTTGCCGCTGCCGGTGACGCCGTGGAGCAGGAAGCGGTCCGGGCGCTGGGCGCGAATCGAGTCTCGGAGCGGGACGAGCGCATCACGTTGGTCGTCGGTGAGGGTGACCGGTCCGCCGCCGTCGAGGAGCGATTCGGCGGTCGCCCGGCGCGGGCGTTCGGAGAAGACGACCAAACCTCGCTTCTCGAGCGAGCGGAGCAGGGGGGCCGCGGTTGGCGTCTCGGCGCTGAGGCGTCGGGTCTCGACTCCCTCTGGCGCCTCGGCGACACGTTGAAGCAAGCTGGCCTGCTTTTTTGCCCGGGCGAGGACCTGGGTCGCGACGAAATTCACGTCGATCCCCGCTGCCACCTGGACGATCCGCTCCGTCGGCACCCGGGCTCGGGCCCGGCGCATTTCGATCCGGCGCTCGACGAGGCCATCTCGGGCGAGCGCTTCGAGGCGAGCGCCGACGTCGCCCCTTGGCAGCTGCTTCGCGAGGGCGTGCAATGTCGAGGGCCCGACGGCGAGGCACTCGAGGATCGGCCGCGCATCGCTTGCGAGGGCGCCTTGGGCGAGCGCTCTTTCTCCGCGTGGGGTGAGCGCCCAAGGACGCGCGAGTCTCGGCGTCGAGCCCGGGGGCAGCGCGTGGGCTAGCGCGAGGCCGATCGGCGTAAGGAGATCGCGGGCCGCGTCCGCCAGCCATTTCAGCATGGCCTCGGCAACGACGGGCTCTTCGTCGAGGACCTCGGCAATCGCCGAGAGCGTGCGGGGTTCCCCGGGCGTGTCCTCTCCCTCTGTCGTCCAGTCCGCTGGGACCACGATCCCGATCAAGGGCTTGCCTGCGAAGAGGACACGGACCCGCATGCCCGGGCGGACGGCTTGCTCGATCTCACGCGGGACGCGGTAGTCGAAGAGGCGGTCGACCGGGACGGGGAGGCCAACGCGCACGGCCCGTCCGTTCGTGGCATCGTTGGCGCCGGCGGGCCCGAGGCCGTCGAAGAGAGGGGCGGACATGCCGACATCGTATGGTGGGCCTGGGCGTGAGGAAAGGCCGCGGGTCCGGGTCGACGACGAAGGCGAGACGCGCACGCTGGTCGTCGATGAGACTTTTGCGTCGTTCTATCGCCCGGGAGAGGTCGCTACGCGCTGTGTCTGGGACGCGATCGCGGCGCCGCTGCTCTGGCTGCCGCCGGCGCGCCGCCGGCGCATTCTGGTGATCGGGCTCGGGGGAGGGTCCGTCGCCCGCATCGCGCGGGCCCTCGCGCCGAGCGCCCGGATCACGGGCCTCGAACTCGACGCCGGCGTCGTCGGACTCGCGCGCCAACACTTCGATCTCGACGCGCTCGATCTCGACGTGGAGATCGGGGACGCGCTCGGCTGGCTCGAGCGGCATGCGGGAGGGCGACGCCGCTACGACGCGATTCTCGAAGATGTCTTCGTGGGCGAGGGAGACGGTGTTCACAAGCCCGATTGGATCCCGGATCCGGCCCACGAAATGGCGTTTTCGCTGCTCGCCCCGGGCGGCGTCTTCGTGAGCAACACGCTCGACGAACACGCCGTCGTGGCACGAGCGCTGCGGGCTCGATTCGAGGACCTCGTGGAGATCGAGACCGAGGACTACGACAACCGGGTGCTCGCGGCGGCCGAAGGAGGCTTTACGGGGGCCGCGCTGCGTCGCCGGGTCGCGGCCTCTCCCGTGCTCGCGGCGAGCCTGCCCATCCTCCGCTTCCGGACCCGGGGTTGAAGAGGGCGGGCTCTGCCCCAAGCCTCGCGTCAGGTCTCGGCGTCGGGCTCTTCAAAGAAATGGCCGACGACTTCGTTGAACCGCTCGGGGCGCTCCAGCATGATGGCGTGCCCCCCGTAGGCGAGGGCGATGTCTCGGGCGTTCGGCATCTTCTGGGCGATTTCTCGGCCGAATTTGGGGGGCGTCAACAGGTCCTGCCGACCGCAGAGGACCAGGCTGGGGTGCTCCAAGGCACTGAGTCGGTCCAGGGTGTCGTGTTCGAGGCAGGCGTCGACCTGACGTGCGAAGGCCTCGCCAGTGAGGGGAGTCTGGCCGTCGTCGAGCCGATCGATCGCGCTCTCGATCAGGGCCGTCTCCTCGAGGGCGCGGCCGCTGAAGGTCCAGACCAAGCGCTGGCGCACCATGGACGCCGCGGGGATGTCCCGGCGGGCGAGGCTCGACCATTCCCGGAGTAGCATGCTGCGCCGCGCGTCCACCCGCGCCCAGGAACCGATCATGGCGAGTCGGCGGAAGCGGCCGGGAGCGGCGAGCGCCGCCTCCTGTAGGACCATCGCGCCGATGAAATAGCCGGCAGCATCGACCGTCCCGAGGTCGAGCGCGTCGAGTAGGGCGAGCAGGTCGTCGGCCAGATCGCGAGTGGTATAGGAGCCCCCGAAATTCTCGGACCCGCCCACGCCTCGGTGGTCGTAGATAAGGACGGGGCGGCGTTCGCAGAAGGCGGGGACCTGGTAGAGCAGCCAGCCTGCGCAGCGGCCGCCGATGCCCGTGACCAGGACCAGGGGCGGGAGGCTGGGGTCGGGGTCCCGCGCGGCGTGGAGTTCGTAGTAGAGGGAGTGACCGGAGACGGAAACGAGCGGCATGGGGCGAGTGTATCTTCTCGAATTCGCTTGAAAGGCGTGCCGAGAGTGCCTTTCATATTGCCTGGTGGGTTGAATAAATCGAACGTTCGATTAATATTGATAAAACATGGCCAATTCACCCCACGCTGAGCCGGTTGCCGCACGCCGTGCTGGGCGGCCTCGCCTATCCGAGAGCGAGGGCGTCGCGGTACGCGAGCGGCTCCTCGATGCGGCCACCGAGCTGGCCGTGGAGCAGGGCTTTGAGGCCTGCGCGCTCCGTGAGATCGCGCGCGCGGCCGAGGTGAGCCCGGGCATGATTGCCTACTACTTTGGCGATCGGCAGGGGCTCTACGAGGCGATGTTCGCGCGCGCCTTTTCGCGGATCTCAGAGCAGGTCACGGCGTTGATGAGCGGTCCGGCGCGCTCCGGCAACGACCGGATCGCCGAGCTGATCCGGATTGAGGTCTCCTCGATCGCCGCGGACCCCTGGCTCCCGAAGCTCTTCATGCGCGAGGTGCTGGCGCGGAACGAATCGCCGATGACGGCATTCGTCGGCGAAATCACTCGGGCGCCGATGGAGATGATGCTGGAGTGGCTGATCGAAGAACAGACACGTCATGGTCTCTCGACGGACTATGATCCCCGCATGCTCGCGCTGACGATCGGGAGCCTGTGCGGATTCCCCTTCCTCATGCTGCCGATTGTCGGGCAACATCTGGGACTGTCTCTCGACGACGATTTTCCGACTCGGTTGATCGAGCACAACCAGAAGCTGCTCACGAATGCACTCCGCGCCCATACGGAGGACGAATGATGAACCCCTGTCCGAAGGGTTGTCCGGACGGCGACGGATTCGTGCGCCTGTGGCGCGGAAGCGAATCTCGATCGGTCGTCGTCTTGCTGGCGTTCGCGCTCTGCCCGGTTTTGCTGGGCTGTCCGAGCTCGCAGGCGGCGAAGACCTCCGATTCCGGAGAGATCGTCGAGAGCCTGCCCGAGACCCGCCTGCGAGTGCGGGTCGATGCGGTGCGCCTCGCCGCGCTGGAGACGCAGGATCGCGTCACGGGGACCGTGCGCGCCTTTCATCGGTCGACGCTCACTGCGGAGATCCAGGGGCGAGTCCTCGCGCGCTCGGTCGAGGCAGGCGCCACCGTCGAGCGGGACGGCGTGATTTTGAGGCTCGAAGACTCGCGCTTCGAGCTGGAGCGCAGGCGCGCCGAAGCCAGCCTGGCCTCCGCGCGCACGGTCCTGAGGCATGCCGAACGCGAACTCGCGCGGGGAGACCGCCTGCTCCGGGAGAAGGCGATCAGCACCCAGCGGCACGACGACCTGGGCCACGCGGTCGACCGTGCACGAGACGAGTTCACCCTCGCCGAGGTGACGCGGGACACCGCGAAACGCAACCTCGCCGACACCCGAATCGCGGCCCCTTTTGCGGGGACCGTCGATTCCGTCTCGGTCGACGTGGGCGATTTCGTCGCTCCCGGCACCCCGGTCGCGACGCTCGTCGACCTTTCGAAGGTCCGGATCTTCGCCGGCGTCACGGCCTCCGAGGCCGCTCGGCTCGTGCCGGGGACGAAGGCCCGAGTCAGTTTCAGCGATCTTGGCGGAGAGACCCTCGAGGCGACGCTGGAGAGCGTCGCTCGCGTCGCTTCGGCGGGAGATGGGACCTACGCCGTCGAGTTGTGGATGGACGACCCGCTCGGCCGCATGCGAGACGGTCTCGTCGCGCAGGTCGAGATCCCCGATCCGGACGCGGCGCCGCGGCTCCTGGCGAGACGGACCGCGCTGCTTCGACGCAATGGGCATCCCGAGCTCTTCATCGTCGAGGGCGTGGGTGACGACGCCGTCGTGCGTACGAGACAAGTCCGCACCGGACGCAGCGAGGGCGAGTGGGTTGAGATCCTGGAAGGCGTCCAAGAGGGGGAGCGCGTGGTCTGGGAAGGCCAGTTTGCTCTGGCCGACGGCGTCTCGGTCGTCGTCGACGGCGAGGGCTAGGCAATGGAACGGCTCGTTCGTTTCTTCGTCGAGCGGCATCTCGTCGTCAACGTCCTGACCTCCGCGGTCGTGGTTCTCGGCCTGCTCTCGATGATGCGGACCAACGTGGAGGGCTTCCCGCAGGCGACCCTGCCGATGTTCCTGGTTTCGTCGTCCTTGCCAGGGGCCGCCGCGCGCGACGTCGAGACGAAAGTCACGATCCCGATCGAAGACGAGCTTCGAGAGATCGACGGCCTCGAGAGCTTCACGACCATCGTCACCGACAACCGTTCGGTCACGACGATCAAGCTCGACGACGACACGCCCGACGAGGAGGTCTTCGAGAAGGAACGCGACATACGCAACGCGCTCGACTCGATCCGTGATTTTCCGTCGGACATGAAGGATGACCCGAATGTCTTCCTGATGGATCCTTCGAAACAGCCCGTGCTCGAGGTCGCGATCTCCGGAGACACGGGGAAGCTGCCGGCCGCTGCGGACCAGATCGAACGTGCGCTCTCCCGGGTGGACGGGGTCGGGGAAGTCATTCAGGTCGGTCTGCCGGACCCCGAGCTGCGGGTCCTCGTCGACCCTGTCGCCGCGCGGAGCCACGCAGTGACGATCCTCGACGTCGTCCGGGCCATCGAGCGGCGTAACGTTTCGGATACGGGGGGGGTACTCGAGAGCGCGGGCGATCGCCGGCAGGTGGTGATGTGGAGCCGCTACGAGGAACCGGAGGAGGTCGGAGAGACGATCCTTCGCTTCGATGGGGCGGCTCCGATTCGGATTCGCGACGTCGCGCGACTGGAGCTCGGTCGCGAGGACGTCGGGTTGATCGCGGGCACGAATGGACTTCCGGGACTCTCGGTCATCGCGGTGAAGAAGGCCGATGCCGACATGATCGCGACACGCGATCGGATCGCGGAGACCTTGGACTCGCTCGTCCTGCCCCCCGGCGTCGAAACGACGATCGTCAATGATGCGTCCTATGAAATGTCGAATCGCCTCAACGTGATCGCCAGCAACGGCATCATGGGTCTTTTCCTCGTGGCGAGTATCGTCTTCTTGTTCCTGGCCCCCTCGGCGGCGCTTTGGGTCTGTGTGGGTGTTCCGCTGGTGATTCTGGGTGTGATCGCGCTGATGCCTCAGGTCGGCATGACGATCAACTTCGTTTCCACGGTCGCGTTCGTAATTGTATTAGGCATGCTCGTCGACGATGCGGTCGTCGTGGCGGAAAAAGTGCTTCTGCGTCGTCAGGAGGGCCTCTCGCCGGCGGATGCGGCGGTCTCCGGGACCATGATGGTCGCGCGCCCCGTGATTGCATCGGCAGCGACGACGCTCCTCGCCTTCGCGCCGATGCTCGCGATCGGCGGAATGCCCCAGAAGATGATCTGGCAGATTCCCGCCGTAGTTTGCCTCGCCCTGGCGCTCTCCCTGCTCGAGAGCTTCTTCATCTTGCCCCCGCACATGTCGATGGTTCGGAACGACGCCATGCCCCGGCCGAAGCGGAAATTCATGCTTCGGCTGGAAGACGCCTATCGCCGCGCTCTCGGCTGGGTCCTGCCCCAGCGCGCCAAGGTGATTGCGGGCTTTGCGCTCGTTCTGGTCGCCATCGTGGTCTTGATCGCACCCCGCATGGAGTTCGAGTTCTTCCCGCAGGAGTCTTCGCCAGGCTTTGCGATCAAGCTGCGGATGCCGCCGGGCACGCCGATCGAGCGGACCGAGGCGGTCGCGAGCCTCGTGCAGCAGCAGGTCCCGGGTCTAATGGGGGAGGATCTCCTCGCGATCACGTCGAGGGTAGGCCACATGGACTCTCTGGCGTTCGATCGAGAATACGGTTCGAGCGAGAACGAGGCGGTGATCACGATCCACCTCGACCTGAATCGAAAAACGCGAAACTCGGCGCAGTGGATGAGTCTGCTGGAACCCCTCGTCGCGGCTCCGCTCGAGGCCGATTTGATCTACGAGGCGATGGTCGACGGGCCGCCGGGACTCGAACCGATCAGCGTCTTCGTGATGGCGAGCGACGACGCCTTGCGCCGGCAGACAGCGATCGCGCTCGTCAACTTTCTCGATGCGCACGGCGGCGCGACGAATCTAAACATCGACGAGAAATTTGGGATGCGGCAGATCGACCTGAACCCCGATCCCGAGCGCCTAGCGCGGAGAGGCCTCGACGCGCGCGAACTCGGACTCACCTTGAAAGCCGCCTACTATGGCCTGATCGCCTCCGAGATTCGCGACCTGGAGGAAACTACGGAAATCCGCGTCGCGCTGGAGCCTTCGGCGAGAGCTTCGATCGACGCACTCCTCGAGACGCCGGTCCGGAATGCGCGCGGCGAACTCGTCCTCTTGCGGGACGTCGTGGACCCGGTCGAGATTCCCGCGCTTGCGAAAATCCAACATCGGAACGGCGTGAGATCCGCTTCCGTGACCGGATCGATTGATCCCGAGAGCGGCTATACGGCTGTGAGTATCGCCTCGGCGATCGAGCGGGAGTTTCTGCCGCGCTATGCCGGTCGAGGCGACGTCGAGATCGAGATCTCCGGAGAGGTCATCCAATCTCGCCGCGCGACGAGTGATCTGGCCTTCGTCGCGGTCGCAGTGGTTTTGGGGATCGGCGCAGTCATCGCGATCATGCTGGGCTCGTTTTTGGAGGCCTTCTTCGTGATCGTGGTGGTCCCCTTCGCGGCGGCCTTCGTCCTGTTGACCTTCTGGGCCCACGGAATGCACTTCTCGCTCCTGCCGCTGATCGGAACGATCGGGCTCTCGGGTGTCGTCGTGAACGCTTCAATCGTGATGGTCGACTCGGTTCACCAGGCGCAGAGGCGGCTCCCGGCGGACGTTTCGGAGCGAGAGCGATCTGAAGTCGTCATCGACGCTCTTGTCACGCGACTGCGGCCCGTGCTGGTGACGAGTCTCTCTACTTTCGGGGGGGTCCTCCCGACCGCCTACGGATTTGGAGGCTACGACGCGGTGATGTCGCCGATGTCGCTCGCCCTGGGCTGGGGGCTCGCCTTCTCTTCGGGCGTCACGCTCTTCCTCGTTCCTTCACTCTACGTGACTGCGAATGACATCAATCGCCGGATTGCGGCTTGGCGAAGCGGTCGTGCCCCCGCCATCTCTCTGAGTGGGGGGAGGCGTCGTGGCTCGGATCCGGAAAAGGAGGCCGCCTAGCGGTTCTTTCCGAGCACCCGAGGCTTTCGCCTCCCCCATTACGCCGAGTCCGAACTGCGTACCGCTTGCGATGTGCTCGCTGGAGGAAATGCCCCCCGTTCCTGCTCATGGGGTTCCACCATTCGGATGTCCAATGGTCAAGGCTCGTTCGCGGCGGGCGATGAGCACGAGGAGATTCGTCGGAGGCGGGCTGGATTGTCTTCGTGCGGGAGGGTGCAGGAGAAATGGAGATCGAGTCAGGGACGCGCGCCGTAGCGCCCTTTGATCTTCGCCGAGCCGCGGCGCAAGGGAACGATTCCCGCGCGGCGTCGAAGGCCGAAGGGGTACCCGGGCAGCGCGCGATGCGAAGGCGATCGGACGCTGCGCCGGGTGTCACGCTGTCCCTTTCAGCCCGAGCAGCGGAGCGCCTGGAAGGTCGCGGGGCAGAGAGGTCCGGGCGGCAAGGCGAGAAGGCCTTGGGCCGAACGGAGCAGAGCAAGAGCGCGCCTTCCGCCTCTCGTGAGGCCCCGGGAGAGTTGACGCCCGAGGAGCAAGAGGAGGTCGAAGGCCTTCGCAAGCGTGATGCGGAGGTCCGCGCGCACGAGAACGCCCATAAGGCCGCGGCAGGACGGCACGCCAGGGGCGGGCCGACCTATGAATTCGAGCGGGGTCCCGATGGCCGGCGTTACGCAGTCGGTGGCGAGGTGTCGATCGACACTTCGCCCGTGAAGAACGATCCGGACGCCACGATTCAAAAGATGCAGCAGGTGCGTCGCGCCGCACTCGCGCCCGCGCAGCCCTCACCGCAGGATCGGCTCGTCGCCTCCCAGGCGTCGCGAACCGAAAATGCGGCGCGATCCGAGAAGCAGCGGGAGATGCGCGAAGAAAATGCGCGCGGAACCGAGGATGGCGGAGTCATCCCTGCACGAACGGCTGGCAGGCCGCTGTCGCCCTATCAGTCTCCGCCGCCGTCGAGGCGGGGAGGGGCGCTGGACCTCAAGGCTTAGCGAGGCGCGATCAGGGGTTCGAAGCGTCGGGGCTTCGCTCAGGTGGCGAACCCTTTGGCCGGTATCAGCCGCCGCCCATCTTCTTGAGGTCTGCGAGTACGCCCTTGGCGACCGCCTTCAGCGTCTCGAAGACGCCCTGACCGGTCGTGGCGCAGGCCTCGAACTCAGGTACGCCCGTCGGGTTGCAGAGCCGGTGGAGTTCTTCGAGCGAAGCAGCGTTCGGCAGGTCCCGCTTGTTGTACTGGATCACGTAGGGGACCTTGCCGAGGTCGTAGCCCTGCTCTTTGAGATTGACTCGCAGGTTATCCAGGCTCTCGACGTTCGCTTCCATCCTCTCGATCTGGCTATCCGCGACGAAGACGACGCCGTCCACGCCCTTCAGGATCAGCTTGCGACTCGCGTCGTAGAAGACCTGTCCGGGGACCGTATAGAGGTGGAAACGGGTCTTGAAGCCTCGGATCTCACCGAGCGCGAGTGGCAGAAAGTCGAAGAAGAGCGTTCGTTCTGTCTCCGTCGCGAGGGAGATCATCTTCCCCTTCACGTCGGGGTTCGTCTTCTGGTAGATATGCTGGAGGTTCGTCGTCTTGCCGCAGAGGCCCGGACCGTAGTAGACGATCTTGCAGTTGATCTCTCTCGAGCTGTAATTGATGAACGACATGAGCGTTTGTCCGTTTTCGAGGTCGAGAGGGATTCGGCGAATAAGGTCGTGTCGGGCGGGCCAGTCCCGGAAGTCAGTCCCGGAAAAG
>Ga0315332_10000735_pt1 | contig 16026 bp, 9 predicted proteins | sample M110034915metaG_FD_203455 | JGI IMG/M metagenome (GOLD analysis project Ga0315332, IMG submission 203455) | Ammonia-oxidizing marine archaeal communities from Monterey Bay, California, United States - M1 100m 34915 | ecosystem: Environmental > Aquatic > Marine > Intertidal zone | place: USA...
AGATTTCCGAACGGCATCACGCGCGAGCGTATGCGTCTCGCCTTCAGCGTGATTCTCAAAGCCGCGTTCGGCGCCGGGCCTTTTCCCTCGACGATCTCGGCTCCCGCTGGAACGGCATTCAGTGCGGGTTCGTTCACGGGCAACGACGAGGCCATCTTCGTCAACAGTGCGCTCGAAGGCTTCCCAGCCTGCTCGATCTCGGCGAGCCTCGCGGGCCAGGTGCAGAGGATTGGAAACAATGCCAGCAACGATACGAGCTGTGGATTTATCGAGGCGGACGACGTCGAGAACCAGCCGCTCATGCTCGCGCCGCCCGAGCAACTCGACGGGACACTCGCGCGCACCCCGCAAAGGGGTAGCCCCCTGATCGACGCGGGCGATGACGGGACTTGCCTCTACCAGGATCAGCGAAAGGCTCCGCGACCCGAGGATGGAGACGGCGACGGAGCCCCTCGATGCGACATCGGAGCGATCGAGGTCCCCGAACCCATGGGTGGGGTGTGGACCGGCATCGCTCTTCTCGCGCACCTCACAAGAGTGCGACAACGGGATCGACGAGGGGAAGAGAGAGCGGCATTGGCAGAGGCCTGTGCGGGGGCTGAGAGGGAGTGTCTCTCGTGAGAAAGACCTGCATCAGCAGTTTGCCCGCGATCGAATGCTCTCTCAGCTCTTGCCAGGGACGGGACCCTCGTAGGGCGGCTCCGGCAGCGTGCGGATGAAGACGATCAGGCTGCTGATGTCGTCCTCGGAGAGGCTCGCACCCCACGGTGCCATCATCGAGGATTTGCCCACCGCGGTGCCACCCTCGGCGATCACTTTGAAGAGGTGGGCGTTGCTGAGCTCGTTCATATAGGCCCCATCCGCATGCTTCGCTGGCGCCGGCTGGAGTCCGGCGGAGAGCGGTCCGTCTCCGTGGCCGCGAGCACCGTGGCAACCCGAACAATTCGCAGTGTAGAGGGTTTCCCCGCTCTCGAGGCTGATGCCCGCAAAGGCCGCCTCCTCATCGTCGGTGGCCTCGCCCGCGGACAGCGCGTAGGCATTCGGCGAGTTCGCGAGTGCCTCGTTCATCGCGGCGAGGCGAAGACCGATCCGCTCGAGTCGCTCCCGTTCCATGTCGGCGCGCACCTTCTCCCGAATCCGACGGGTCTGCTCCGATTCGAATCGCCTCGAGTCATCTCCGTCTCCGCAACCCGAGAGCGGGAGCAGGAGCGAGAGCAGGAGCGCGGGAAAGATCGCCGACGAGATACGCGTCGTGTTCATGGAGTGGGTCTCCTCGGTGAGCATGAATTCGGAGGGCTGAGCGACAGACGGGCATGAGGATAACCACGCAGGGGGCCCTTTGTCGCCCCGCCTACGACGCGCCGCTCCGGGTGGCCGGCCAGCGGACGAGTGGCCAACGACCGCCAACACGGATCGCCCTGGATCCCCATTCAGACGAGGCGACAGCCCCGGGCCAGCGGGGCGTCCTGGGCCGAGGATTTCACCTCGAGCCCCGACTCCACCGCGACCGATCCCGCGACACATAATTGCCCTCACCATTTCATGGCCCGACAAGACTCCTTACACTCCTCGATGCGGGCCTCTGGCCCCCATGGTGACTGTCCGAGGAGCCCGAACGTTGCTGCGCCGAGACCACCGCTTATGTCGCAAGCCCCGCGCGCGCACACCGACCCCGCCGGCGCTGACTTTTACATGCCTCGTGCTCGCGGGCATGATCTACGGCACCGCCTCGCCGGCGATTGAGATCGCCGCCGGCCGCATCACGCCCGAAAACGTCGCAGCACGGCAGGTGGGCGGACCCGATGCCGTCGCGGGCATCGACGACTGGTTCCTCTCCAACGGCACACTCTGCGCGGCCTTCTCCGACCCCGCGCACGAGGGGCCCCTCTCTCCGGCTGGGGGCGTGCTCGTCGACCTTGGCCATTGCGGCGCCAACGATGACCAGTTCGTCGTCCTCCAGCCGATGCTGAATCTCTCCCAAAATGCCCTCGTCCCGGTGAGCGAGATCGAGACGGGAACGGGCCCCGGCCTCGCCTGGCTCCGCACCCGTGCGCTCTTCGAAGGCGTGGAAATCCTGACGACCTATCGCCTGGGACGGGATCATCCCACCAGACTCGCCATTTCGATCCGGGGTCGCCGAATCCAGCCCGGGGCACGCCTCTTCGCCCTCGGCCAGCTCCTGCTCCACCCCGACGGCCAAACCCCGGTCTTCTCGCTGCTCCGCAGCGACCCCGACCGTTCCGTCGGCTTCGTCTATCCCGAGACCGATCGACGGTCGGTCACTTCACTGCTCGACGCCCTGATCGCCACGGACCTGACCGTTCTGGTCGGCGCCGACGAGATGCCCCCGATCAGCTACGGGCTCGACCGCTCCTCCGTGCGCGTCGAAGAAGCGGGGCGAAGCGCCGATCTCGGCACCTTCAGCGTGAGCGGCTCCCATTTCACCTTCGTGAGTAGTTTGAGCCGGCCGCCCTGGATCGGGTCGACCGATCGCCCCCCCGGCCTCCTCCAACTCGCCCAAATCCCGTTCATGGACGTCGAGGCCAACGAGGTGCTCGCCCTCGACTACGACCTCCATGTCGGCGATCGCGCCGACGTCGCTTCCATCACCGACCGGGTCTGGAGCGAGGCGGCGCTCGTGCGAGGCCACGTCGACGACGCGGACGCACGGATTCACATCGAACGGGCCTCCGGCAGCCCAATGACGCAGATCCGCCCCGACGCGGACGGACGTTTCTCGCTGCGCCTACCGACGGGCCCCTATCGCCTGGTCGCGATGGCGGCTGCCGGGCGACGCGTCGAACAGACCTTCGAGGTCGTCGAGGGCGCCGAATCTCTGAGCTTGCCCCCCACGCGGGTCGGCGCGCCGGGCTGGGTCCGTCTTCCGCGCGACTTCGTCGGCCGCCTTTCTTTCCTGCCCGAGGACGGATCGCCGGCGATCGTCTTCGGCGACGATCTACTGGGGCAGCGCATGGGCCCGGCGGCCGTACCGAGCGGGACCGAGGCCCCCTGGCTGAACCTCGCTGCGAGCCCAATCGACCCCAAGCGGGTTCCCCTCCCGCCGGGCCGCTACCGGGTCCTCGCGGTCCGCGGTCCCGAATACGAGGCACGTGTCCAAACCCTCGAGGCCAGAGTGGGGACCGAGACGCCCCTGGACCTCCCGCCCCTCGCTCGCGTCGCGCCGACGCCCGGCTGGATCGGCGCCGACTATCACGTCCACACCGGAGCCAGCTTCGACTCCAGCGTCCCTCCGATCCGCCAGCTCACCGCCTTCGCGGCCAGCGGCGCCGAGCTCCTGGTCGCCACCGAGCACGACCGGATCGTCGACCCACGACCCGCGATCGAGCGTGCCGGACTCACGGGGCGCCTGCTCTCGGTCACGGGGGTAGAGGCGACGAGTGCCTACGAGGGGGGAGATTCGCCCTACGCGAGCGGCCACCTGAATGCCTTCCCCCTCCAAAGCACACCCGAGCGATATCGCGGCGGTGCCCCCGCCTTCGAAGGCCGCCGGCTGCGCGACGTATTGGCCGACCTCCACGCCCGCCCGGAACGCCCCTTCCTCCAGATGAACCACCCCCGCCCCGTGCGACTCGGCGATGAGGGCGACCATTACTTCACCCATCTGGGTGTGGTCGGGGAGCCCTTCGAGCCGAACCGCCTCCTTTCCGAAGAACCGAACGCGGCACTGATCGCGCCGAGCCCACGCCACGGCGTCCGCGACCTCGACTTCGACGGCCTGGAACTACTGAACGGAGAGAATCTTCCGCGCTACCGACGCGTTCGCGCGGACTGGCTCTCGCTGCTCCGGCAGGGTGAGCGCAAAGTCGCGACGGCGAACAGCGACTCCCACCGGCTGGGCGTCGTCGTCGGTCTGCCTCGCACCTACGTCGCCCAGGCGCAGGACACCTTGGCTGATTTCGACGAAGCCGCTCATCTCGAAGCCCTGCGCGCGGGGCAGGCCTGGGGGACGACCGGACCGCTGCTCGACCTGCGACTCGGCGAGGTCGGGATCGGGGGCCTCTACCCGGGTGCGCAGGGGACACTCGAGCTGAAAGTCGACGCAGCACCGTGGGTTCCCATCTCAGAGTGGCGCGCCTACGTCGACGGAGAACTGGTCCATCGCGGCGCGATCGGACGTGGCGAGCAGGCCTCCCTGCCGCTCGTTTTCGCGCGCGACGCCTTCGTGACGGTCGAGATCGAAGGCCCCGCCGAGGACCTCTACGCCGAGGCGTTACCGGGCTTCGTCCCCTTTGCCTTCACGAATCCCATCTTCGTCGATGCCGACGGGGATGGACATTTCACGGCGCCGGGCCTCGTCGCGCCCCTACCCGGAACGATTCGGGATCCCGAGCGCCCCGACCAGGAGCGCCTCGACCTATCGGGTGCCGGCGCCCGGACGACCCCGTGAGCCTCGATCTCGCGGCCCCAGCCGCCGGACTACGGCTCTGGGGGCTCGGCACCAGCCGGACCCTGCGACCGATCTGGATGATGCTCGAACTCGGGCTCGAATGGGCGCAGGAGGAGGTGCTGCCTCGCACCCCGAGCATGCAGGGCCCCGCCTTCCGCGCGGTCTCGCCGAGGGGGAAAGTTCCGATCCTCGAGGATGGCGCGCTGTGCATCGGAGAGAGCGCCTTGATCGCGCTCTACCTCGCCGACCGCGATCGGGAACGAGCCGCCTTTGCGCCGGCACCCGGCAGCGAGGCCAGGGCACGACACGACGAGATCTGCTGGTTCGTCATGACCGAGATGGACGCGATCCTCTACACGATCCGCCGCCATGAGGGCCTCCCCGAGATCTACGGCGCCTCGGCAGTGGCGGTCGAGGCGGCACGGGCGTATTTCCTGCGCTCCTGTGCCGAGCTCGAGAGCCGACTGCAAGACGGCAGGGCCTACCTGGCCGGGCCCGCCTTCCAGGTCGCGGACCTGCTCGCGAAGACCTGCCTCGACTGGGCTCGCTCGGTCTGCCGGATCGAACTCTCTGCGGACCTCCTCCTCTACTCGGCGCGCATCGCCGAACGCCCCGCCTTCATCGCAGCGATGAAACGGAACTTCACGCCGGCCGCGATGGCCGCCCTCTCAGGAGCACCGACCTGAATGATGCTGTCGACCCTTCGAGTCGCCGCCTCCCCTGCCTTCGCGCTCGCCGCGCTCACCGCTCTCCTGGGCTGCGCCCACGCACCGCCGCCGAACGCCGACCCCCAGCTGGTCCCGCTCCACGAAGACGCCCTCGCCCTGGCCTTCGACGAGTTCGTCACCACGCTCCGCGCGGTCGAGGAGGACATCCGGCGCTCGCCCTCATTCGGCGACGAGTCCGAGCAGGTGGGCGGCTACCGACACGTGCTTCGCTCGATCGCTAAAGGAATGGAGGCCGAGATCCTCCAGGATCCCGACTACCCCTATTTCCGGATCCTCGACTGGTGGCTGCGGGAGGGCGGGGACAACCCCGACCAGCGCTACGCCTTCACGCCCATTCGAGGCGGGGAGCGCTATCGACTCTGGGGCACTCTGGGCTCCGCGAGCCGCGTCGAGTTCCAGATCTACGCGGGCCGGCCCTGGGACGGATCCGGCTCCTCCGCCGGCTATCTGGCCTTCGAGGACATCGCTCTGGAGGAGGACGGATCCTTCGAGATCCAGGTCTCTGCCGAGGAGCTCGAGGGCAACTGGCTACGCAACCCGGTCGAGGGCACGACGCTCTTCGCCCGGCATATCTACGGCGAGTGGACCGAGGAGCCGACGGGCAGCATTCACATCGATCGTGTTGGCTTCGAGGGAGAGCGACGGCCCCAGGAGACTGCTGACGAACTCGCCGCGCGGATCCGGGCCGCGGCCTTGATGTTCGGAACCACGGCGCGCACCTGGCCCCGCTTCGTCGCGCGCCGCTACACCGACGCAAGAGCGAAGAACACGATCTCTTCCCCCTACGACACCTACGCGCTCGGCGGCGCGAAAGGACGTTGGATGAGCGGCGGCTATTTCGAGCTCGAGCCCGGACAGTCCCTGCTGCTCCGCATGCCCCCGACCGCCGCTCAATACCAGGCCGTTCAACTGGCCGACATGTGGTTCGCATCGCTCGAGCATGGCAACCAGATCTCGAGCCTGACGGCCGCACAATCCATTCGCTCCGCCGACGGAGCCTATTGGTACGTGATCAGTAACGAAGACCCCGGCCACGCGAACTGGCTCGACGCCGGCGCTTTGCGGCGAGGTACGATCCTGATGCGTTGGGATGGCGTCCGCGGAGACCTGCCAGAGGAGGAGTACCCCACGGCTGAACTCGTCCGGACCGAAGACCTTGCGGAACGGATCCCGGGCTTCGCTGCGGTCGACTCCGCCGAGCGAGACGAGACCCGACGCGCACGACGTCGCCATCTCCAGCTCCGCTCTCACCGCTAGAGCCACGGAACCGCCCTAGCGCCCCCCAGAGCCACACGGAGCGGGCTGAACGCGTACGCAAGCGTGGCCAACGCAGAAGGGCCGCTCCTCCCCACGAGGAGTGGCCCCTATCGGGTCTTCCGAACGGACCGATCGTCTGCGGCGATCGCTCTCAGTCCACTCCGACCACGAACGAGCAGCTCGTCGTACCAGATCCACCGATATTCAGGGTCTGGAAGTTCTTCGCGCCTTCCACCTGGTAGCCACCCGCCTCGCCGCTCACCTGCAGCGTCGCGTCGAGCACCTGCCGACAGCCCGTCGCACCGACGGGGTGCCCCGCCCCAATCAGCCCACCGCTCGGGTTGATCGGGATCTTGCCGTCGATCTCGAGCCAGCCGGCTTCGACTGCCTTCCACGACTCACCCGGCTTGGTGATCCCGAAGTGGTCGATGGCCATGTACTCGGAGGTCGTGAAGCAATCGTGGGTCTCGATCCCGTCGAGGCCATCCACATTCTCGATCCCGGCACGCTTCATGGCGCTGGTCACCGTGCTCCGGACATGCGGCAGGACGTACTCATCGTTCGCGCTCTCCGCGATCTTGTCCTCGAATTTGAGCCGCGCCGTATTATGGCCCCAGCCCTTCATGCGGGGGATCTCCGAGAGCTTCTTTCCGACTCCCTTGGCCCATTTCTCCGCGTAGTCACGAGAGGCCAGGAAGAGCGTCACGGCGCCATCCGTGACCTGTGAACAATCCGCGATTCGGATTCGCCCGCCGATCGCGGCGTTGTCGTCCGTCCGGCAGAGCGCGTGCTCCTTGTTCATGTACCAGGTGCGGGTCTGCGCGTTCGGGTTGAGCTTCGCGTTCGCGTAGTTGATTTTGGAGATCTCAGCGAGATATTCGTCCTTCAGGCCATAACGCTTGTCGTATTCGTCGCCCAGGCGACCAAAGAGCTTCGGGAAAGGCGCGTCGACGCCCTCCGCCTCTTCTTCGTACCAAGCCGCGGTCCCGAGATAGCTGCCACCCGTACCCGAATCGACCGTCTTCATCTGCTCGATTCCGACCACGGCCTGCAGGTCGTAGCGGCCTGCCTCGATCTCGGCCGAAGCCGCCAGCAGCGCGATGGAGCCCGAGGCGCAGGCGGCCTCATGTCGGCTCGTGGGCAGTCCCGAAAAGGCCGGATCGACCTCCGTGAAGAAGGCGCCGAGATGACCCTGCATACAGTAGAGCTCGGCGGCGAAGTTACCGACGTGGGCGCTCTCGATCTCCTCGGGGGCGATCTCGCAGGACTCGAGCGCGCCGTGGACACTCTCTCTCATGAGCGCGGAGAAATGCTTGTTCTCCTTCGTCCAGTTCCGAGCAAAATCCGTCTGGTAGCCACCCAGGATGTAGACTTCGGATCCAGCAGCCATTTTCGTTCTCCTTCAGCAGCGCCCGAGTGCCTGTAGCGTCCCGAGCAGTCTAGTTCAGTTCCCGTACGCGCTACTCGGCGACGAAGAACTTGCCGATGTTGATACGGCGATGATTGAAGAAGCGCTTCGGCTCTCCCGTCTTCGCGGCCGAGGCAAGCGCCTCGGGAACGTCGAGCCCCGCTTCAGCGATCATGTCGACCGCTCCCTGCGCCCCGAGCGTGTCCACCAGGACCGAGGGCGGTGCGACGTTGAAGCCCATGCCCATGATCCGGTCGATCCCATCGATCGTCTCGGTGACCTCACCGACTCGCTGGAACGCATATGCGATGTAGCCCGCGATGACCTTGCGGGCCCTTTGAGCATATTCGCCCTCGGCGTTCAGGAAGACCTGCATGCCTTCCTTGTAGCGGCCATCGCGATGGAGCGCGGCGACCTCGTCGATATAGCCGAGCTCCGGGAGTTCGATCTCCGCCTCGGGCGTGTAGTCCCCCGTCGAGGGATCGAGAATGAGGCGCGTCTTCCCGTCCTTCTTGAAGAAGCCCCCGCCGCTCTTGTTCCCGAGGACCCCCTTCTCCATCAGCTTCGCCATGTAGTCGGGCAGGCGGTTCGTCTCGTGGACCTCATCCTTCGTATTCGCGTAGACGTTGTCCACGATCGCCCGGTGGATATCCCAGCCGACGAGGTCCACTGTCGCGAGCGGCGTCATCGCGCGGCCCGTGTACGGACCCACGATCTTATCGGTCAGGGCCACACCGATCTCTCCGGCGAGCTGAGCCACCTCGTTCATGACCTTGAAGCCCACGCGATTGCCCGCGAAGGCCGGCGTATCCGACGCTCGGATCATCTCGCGACCCAGCCGGATCTGTGAGAAGGCGTCGACGAAGTCCACGACCGCAGGGTCCGTGTCTTCGCCCGCGATCAATTCGGTCCCGACGATCACATTCGGCGGGTTGAAAAAATGCAGCCCGAGGAAATTCTTCCGGAAGGAGTCCGAGCGCCCCTCGCAGAGCTGGTTGATCGAAAGACCCGAGGTCACCGTCGCCACGATCGAGTCGTCGCGTCGCGACGCCTCGACCTTGTCGAAGATGTCTTTTTTGAGGTCGAAGTCCTCGGTCAGCGCCTCGAAGATCAAGTCGGCATCGGCGCACGCGGAGGCCAGGTCATTGTCGTAATCACCCGTCTTCGAGCGGGACGCGACAGTGGGAGAACGCACCTGTTTGATCGCAGCGGCGAGGCCGTCCTCGGCCTTCTCCTTCGAACGCGCCAGGAAGGTCACCTCGGGCACGGCCTGGGTGAAGAGCGCGGCGCTCCCGAAACCCATCGTGCCGTTGGCCCCGAGCACGACGACACGCTCGATCTTTCGGCTCTGGAGGAGTTGCCGCATTTCTTTCGGGCTGGGGGTCGACATCTTGCTCTCTCTCTCGTTGCGAGGCACGCGGCTCGCTCGCGCGCTTCGGTCTTCAGCTTGCCGGCCAGGCGCTGCGCCGGGGCCGATTTCTCGTGAACGGGATGAACCTGCTCGAACCCTCAAGGGCCCCGCGGCATCAAGGGAGGAATTCCCACGCTGCCAGCGGTCACGACCTGCACGGTCGATTCGAATCAAACGAGGCCTCGAAGGGACCCGACGGGTATGGCCCGGGTCCCCGAAGCGACCGCCTAGCTTCGTCTATTTGGAGGGTTCCCGTCAAGGTGTTCCGGGCCACTCCAGGTCAGATTCGGGCGACCTTCTTTCCCTTTACTGACGGGAAGTTGCGTATCACTCAACCGCGCGAGCCATTGTCGACAATCCATGGGGGGCGTCCCGTATCCAAGGACGCTCAGCAACGCCGAAAGGCGTCCAGCAGCTCGACCTGCTTCTCCTGGGCGGCCGCCGCCTGGCTGTCCTTCACCGTATCGAAGCCCCGAATATGCTCGGGCAGCTCCGCGATCTGAACCGCGAGGTCGCGATTCTCCAGACTGAGGTCGCGAATCAGCTCTTCCAGGGTCTCCTCGTATTGCTCGAGCAGCGCCCATTCTCGCTTGCGGTGGGCCGTCCGATTGAAGATATCCAAAGGCGTATGCCGCAGGAACTTGAAATATCGGAGCAGCCTCAGCACCGCGAAGATCCGCCGGTCGATGTTCAGCTTCTTGACCCGCCCCGAGTTCTTGTCGCGCGGAAAGAAGAGCTGCGGCGCGAGGTGGAACTGCAGCTTGTAGTTCCCGTCGAACTCGGTCTCGAGCTGACGCTGGAACCCGTCGCTCGTCCAGAGGCGCATCACCTCGAACTCATCCTTCACGGCCATCAGCTTGAAGAGATAGCGCGCGACCGCCTCAGCCAGCGGATGATCATCGGCCCCGGTTGAGCGCTCGACCGCCGCGACCTGCTCCACCTTCTCCGCATAGCGCTGGGCGTAGCGCTCGTTCTGGTATTCGGTGAGCAGCCGCACTCGTCGTGCGACGAGTTCTTCGAGACTCTCTGCCTTGGCAAGAGACTGGGGGCCTCGCACGCGCGAGACCGCGAGTTTCTGGACCTGGTCCGGTTCGTGGGCGGCCAGCCTGCCCCAGGCCAGCGCACGCTTATTCATCTCGACCGAGCGACCGTTCAGCTCAATCGCACGTTCCAGCGCGGGCAGACCCACCGGCATCAGCCCCTTCTGGAGCGCGTAGCCGACGAGGAAGAGATTCGCGCCGATGGCGTCTCCCAGCAACGCGGTCGCCAGCTTCGTCGCTTCCACGAAATCGGCCCGCTCCGTACCGATGGCCGCCACGATCCGGGACTCCATCGACTCGGACGACATATCCAGATCCGCATTCGAGGCGAAGTCTGCCGTGGGCGCGACATGGGTATTCACGACCGCCTGCGTACGCGAGGCGCCGAGCTTCTGCATCCCATCCATGCCCGTCGCAACGACGATGTCGCAGCCGAGCGCGAGATCCGCGCCTCCGTTCGGGATCCGCGTCGAGTGGAGTTCCTCCGGCGTCTTGGCCACGCGTACGTGGCTCGCGACCGCACCGTTCTTCTGCGCGAGCCCGGTCACGTCGAGCAGGGAGACCCCCTTGCCCTCGAGGTGAGCCGCCATCCCGACGAGCGCGCCGATCGTAATGACCCCCGTCCCCCCGATCCCCGCGACGAAGATATTGAAGGGCTGGTCGAGCTCGGCCACCCTCGCATCCGGGATCGCGTCGAAGAGAGACTCCGATGAGGATGCATCCACGCCAACGGACTCGACCTTGCGAATCTTCCCGCCGATCACCGTCGCGAAGCTCGGGCAATAGCCCTCGAGGCAGGAGAAATCCTTGTTGCAGGAGGACTGATTGATCGTGCGCTTCCGGCCGAGTTCGGTCTCCACCGGCTCGATCGAGATGCAATTGGACTGAACCGAGCAATCGCCACAGCCCTCGCAGACAGCCTCGTTGATCACGACCCTGCGATCCGGCTCAGGGAACTCCCCGCGCTTGCGTAACCGCCGGGCCTCCGCCGCGCAGGTCTGGTCGTAGAGCAGCGCCGTCACGCCGGGCAGCGTCCGCAGCTCTTTCTGGACGCGGTCCAGGTCGTTGCGGTGATGGAGCGTGATGCCGTCGGGGAAGGCCCCGGGCGCATATTTCGAAATATCATCGGAGAGCACCGCGATCCGGCTGATCCCCTCCCCGGCGAGCTGCCGCGCGATCTCGGGCGTCGTGACTTCGCCCGCCATCTCCTCGCCCTCGATCGGCTGGCCACCCGTCATCGCGACCGCGCCATTGACGAGGATCTTGTAGGTAATGTTGACGTTCGCGGCGACCGCGGCCCGGATCGCGAGCAGACCCGAGTGAAAATAGGTCCCATCCCCCATGTTCTGGAAGATGTGATCGACGTCCGTGAAGCGAGCCTGGCCGATCCAGTTCGCGCCCTCCGCGCCCATCTGGTTCACGGCCAGCGTGCGGCGCTCCGGCAAAAAAACCGCCATCCCATGACAACCGATCCCACCGAGGGCGACACTGCCGTCCGGAACCACGGTCGACCGGTTATGGGGGCAGCCCGAACAGAAGGAGGGCAGCCGCGTGAGCGCACCCGGCGCCGCAACCAGCCCCTGCTGATCCGGATCTGGCGTCAACCGGGCAGTCCACTCCGGCGCTTCCTGCTGAATCCAGCGTCGCACGACGCTCGCGACCGCAGCGGGGTTGAGCTCGCCGATCTGCGGCACCAGCGGCCGCCCCTGCAGATCTTGCTTCCCCCAGATCCGAGGCCGCTCGGAAAGGTTATAGAGCGCGCTCGCAAGCTGCTCTTCGAGGATGGGCTTCTTCTCCTCGACCACCAGGAGATCGTCATGTCCTCGCGCGAAAGCGCGAATCCCTTCGCGTTCGATCGGCCAGGTGAGCCCCATCTTGTAGATCGAGATCCCCAATGCGCGCGCCTTGTCATCGTCGAGTCCCAGGTCCTGGAGGGCCTGCCTCAAATCCCCATAGGCCTTGCCCGTCGTGACGATGCCGAGGCGACGAGTCGGCGCCTCGAGCACGACCCGATCGATCGGGTTGGCGCGCACGAACGCCGAGAGGGCCACGAGTCGATGTTCGAAGAGCCGCTCTTCGACCATCGTCGGGATATTCGCCCAGCTCACGTGCAGCCCACCCGGAGGCGGCTCGAAATCCGTCGGAGGGACGATCTGTACCCGGTCGGGCGAGACCGAGACCGACCCTGAACTCTCGACCGTATCCGTCAAACATTTGAAACCGATCCAACAACCCGTGTAACGCGACAAGGCCCATCCATAGAGACCGAAGTCGACGTAGTCCTGCACACTCGACGGGTTCAGGACAGGGATCCCGCAGTGCATCATCGCGGGTTCGCTCTGGTGTGCGATCGACGAAGACTTGGCGCCCGGGTCATCGCCCATCAAAGCGAGCACGCCGCCATGCGGGGAGGTCCCGGCGTAATTGGCGTGCTTCAGCGCGTCGCAAGCGCGATCCACGCCCGGCCCCTTGCCGTACCACATGCCGAAGACCCCATCGACCTTGGGCCCTTCCATCAGCGTGGCCTGCTGGGATCCGAACACCGCGGTCGCGGCGAGGTCCTCGTTGAGTCCGGGCTCGAAGTGGACGTTGTGCTCCTCGAGCTCCTTCTTCGCTTGCCACAGGTTCATGTCGAAGGTTCCGAGCGGAGACCCGCGATATCCCGAGATGAAGCCGGCCGTATCGAGGCCGGCGGCGAGGTCGCGCTGTCGCTGCATCAGCGGCAGCCGGACGAGGGCCTGATTCCCGGTCAAGAAAACCCGCCCCGACTGAATCCGATAACGATCAGCCAGGACATAATTTGCATCGAAATCGGGGGATGCTGTCGCCAACGCTGCTCTCCTGTCGGGCGGACACGAGCAACGTCGCACGGCGTGACGCCCATCGGCCGGCCTCGCGCCACGGTAGCGTAAGCGCGGGCGCGCCCAATACGGCCGCTGCCCCCTTCGCCCCCCCCACCCCCTTCGCCCCCCTGCCTCGAGCCCCGGTTCGACGAGCGCGGCTCGACGGCCTATACGATCACGCCACCACGGTGCGAGGGCGCCGGCCTTCCTGCCCCCGCACGATCACGAGACGGAGAGACCCGAGATGAGCGAATGGCCCGGCGATGGACCGATGAAGATCGGCGTGGCTTTCCACGCGACGGACGTCGCGATGCACCCGGTGGACGTGGCCCGGGAAGCCGAGGCCCGCGGCTTCCACTCCCTCTATCTACCGGAACACACCCATATCCCCACCAGCCGCCGGACGCCCGCTCCGACCGGCACACCCGAACTCGGCGAGGAATACCTCCGGAGCCCCGATCCCTACGTCACGCTCGCCGCGGCGGGCGCAGTGACCGAGAAAATCCTGCTCGGCACGGGCATCGGCCTGCCCGCCCAGCACGATCCGATCACCTTCGCCAAAGAACTCGCGACCCTCGACTGGATGACGCAGGGACGTTTCATCTTCGGAATCGGCTACGGCTGGAACCACGAAGAGATGGAGAACCACGGGATCGTGGTGAAGACGAGGCGCGAACACGTGCGTGAAGTCATGCTCTCGATGCAGGGACTCTGGAGCGAGGAAGTCGCCTCCTTCGACGGCGAATTCGTTCGCTTCGAGCCTTCTTGGCAGTGGCCCAAACCCGTCCAAAAGCCAGGCCCCCGCGTCCTGATCGGGGGCGCCGCAGGCCCGAAGATCTTCGCGCAGATCGCCGAATACGCAGACGGCTGGATGCCGATCGGCGGGGCGGGGATGGCCGCTCAACTCGAGCGGCTACGCGGTTTACTGGAGGAGCGGGGGCGCGACCCTCGATCACTTCACGTCGTACCCATGGGCGTCTTCCCGAGCGACAAAAAGCTCACCTACTATGCAGAGTGCGGGGTCACTGAATGCGTCCTGCGGCTACCCGGCGCACCTCGAGACGAGGTCATGCCCGTCCTCGACGACTACGTCCAGTACCTCGATCGCGGATAGCCGACGAGCCCTACCCTGCGGGTCGAAGCGCCTCGCACACCGGCCGCTGCCGAACCATTCCGACCCCGAGATCCTGCACACGCAGACGGAGCCCAAAGAGCGACCGCGGGCCTAACACTGCGCGCCCAGTCGGCTCCCGGAGGACCGAAGCCCCCCGCAGATCCAGGCTCCGCGAGCCACACCGACCTCGATCCTTCGCGGCGATCGGCGAGGAGGGATCGCCACGCCGAGAGACCCCAGAACCGGGTCCGGGGTGGCCCGCGCGGCATGGACGCGACTCGTCAATTTCGATACGCTTCGGATCGAAAGTCGCGCTTTAGCCAACGTGCCATCCCCCGTGCGCATCGAACACGGCGGGGGCCGAGTGCCCGCGGACGCAACCCTGGACCCTGGAGGAAGAGGCTTGGACCTCCGTTATACCCCCGAAGAGCAGGAATTCCGCGACGAGCTCGCGAGCTGGCTCGCCAAAGAGGTCTCCGCCTACGGCCCCGCCCCGTCAAACCATGACTGGGACGCGCGACGCGTCTACGACTGCGGCTGGCAAAAGATGCTCTTCGAGGCAGGCTACGCCGGCATCAACTGGCCCAAGGAATACGGCGGCCGGGACGCGTCGCTCATCGAACAGCTGATCTACTTCGAGGAGATCGCAAAGGCGGACGCGCCCTATATCGGCGTGAATTTCGTCGGCATGCTGCACGGCGGCCCGACGATCATGGCCGAGGGCACCGACGCCCAAAAAGCCGCCCATATCCCGCGGATCATCTCCGGGGACGAAGTCTGGTGCCAGGGCTTCTCCGAACCCGTCGCCGGCTCGGACCTCGCCGGCCTACAGACCCGAGCCGACCGAGACGGCGACCACTACGTGGTCAACGGGCACAAGATCTGGACCTCGTTCGGCCACATCGCCGACTACTGCGAGATGCTGGTCCGAACCGATCCGAACTCATCCAAACACGCGGGCATCTCCTGGCTGATCATGCCGATGGACCTCGATGGCATCGACGTCCGGCCCCTGCCCACGCTCGAGGGCGAGGGAGAGTTCTCCGAGGTCTTCCTCGAGGACGTGCGAATCCCGGTCGAAAACCTGATTGGCAAGGAGAATGACGGCTGGCGCGTCACCAACGTGACGCTCCGCTTCGAGCGCGGCACCGCCTTCGCCAGCGATATGATCCAACTGCAAGCCTTCGTCCAGCGCATGATCGAGACCGCCAAGAAGGTCACGAGCGACGGCGTCAGTGCCTGGGAAGACAAGGCGCTCAGGCGGGAGATCGGCCATCTCTCCGGCGAGCTCGAGAGCCTATGGGCGATGGTCAAGCTCTCCGTATGCGAGGCCAAGGAGACCGGGATTCCGGGCGTGGGCGCCTCGGCCGTGAAGCTCTACTACACGGACCTCTTCCAGCGCACGACGGAGCTCTCAGTCCGCCTGCTCGGCCGAGCAGGCCTGTCGCGCTCTGATTTCGTGGATCTGCCCTCCCAGCTCTTCAACGCGCGGCATTTCAACGCCATCTCGACCTCGATCGCCGCCGGGACCAGCCAGATCCAGAAGAACATCATCGGCGAGCGCATCCTCGGACACCCAAAGGAACCGAAGCTGACCGCCAGCTGACGCTCCTCCCTCTACTCGCTCGGGCGTGCGCGGGTTCGCGTGTGCCCAGGAGACCCCGTGGACTTCCAACCCACCGAAGATCAGAAGGCGCTGCGAGAAGGCATTCGCAGCTTCATCGAGGGCCAGGTCCCCTTCGACCGCTTCCCCGAACTCGAAAAGTCGCAGGGCTTCGACCGTGCGCTCTGGAACGAGCTCGCCGAGATGGGCGTGT
>Ga0315332_10000740_pt1 | contig 15993 bp, 16 predicted proteins | sample M110034915metaG_FD_203455 | JGI IMG/M metagenome (GOLD analysis project Ga0315332, IMG submission 203455) | Ammonia-oxidizing marine archaeal communities from Monterey Bay, California, United States - M1 100m 34915 | ecosystem: Environmental > Aquatic > Marine > Intertidal zone | place: USA...
TCGGGCAGACATTTACGAACAAAAGCAATCTTCTGAGTGGGCTGATGTTGACAGTAGAGCCATGCACAACGGTCATATCCATAAAGAGCACCGAGCCTGCAGGCCCAGTTATGGTTTCCAGCCCATGTCGCTCTACGAGTCCAGCCATTGTTTCCTTAGTTATGTCGTAGCGGTACTTCGACACCTCTTCAAAATCAGGCGAAGTCGGGTCCAGGGAAGCAGTCGAAACTAGGCCTTCCTTGTGTGAACCAGGAACTCCCAGTAGCGGCGCGTTTACCTCTGTTACATCATCTAGAAAGACACCGATCATGACTCCCCGAGGTTCCGGAACTCCGTCGACTCGATGATAAGTACCGAAATCTTGGTGCCAGGCAACAACTGATCCGTTGGTCTGTTTGATGTTGATTCGAGACTGGTGAACATATACGTCGTTACCCAAGAGGGTCTTACTTGGATTAATGAGATTCTTGTGTCGGCACAACGCCGCAAGCCGTCGGTCAAATAGATGCATACCCCAAGAGACATGCGGTGAGCCGTCTGCTTCACGTCCGACTTCAGGACCTGGCCGTTCTAAAACTTGGAGTGCGGCGTCACTGAGCAGCCGAACTTCATCGGTACTGAAAACGGAGGGTGCGACTGTCCATCCACGTTCTCTGAACTCTTGACACTGATCCTCAGTCAGATCCATTTTCAGCAACTCCCGTACGAATTTGTTCGATTCCATTTTGTAACGCCGACATCATCAAACCAATGTCATAGCTATAACTGACCATACGAAAACCACGGTTCACCCAGTCAATACCCGTATCCACTGATCCAGCAAGACACGCCGCCGTTTTGCCATGTGTTTCACAAGCTCCCAGAATCACGTCGATGCCTTTTTGCATTTCCGGGTGAGCAGTATCCCCCGGAACCTCAAGAGAAAGCGACAGATCGCCATGTCCCAAATGGGCCACATCCACTCCCGGAACGGACATTATTTCTTCGGCGTTAGCAATTCCTTTCGCCGACTCGATGAGGACACAAACCATGGTTCGTTCGTGGGCGGCGGCAATGATGTCAGGCACCGACTCGGAACTGTAATCATCGTGGGCTCCACCAAACATCGCCCCACGTTGGCCTCCCGGCGGATACCGGGTCCACTTCACAAACTCTTCAGCCTGCTCCGCGCTCTCACACATTTGAAAGAGCATCCCTGCTGCTCCCAAATCAAGCAAACTTGCCGTGTACTGGTAAGAGGTATCCGGAGGGCGAACAAGCGGAACAATGTCTAAACCGCGACACAAAGCCAACTGAATCTTCATTTCTTCCATCGAAAATCCACTGTGTTCCATGTCATAGAAGACGAAGCTAGATCCCGCGTTTTGAAGTATCTGTGGGAGGCCTGCGCTAAGAAATTCGAAGACCATGGTCCCATAGTGGGTCTCGCCGCTCGCTAGCTGTGCTTTCAAAGGATTGGGACGCATGTTCTAAGTGTTGCAGAAATTCGGGGTTCGAATTTAGTTGTAGTTGACATATCCAGAATTCCCGGCTCGGACCGGTTTTGAACAAACACGGCATCGTCCACAAAGAATTTGACAAATCACTGCGCCATCGAATCGAGGGCCCTTGTTTTACTGTATAGTAATTAGTGCTAAATACTATTTAGTGCTAAAAGGAGTCATAGTGTTTGCTAAATCAGTAACCAAGAAGATCACCTTCTCCCAACCAAAGCTGCTGTTCATGGCGGCGGGATTTGCTTCGCTCGTACTTTCGGTCAGCCTCTGGTACAGCGGCAATAAGGACCAAGGCATTTTTGTCGGTCTCTGGGTACCCGCCATCCATTCGCTCGGAACCTTAGTCCTGACCAACGATCGGGCTTCCCAGTGAATGAGACGCTTTTAATGTGCGTAGGAGCAGCTGTGTTCGGTTTTACCGTTTGGGCAGTGCTCCTTGTCGCCTATGCGAGCGGTCGAGATGCTTCCAACGAGGACCTATCTTTCGGTCAACGCGAACCTCTCGCCCACCCAGAGGGTGAATTTGCAGAGCAACCCGCCTACACCCGAGTAACCGCTCCAGAACCTGACGTCCCTCAAACGGATGTCGACCCTAAGTCAGATCCCCGAGCCTGAGCTTCTCGTGACTTCTTCCCTCGCCTTGATCACACTGGCAGCCGCAGCCTTCATGGCTGGGGTGCTGTGGGTAATACAGGTGGTTCACTACCCCCTGCTCGGAGAAGTCGCCGATGATTCGATTACAAAAATCGCTACCAAACATCAGGGTCTTATTATTTGGGTAGTAGGCCCAGTGATGGTTATTGAAGCGGCGAGCAGTCTTCTTCTCCTGCTCCTCTTGCCGACAGAAGTTGTTGTTCCTTCGCTGGTCGCCTTCGGCTTGCTGGTGACCGCCGTAAGCGTCACGGTATTCCAAGCGGTACCGCTCCATTCCAAGATCGCTGCGGGTCGAGCGGACCTAATTCCCAAGCTCGTGCGAATCAACTGGACACGCACAGTGGCCTGGACCTTAAGAATTCCTTTCGGAACGATCGTCGCCTACCAAGTACTGAACTGAGCACCCCTATGACAAGTAAGCATCAGATCGACGTAGCCATCACCATTGCTCGATCTCCCTCAGAGGTCTGGGCATCTGTCGAAGACATTGAATCTCATACCGAATGGATGAAAGACGCTTCTGCCATTCGGATTACGTCTGAATCTAAAGCAGGCGAGGGAACTCAATTCGAATGCGACACCAAGATCGGTCCGTTTCGTCTCGTTGACAAGATGACGATCACCTCTTGGCAAGTCAATCGCGTTATGGGCGTCAGCCACCAAGGAATTGTTAGCGGTTGGGGTCAGTTTTCGTTAGAGGAGTCACAGTCGGGACACACAGTGTTTCGGTGGGCCGAAAGTTTGAAGTTTCCCTGGTATCTCGGGGGCCGGCTCGGGGCTGTAATTGCGAGACCAATTCTGAGATGGGTCTGGAATGGCAATCTCCGTCGACTGAAGGCGTCGATCGAACACAACGATCCCAAAGCCCCTATTGAACAGTGAAATTTTGACTTAGTAACAGCTCCAAAAAGATTCTCAAAAACCAAGCACCCAGGCTGAAAGGCTGGAAATGAATGCTCCAAGTAACACCCTCAACATTTACCTAAATGACATTGGCAACCACGATCTCCTTACCAAAGCTGACGAGGTCGAGTTAGCTGAGCAAATTCGACTGGGCAAGGAAGCCTCAGAAAGAATGGAGTCCGGCGACTACCGGGATCTTCAGGAGCTAAAGAGACTTGAACGGTCAACTAAAAAAGGTTTGCGTGCCAAAGAGCGCTTCATATTGAGCAACCTTCGACTAGTCGTAAGCGTTGCCAAAAAATATCCGGTACCAGGGTCACTCAGCCTCGAAGACCTTATACAGGAAGGCAATATCGGTCTGGAGCACGCAGTGGAAAAGTTCGACGGGCGAAAGGGTTTCAAATTTTCGACTTACGGTACCTTTTGGATCCGCCAAGCAATAAACCGCCTTATAGATCAGCACAGCAACCTAATCCGGATTCCTGCTGATACTCACAGCGCCCTGCGGCGGCAGCTACGTGAGGCTGATGTGTCATCTCCTGAGTTGTCCCAAGAAATGCGGCGGATCAACGCCCTAACCCGCGTCGCTTCTCTAGACGTACCGATTGACACCGACGGGGGTAAGGACATGCACGCCGTGGTCCCATCTCTCGATCCATCACCCGAGGATCTTGTCAATGAATGGCATAACCAAGAACTTGTGACCCGGGCACTCAACAAAATGAAGCCAAAAGTTCGGGAAATGGTCCGCTATCGCTTCGGCTTAGATGACGGAGTTGAGAAGACCTTCCGAGAAATCGGTGATCTGGTCGGAGTTTCTGCTGAAAGCGCCCGCCGAGCGGTAAGTAAGGCCCTAGCGTCCATAGCTGCCGACAAGAGTCTGGACCCTGCGTCGTGAAATCTTTGGAGGGTAGACCTTCCACCAACTCATCGCAGCTTGTGTCGCCAATTTTGGGCTCATTCCTATGAGTTCACTGTTGGTGTTCACGAGGGATCTCCGCCTCGATGACAATCCGGCTCTTTGTGCTGCAGCTGCCGACGGGCCTATGCATTGCCTCTTTGTCAAAGATGAAGCAATCCTCAACAGCCCAACAACATCCCGACGCCGTCAAACTTTCCTCGATCAGTGCCTAGAAGATATTTCTAGCTCACTTACAGAACGCGGAGCCAAACTCGATTTGGTTTACGGGGACTGGTTCGAAACGGTTCAGCGGCACATACGAGACTTGAATGTCGACAGTCTTCACATAGCCGACGACTACAGCCAGTACGCACAAACAAGGCTCCAACGACTCCAAGATTGGTGCAACGATGTTGGTGTCTCTTTCCATAGGCACCCCGGAATAACGGTCGTTCCACCTGGACATCTTCAACCGTCCGGTGGCGGGGAGTACAAAGTGTTCACGCCATACTGGCGTTCATGGCTTAAATCAGCCAAGAGAGACATAGCCACTCCCCCACGATCATTCAATGAATCGGCTCTAAGTTCTCCCCCTGCCAAATCGAACCTGTACCCGGAGCTCTCTTCAGAAATAATTGGGGGAGAAACTCACGGATGGCTTCGGCTACACGACTGGCTGCAAAACGGCATTACCTCATACGAAAAAGACCGTGATACACCTTCGGTGGAGGGCACATCCCTGTTGTCTCCCTATCTTCGCTTCGGCTGCATTTCGCCTCTGCGCCTCGTTGAGCTCTGCACTCCCCTACCAGATTCAGAACCCTTTGTCCGACAAGTAGTTTGGCGAGATTTTTACGCCCAGATTTTAGCTGCGCGACCTGATTGCTCACACAGCGACTACAGAGATCGTGGCGACATTTGGAATTATGACCAAAACTCCTTCCAAGCATGGGTCAATGGCTTAACCGGATTTCCACTCGTAGATGCAGGAATGAGACAACTGAGTTCACAAGGATTAATGCACAACCGAGTCCGCATGGTCACCGCCTCCTTTCTTATAAAAGACCTCCACCAAGATTGGCGCCTAGGAGCAAACTATTTCATGTCACAGCTCCTCGATGGCGATGTTGCCAGCAACTATCTCAACTGGCAGTGGGTTGCCGGGACTGGGACCGACAGCAATCCGCATCGCATTCTGAATCCTTCCACTCAAGCAAAACGATTTGATGGGCATGCTGCGTACATCCGGCAATGGATTCCAGAACTTTCGGACCTGGATAACACCGACGCCCTAGATCCTTCCCCGTTGCTACGGGAAAAAGTCGGATATCCGCTGCCGATAGTCGATCACCACGACAGCGTCGAGTTGTTCAAAGAGCGGCGCTTAACTAGCGTCGTCTAGCGAACTCTTTTCATTAGCTTTGCACTACGGAAAACTGCTGTCGGTAACAAATATGGCCAAGCACAACCTTTCGCCTCACACTTTTTCGGCTGGAAAGTCAACTCGTTCAGCCAAGTGGCAACGCCGAAGCAAATCTGTTCCTGCTCTATTCACAGCCTTCATCGCATTCTGGCTTCTGCTGCCCATTCTTTTGGTTTTGGCTTTTCTCTTCGATTTGTTAAAACGAAAACCTTTTCCGAATACACGACTGACCTTATTTGGCGCCTGGTGGCTTGCAATGGAGGTCCTAGGAGTGACAGTCGCATTCTTACTCTGGCTAATTTTCGCACCCTTCAACTGCCTAGGTGGCCCCACCTCGCAACGATGGCACAGCCTTTTACAAAGCTGCTGGGCGCGTGGTCTTGCTGTCGGTGGTAAACACACGATAGGTCTTCAGTGGCACGTAGATGGCGTTGAGTGTCTGCGACAAACTGGACCGTTAATCGTACTAGCGCGTCATGGAAGCCAAGGAGATGCGCTCTTGACAGCCGCCCTGTTATCCGCAGAAGGGTGGCGGCTCAGATTTATCTTGAAACAACAGCTCTTAGGTGACCCCTGTCTAGACATTGTTGGGCATCGAATCCCTAATTACTTTGTTGACAGGGACTCGCTAGACAATAAAAACGAACTACAGAATATAAGCGAATTAGCAACTGGGTTAGCCGAAGACGAAGCCCTGGTAATTTTTCCTGAGGGAACGCGATTCTCTGACAAAAAGCTTTCACGAGCAGTAACCGCTCTTTCCAAAACAGCTCCATCAAGGGTCCAAGCTGCCCAATCACTTACCTCTGTTCTACCCATCCGCACCGCTGGAACACTTGCTGTACTCGCCAAATCATCCGCTGATGTCGTAATACTCAACCATGTTGGCATTCGAGACATATCTTCGGTGAAAGAGCTCCAAGCAAGCGTTCCATTACCAACGATGCTGAAGTTTCGCCTCTGGCGGACCCCTAGGGCAGAACTGTCCACGGAATGGACAGAGGATCAGACAGTGCAATGGCTGGATTCACAATGGGCGATCGTTGATGACTGGGTGAGCGCTAACGAACAGTCCGCTTCATCTGAAACGAGGCACTAGCAACGGAGTGTTCTCAACATATTCGCGGTAACGCGTGTCGTCACCCCAACGGCGCTTTGCCTTAGCTTCCAGCATTGGAGCACCCGAAATTTTCATAAGAAGCGCCCAAACAAAAACCGGAGATATGAGGGTCAGGAACTGCCATTTCCCGAGGGCGGGCAGAGCCGAGACCGCGAGGCCACACCACAATAATATTTCTCCGAAGTAGTTGGGGTGCCGTGATCTGCTCCATAAACCGCTGGTTATGAAGGAGTCCTCTCCTTCTTGTCTAAACTTTTTCTTCTGACTATCTGAGACGACTTCAATACTTAATCCGACAACCCAAAGCACAAGTCCAAAAACTTCGATGACACCAAGAGGCTGTGCAAGGCCATCGCCCACTACAGCCATGACTGGAGCTGCTGTGACAACAACCCAAGTTCCTTGGAGAGTCCAGGTCATAAGAAACCACAAAAAATTGCGCTTTATAGCGTCAAAGCGATTGTCGGAACCAACTTTGAGCACCCGGACAAATAGGAAAGATCCGAGCCTCGCCGCCCAAATCGCAACGGCCAAGCTCAGAGCCACATCTAATGCCCCTAACTCGCTGCGCGAATACAGGACGGATACCAGAATGACGGTGACAAAAGTTACGGATCCGACTAGATCAAAAAAACGTTCAGATTGCACCCTCCAGGCAAACCCAAACCCGATCCACTGCAAAGAAACTGCTACTAGAGCGGCAACAACGATTGGCGGAACTGTAAACCGATCCCATGCGCCGGCTGACCCCCCTAGTGCCACAAGCGCTATCAGCGCTAGGCCTATCAATATGCCTAGCAAGCAAGTTTTTTTATTCACCAGATACCTTTCGCGCTTCGGGTAAATTCCTTAGCCTTCTGCTTCTCTCACTACCGCTTTGAGCATTCGTTTAAAAATCACTGCGTGAGCGGGAACCAAGGCAAGCCAGTAGCACCGACCCCATAGACCACGGGGCACGAAAACTGCTTTCTGTTCTACTAAACATCCCGACTGCGACTGACTTACACGCCATTCCAGCCATGCATGTCCCGGCACTTTCATCTCAGCACGCAGTCTTAACAAATCTGGACGCACCTCTACAACTTCGAAAAAATCCAATGGGTCGCCCACTCGAAGCTCTGTCGGGTGTCTGCGCCCTCGTCGTAATCCGACGCCCCCAAGAAGCTTGTCGACGAAACCTCTTACGGACCAGAGCCAGTTAAAAGCCAACCACCCTGTGTTGCCACCTAAAGACCGCACCACTTGCATCACTGATTCGCCGTCACAGACTGCAAATAATTGTCGTTTATCAACAAATATCCTGCCGCCGGCCCATGAGGGGTCGCTGCGGTCAGGAGCTGCCGCACCAAACTCATCAGAAGTACGTCGGTCGTTACTCCAGCGAGTCGGCAACTCTTGGCCCTGCACCGATGACATCGCGTATCCGATGGACTCTTCTAAACTTTGATTCACGCCTCCGCGAGCGCATCCCCCGCCTTCATCGGTCACGACAACATCACTGGTAAGCGAGTCAATCAAAGGACGAGCTAGCTGGATCGGCAACGGGCTGACCAAATTCACCCAATGAGACGAAAGTCTCGGAGTTAGAACTGGCACTGGCACAATGCGCCGGTGGCGCAGACCAGCCACACGGGCGTAGGCGTGCATCATGTCTTGATAGGTGACAACGTCTGGTCCACCTATGTCGATTGTTTCGCCGTAAAATTCGGACCGTTCCAACACATGGACAAGGTCGTCAAGAACATCGGTGATTCCGACCGGTTGACAAAGGGTTTGTGAAACCCATTTGGGTACCACCATCACGGGCAAAACTTCAACGAGAGACCGCAACATCTCGAAAGATGCGCTTCCAGATCCAATAATAACTGCAGCTCTTAATTCCGTTACCGGGGTTTTGCCTGAAGCGAGTAAACGTCCAACTCGGTGCCGGCTTGAGAGATGGTCAGATTTGTCGTCTCCGTCGTGGCCTAAGCCACCCAAATAAATGATTTGACGAAGACCCTCCGATTCAGCCGTTAACGCGAACTGTTCCGCCATTGCGGATTCGACTTCAGCAAAGTCGTCAGAGGACGACATCGAGTGCAAAAGATAGTAAGCGGCGGTGGCACCTTTTAGGGCAAGCTCCACTTCGTCGGACCTCGATAAATCAGCTTGGACAATCTCGACCTGGTCTTTCCAGAGCCGGTCGGATAATTCTTCAGGTCGACGAGCCACGCACCTGACGGTGTGGCCACGCGCCAACAACTGAGGAACCAAGCGGCCACCGACGTATCCGGTGGCACCGGTAACTACTACCAACGATTCGTCAGGAGGCACTGAGCTGTTCCAGTTGGTCCAGCATTGAAGGAAAGCCGTTAATTGACACGACGCTGTCAGGTAGTTCCGGCCATACCCCGCCCACCATGATCGGTGTACCGGGCAATCCTTTGGCCAACATTTCGACACTATCAACAACCACGTTTTGCGGCGTTGAACTCACAGTGCTCAAAATGACTGCTACCAGCTCGTCGGTAGAAGAGGCAGCATTAATGATTGTTTCAATGGGATTATCTGCTCCCAAATTAAATGGATTGAAACCCCTGCTACGTATTAACTCGGCACATATAGCCGCTGGCAGACCATGGGTTTCATTTGGCGGACAAGCTATGAGAACTGTTCCTCGTTTACGTCCACGACGCTGAGGTAGACCCTGCATACGGCCTAAAGATGCAACGACGATACTTGTTGCTCGATGCTCTTCAAATATCTGAAGCCTGCCATGCGCCCACTCATCACCGACTGACCGCAAGGCGGGCACGACAACCTCACAAATAACGTCTTCTACGCTTGCGCCGCTTTCAAGGGCGCCATTAATAATTGACCATGAACCGGGCTGATCTCCAGCAACGATTGCCTGCAGAAAAAGACCGGACCGCTTGCCTAATGCTCGATGCCCGCGGCCTGGAGGCGCCGGCTCTAGTTCAGAAAGACTGGACAAGTCTTTTTCTGCGACTTCCCAAGAACCATCATTCTTGTGTCCCGGTAACTTTCCGGAACGCACATATTTGTAGACAGTCATGTAGTGAAGGCCCAGCCGTTCAGCTACCTCATTTAGGCTGAGCATTTCTTTCACTTCACCCACATTCACCCCTTACGTAACCCTGCCAGCGAGCTGGTGCTACCCCTTATAAGTCTTTTTTGCATTTCGTCCCGACGGTCGGACAGATCCCGCCATGTTAAGACGTCAATGTCATCTTTTATGCCAGCTGCCCTGCGGAATGACGATTCAGAAACTTCCAAGTCGCCGAGAGCTAGACCAAGTTCAGCGGAAACGCGAAATCCATGTTTAGTTAAAAAGCCGGCACTGATGGCAGAGAATTCTGCGAGGAGGTCCATCTCTGGGTCAACTTTTTGAATAAATGAAGCAAGGTATGCAAAGTTTTTCACAAACAGCATTAGTTCCTTGGGTATCCGAGCGCCACTTGCAAGGAGTTCTTTGAGCAGAGATTGGAACTCAGAGATGAATTGCTCTTCGGTCAACTCAAGCGGATCAAAGTTGACGCGATCTAACTGCAGAGTCTCGATTAGTTCCTCAATATCGACTTCCGGTGAGAAGGCTCCGAGGTCTCGGACCGCAGAAACTTGAGTACGAACGTCTCCAGACATAAGACCGGTCACATACCGAAGGAAGGCGAGACGGCGATCGTTGTCGAGTCGTCCCACCATGCCATAGTCAACAAGTCCTATGACCCCTCCGTCGAGTACGAAAAGGTTCCCAGCATGGAAGTCTCCATGGAATATTCCATGAAGCGCTGCGCCTTCCAAAAGCCCGTCGACCATGTTCCGAAACAAATTGCGAGCTTCGCCTTCCCCTAACTGGTCGGAATCTAGACGAGTTAGAGGTGTTCCTTGAACTCGAGACATGACGATTACACGAGTTGTGCTCATTTCAATATTTGGTTCAGGTGCAACCCAGGAACCTTTAGCGCCGCCCATTAGAGCACGCCGAATTTCAAACAAATTCGCTACTTCTAATTTGAAATCCAATTCCTCGGAAATCGTCTCCGCGAACAGTTGCACTAGAGCGGGAGGATTAGCTAGGGCTGCAACAGGTATTTTGCCTACCAACTTTGGAGCAACCCAGGCAAGAACCCGCAGATCGCGCACGACCTTTTTATGAATAGCAGGGCGCTGAACCTTTACCACAACTTCCGAACCGTCTTTGAGGACAGCTGCATGGACTTGGGCAATAGACGCAGCGGCAAAAGGCTGCTCATCGAACGACGAGAAAGAATCGCTCAAGTTCCCAAGGTCTTGGGTAACAATTTTCCGAACCTGTCGCCACTTTGAGGGCTTAGCTTGATCACGACAACGCGAACATTCATCAACGAGCGCTTGGGGGAAAACACCTTCTGCCGCCGAAATGAGTTGAGCGAGCTTCACGTAAGTAGGTCCAAGCCGTTCAGCAGCTAGTCGAAACTTGCTATACAGCGCCTGTTGTTTGGCCTCTGGGGTTCGTCGCCGGTCAAATAATTTCCAGCTCAATAAGGCCCACCCAAAACGGAAGCCTGTGTGCAGTAGACGAGAAATCGGAGGAAAAGTTGGTGCATTTACCAACCGAGGAACGCCAGCGACTATTACCTGCCGGACTGCATGAGCTTCCTGTATCCATTGGTTTTCATGTTCCGGTGCCGCTGAATCAAGAACAGAGCTGTTTCGTTCCGGAGCAGTATTTTCCTCTGTGTGCATCATGGTTGACTGACCTGAAGCAGCTTCGGCCAGAACTCTAAACTCAAGCTTCTCCGGACCCCAAATACCCATTGAGAGTGGTTTCCATGAAACTGGGGCGGCTAACTCGTATGCGGGAACAGCATCTAGAAAGGCGTTGAGGGCCTCCTGTAACTCGGCACGAGCAAGCGCAGCACCCAAGCAATGGTGTGCTCCGAGCCCAAACGCTAGGTGTGGCGATCGATCGCCGCGCTCTATATCGAAACGAAATCCATCTTCGGGTTGGCCAAGCCCAGCAGCGTGCAAACCGAGCAATACAGTCGTTCCAGCTGGGAAGAGCAGACCTCCTACAATTACGTCTTTGCTTGCCACGCGAGCAGTTGTCCGAACAGCCCCGATGAAGCGAAGAGACTCTTCAATTGCAGCAGGAACTAGGGACCTATCAACTCGCAGCTTCTCATATTGATCTGGCTGGCTGGCAAGTATCGCCAGTAAAGATCCCAACTGGTTACGGGTGGTGTCTGTGCCAGCCAACAAAATAGCTTCGATCATCGCCACGAGCTCGTCGACACTTAGCCGATCCTCCTGATAGCTCGCAGCGACTAAGTCACTGACTAGGTCTTGGTGGGGACAACCTTTTCTGTCAGCAACGAGCTGTGTCGCATATGCATCGAGTTCTTTTTGAGCTTCGGTTATCTCTGCGAGGCGACCCATTACTGCCTCGGCATCGGCGTCTAGACCAGAAAAAATTACGTCGGCCCAACGGCCAAATTGTTCGGAGTCTTTGTCTTCAATACCCAAGAGTCGACAAATGATCGGTATTGGGTATGGCCGGCAAAACTCACCTACTAAATCTCCACCACCACTCTGGACCATGGGTTGGAGGAGTTGATCTGCGTGCTTACGCATGAAAGGTCGCAAGGTTTCACTGCTGGCCGGAGTAAAGGAGGCGCTCACCAGCCGTCGCAATCTTTTATGGTCTTCTCCCTCGACAGATAAAAGATTGGGTCGCATTTCGACTTGACTGTCAACCTCCGGCAACATCTCCCGAGCTTTGGAGAGCAGAGCATCGAAATCGAGATCTGTTCGGCTCTTATCTTGAAGAGTGCTCATTCCCGAAAGGACAGTGATCCAATTGGGGTCGCGAAGAATCTCTCGAGTGTCGTCATAACCTATAACAAGAGGCCCTGCAGGAGTTCGAACAACGGAGTGTCCGAGGCTTTGAATCTGTTCGGTAGCAGCTACTAGCTCATCGAATTCAGAAATCTCAAAATCAATGAAAGGAAGGGCGCCGGGAGCGGTTACGTCTAGGGGTTCTTCCGACCGAGTTTCGGCTTTCACGAGGCTGACCTCCACGTCAGCGTCAGTTTAGCACTAAATAACTTCGAAACTCTGTTGAATACCTAATCTCTCAACAAGGACTCGGCTACTAACCGACCCGATACTAGGGCCCCTTGGATAGAAGGGGTCGTCGAATGATCGCCCGCCACTACGAGCAGACCTTCCGAGCCAATTTTTTTGCGGAACTTCATTCCCGGAACAAACATCGGCTGGGCGCCAGTCACCACCGACCCACCAAGAAGTTCCCAGCTCTCCGCCTGAACCCCAAAAGTTCGGGCCATCTGAGCTTCAGCAGCCGAAAGAGGGAGCTCCGGGCTGTTTGCGGGGCCAGCTAAAACAATCAGCGATTCACCTTCTGGCGCGTACTCCGAAGCAACGTTACTCATAACTGCAGCATTCCTGCAGGGACCATCATTTGCGGGAAAAAGATGTATTGCCTTACTTTCATTGGGCGGCTCAGCGCTTCGGAAATATGCATGCCACTGAGACCGGCCACCCTTGGATTCCAAACCTAGTAATTGCACTGCAGAGGTTTCTTCCGTCGCGAGGACAATCTTCCCGGCTGTCAATACTTCTCCAGTTGCTAAAGCAACCTCGTTACCTTTTAAACCCACAACCTCAGAGGAGAGACGTATAGCCGATACGGGTAGGTTCGCCGCCATCTGTTCGGGAATAGCTTGCATACCTTGAGCAGGAACGGCTGCTGGCGCGGAAAGCAAGCAGCGCAAAATCAGGCAAGCAAGTCGCGCCGAGCCTTCTAACGAAGAAGTCAGTTGGATGCCCGAAAACAAAGGTTCCCAAATTGCCTCAATCGACCGATCCGAAAACTTTCTTTCCCTAAGAAATTGCTCCATAGAACGATCGTTCGAATAGTCAAAAAACCCTGAATTAGAAACTCGTAACTGCACTGCCAACCGTAGAAGTCGAATTCGATCAGCCGATGATAAGAGTGACGTCCGCAGCCCGTTAAAAGCGCCTCGCACGGAGCTTCGAGGGTCCGCCAATTCGACGAAAGCATCACCGTCCCAAACATTTGCTCCACGAAGGAAAGGTCGCAAATTAAGCGAGGACAAATCAAGGTGACGATCCAGTTCTGGATACGCCGTCAAAAGAACTTGAAATCCGCGATCTAACAAGAAACCACTTTCGGAATCTGTTCTGACGCGCCCACCCACCTGGTCGGCTCGCTCGAGGACTTTTACCTCCCGACCTGCCCCATGCAATGTCGTTGCGGCAGCTAAGCCTGCAAGTCCTGCACCGACCACGAGAAATTCGGGTCCTGATTCTGAAACTCGATTCTGGCTCACAGCTACCCTCACCCTCACATCGCCTAGATAGTCAAACAGCTACGCTCGTGTTTCGGTAGCCCGACTCTCTCACTGTAAATGGGACTCACATAAATCCGATATATCCAGCTTCGATTGACCCAGTCATTTCGGCGCAAATAAGCCCCCAATACACCTAATTCTTCGAGGAGCGTTCTATGTTGGCAACAGTCGGCTGAGATCAGCCAAAAGTGACTAAAAGACTAAGGAGCAAGTAACTGATGCAACAAAACACCTGGGTCCAACTTATGGACATGCGCGCTAGAGACTCTCATGCTGTCATCCTGCCGTATACCTTTTCAGTGCTAGGGACCTTTGCCTTCATTATCTGGGGCGGCGATGCGCTCGACACCGGTGCAATTCAGTTAGCCATTGCAGCATGGGTTGTGTTGGGCTCGCTATGGACCCTTCTATGGTTCGATGGGGTAATTGGCGACCTTGCCGCTGGTATGAAAGACATGGATAGCGAACTCACCGACAGCAACATGGGACAAAATTTCGCCAAAGCTCCATTCGCCATCTTTCGCGGTTTTAACGCCTTGGTAATCATCGTCATGGCTGTATTGCAACTAACCGCTCTCTATTCCTGAGGACCTTGGGCCTCCCAATGAATGCTTTTCGCTGCTTTCATTGGGAGGCCAGCGTTCGTCTCGCCCTCCCTGACTGACTTCGCCGGAGTGACTCATCGAAAATGACTGATTTCCAAACCCTCGAGCAAGCGAATAGCTCTTTTTACGAGCTTTTCGAAACCTCCGATATTGACGGAATGGCGGATCTTTGGGCGAACATCGATGCGTCCTGGTGCACGCATCCTGGTTGGCCAACAATTTTCGGCTGGGATCAAATTCGAGTTTCGTTTGAACAGATCTTCTCTGGTCCAGAGCTACCTCAATTTCTCATCTCGAACATCCGCTATCACGGTGATGAACAGACGGCTTGGGTCTTTGTTGAAGAGAACCTTTTGGGATCATCGCTATCTGCAGTTGCCGCGGTCAACGTGTTCAAGAAAAGCCACGAGATTTGGAACATGGTGGGCCATCAAGCAGCACCACTTATTCCAGATCTAAGCCTCGACTCGGACTAACTCATTGACTTATTCAAAGTCTGAAATCGTCCACCGCAATGCCTACATTCGATTACATCAATGAGCCGGGTGAGATCTTCAGCTCCGCAATATGGGCAGTATTGGGCTTTTAGCTCAGATAGCTCTGATCCAGCGATCGTTGACCGGCGAGAGCCGATGAAATCGATTACTGCTATCAGTGAACATGCAGTCTGACCAACGGCCAGCAGTGCGAGGATCCTGCCGGGCATAAAGTCGAACTGAAACCAGATAATCGCCAGCACGTACAAACTGTGGCCATACGCGCCTCCCCAACAAACGCGTCGTAAGCGAACCCGTTGCGCAATGGCTGAAATCACGGCGCAGTAAGTGGTTGCTACCGAAATTACGGCGATGGACCCTACAGGTCGACCAAAAGAATCAGGAGGATCGATGCCCCATGTAAGGGCTATGAGAGTGAGCCCCAAAGCCGCCGAGCATACGGACCCAGCTAACCAGACAGACTTAATTTTGGCCCTAAACCGACCTTGTTCTATAACAGCCAAGCTCACTGCGCTCACAGCTACTAGCAGGCTTGTGCCATGAACCCGGAGTACAACATCGGTACTACCACCAAACAGAATGCCGATTACAGCTAAGCCCGCATTCGCAATTACGATCCATTTGAGAGCACGTTTAAAATGCTCTTTAACAGGCCTAATTATCTGAGCAATAGAACTCACAGAGTTGTCTCCGACTGTGTTCCGTTAGGAGAAGGTTAGGGCTCATTTGAATTACAAGAGATCATGGTCTCTACTCGCCTAATTTTTGTTTCAACAATTTCGTCAATATATTTGCATCAAGTTGTATTTAGTACTAAATTAATAAATGAGAGGTCCCCCAAAACCTCTTTCAAGCCTCCGGGTCCGCCAGTGAGAATTAAATTCCGCAGGTGGCTCGGGGGCTGCCCCCCTCTTTAGAGCGCCTATGTTGGTAGCAGCCTCATTCACCACTTCGATAGAGAACAGCGGTAGCGCGTCGTGCCAGTAGCAGCTATGTCCGTCAGATACGAACACCGACA
>Ga0315332_10000742_pt1 | contig 15981 bp, 9 predicted proteins | sample M110034915metaG_FD_203455 | JGI IMG/M metagenome (GOLD analysis project Ga0315332, IMG submission 203455) | Ammonia-oxidizing marine archaeal communities from Monterey Bay, California, United States - M1 100m 34915 | ecosystem: Environmental > Aquatic > Marine > Intertidal zone | place: USA...
TACGCACGATTGGTTTGGCGGTGACCTTCCCCCAGGCAGTCCATTGTTCGAACGTCTGCGGCATACTGATCAGTGCCGCGCCCGTTGGCAAAGGGTAGCTGCATGTGCAGCCCTCGTAGAAATACGGCATGCTCAAGACGCCGTTGGCCGGGATGATGCTGTTCGTGCAACCGGAGCGAGGGCCGGCAATATTGACGGTGCCGCTTTCAATACGCTTGTCGTAGAAAGCAGGAGTCGCCGAACGCATTGTGATCATGTGGCCGTAGTCCACCCCACCGTCGCAACCATAACTTTTGACATAGCATCGCGGCTCGACGAGTCCGGTCAACGGATTCTTCATTTGCCCCTTTTCTGCCTCTTTCCGAAATGGATAGAGCTTTGGTTTCTCACCCTTGGACAGTAGCTCCTGAAAATGCGACTCGACATATGGCGGTCGAAATTGATAGGGCGGACGAAAATCGACGCCCGCGGTTTTTGGGACTCGTTCCAACCGCGACTCGGCTTCGTCTCGCGACATTACGCGGCCGGTGTAGACGTCCATGAAGGATGCATTAAGCAGTCGGAACCGCCCCGTCCCGTCGCGATGGAGATGGTTGACGTGTCCCATCTTGTCGACTTTACCCTGCCAATCCTTGTCCTGCGAAATCATGACGCCACCGACGATGCTCGGTTGCGGGGCTCGTTTGAATCGTGCAATGGAATCGTCAAACCACAAGATACCCAACGGAGCGCGGACGAGGGCATCGGGCGCGCTCCAATCGTTCGTATAGTCGACGGCACCCGGCAACGCGCCGGCGCGACGGACGAGCAGGAGGTCGCCGTGGCGTTCAACCTGGGCTTCGGTATGGCCTGCCTCGCGGAGCCAGTTGCGAATTTCCTTTTCGCGCGACGATTCTACATAGAGACAGGCGACGCCCCCGTACGGCTTTAGTGTTTCATATAACGCAAGCAGGTAGTCAGCGCCCGCGCCAAGGCGGGTCGCTACCCAGTCTTCCGCCACAATCAGATCGGCCAGATAACGCGGGAACGCGACTTCCTTGAGTTTGCCCGCCGCGATCGACAGGCGGCCAGCCGGTGCGGAAGGTTCAAGGATACGTCGCCGCATTGCGTCGGCGTCGGATTCAGCGGGAGCTAACGCAATGACGTGGAGATTCGTCGTGGTAGCCAGTTGTTGTGCCATCCGGCCATTGCGCATGCCCAGCACGATCGCGTAGCCACTGCGAACAGAAGTCAGCGTGCACAGGTCGTCGACGGTCGTCGCCAGCGCTTTGTCGACGCTAGGTCTGGGAGCCGGTTGTGCCGAGTGAAACTTCGGTGAAACACTAGTGTCGCCGAAGCAATATATCATTCCGTCTCGGTTCGTGACGAACAGCCGGCCACTGGCAGCAATGACGCTGTGAATGTCGCCGTCGACTTCCTTCATTCCGTCAGCATAATTCAACTGAGTACCACCAAGCGTAACCTGTGTCCGCGATCCGGCGACTCCCTTGCCCTTGCGCAGTCCGCCCTCATGCCGATCGCGGTTGACGACACTGTCGAATTTGATCTTTCCGCGTCGAATATCCCGGGCAACTTTCGGGTCCATCTGCATGAACCAGCCGCCAGGAACGGCGCCTTCGGACGGGAGTGTGAAATCAAGCAATTTTCCGGTATGGCGATCGAAGGTCGCTGGTCGCGCCGCACCACAGGGTACGAGCAATTCATCGCCATTGACCAACAGGTATCCTTGTGGAGAGAGTCCTCCCAACGCTTCGGCGCCTGCATGCGGTTGCTGACCATACAATGTCCCGCAGCGATCGTTGACCCATTTGACCTGGCCTGACCTGGCGTCGAGCGCGTAGACAAAGACGCCCTCCAGCGGCCAGACTCCGGCGGCGAAATAGACGGTCCCCTCGGCCAGCACTGGTCCCCCGCGGATGGGCCAGACAGAAATCAACCGGCCATTGCCAAGGAGTTTTCGAGCTGAAGGGACGGCACGAAACTTCCATTGCAGCGTACCGTCGGACGCGTTCAAACAGTATAGATGTCCGTCGTCCGATCCGAAGTAGAGCTTGTTGTGCCACCCAACCGGTGCCATCCGCACGGGACCGGCTGTGTAGAACCGCCACTTCTCCTTTCCGGTCTCGACGGCATAGGCGACAACTGCATCGACATGCGGCACCGCCACATACATCGTGTCGTCCATAACAATCGGCTCGTAACCCTGGTCAAACTGGAGCCGAGACTTGCGGAAAGCGGGTTTCACCGGGGGAAGTTGTCGCTTCCATTGCAGACGCATCGGAGCGGGAATCTTCTCGGTCGAGATATTCGTACGGCTGGCGTTATGCCGCCAGGTGGGCCAATCAACCTCTGCCATCAGGCTGGGGAATGACAATAGCCCAATCAGGAAAACAGCGAAATAACGCGTGAGACTGTGCATGGGAATACGTTTCTTTAGCGCGACGCTATCAGTCCGGCTCCAGGTACAAACATGCATGGCGCTACCAAGCAGGGTGGTTTTCATGGTCATGAGACGAATGAAAGGATTACTTGTTGGCAATCGCAATTTCATATTCGCAGCAAAGCAGTCGTAAGGAGTTCATAGATATGTTTTTCGATCCAGCACCTTTCCGTCTAGGTCCTTGATTTCAACCACCATCTTTGCCGGATTCTTGGTGATTGTCAGGAGAACGTAGCTGTCTTCCCCTTTCAGGAATGCGGACTTGGGGTCAGGATAGTGCGTCCCTTTTCCGCTCAGCGAAGTGTTATAGTAAGGGAAGTCATCGACCTTGGCCCGTTCGGCGTAATGGCCGAAGCCGGTTATTGCAATCGTACCCTTGCGAAACATGCCATGCCATGCCCCCCGCGCTTGTGCACGCATGGATCCGTTTCTCTCGTTATAGAGAGTGACGTAGAACTTACGCGCCTTGTTCTTCATCAGTTTGTCGTACCAAAGAAATTGTTCGGAATCTTTTCCAAATGAATGGCATGACTGCCAAGAGCTGCCTATGTCCGAGACGTGATGCAGATCGAGCGCAGCAAAACGAATGTCGAAACCGGGTATGTCAAAATGCCATTTCCACTCTATCTCCAGGCAGTTCGAAGAATCGACGAAAAGCCGTGGCTTCGATGTCATAGACTGGCTCGCTAGGGGGTTTGTTTCCCCTTGGCCTTATCTGTTTGTCATGGTTGCCAAGCACTGGCATGAACGGAACGGATCGGAAAAGTTCGGGGTAGCGTCCGATCAGTTGCAGATAGGGTTTTACGCACGCTTTCTTTCCGGCACCACAAAGTTGGTGGATGTTTTTAACGTTGTCGCCTGCAGTCAGCAGGAGATGCACGGTGTTCAATTCCAGTTCGCCTGACCCGTCCTTGGTCAGGCTCCCGCCATCGATCGATCCTGCAACTCCCTGGAACGCATAGGTGCCGGAATCGTTGTCTACAATCGTAGACAAGGGTGTCATGCCGATGTCGACCGTAACAGTGCCACCGCCAGACCCCAGGAAGGAAACGTTGTCCACGCCGCCGTCCGTGAACCGGTTGGTGTCGCCGGTCCAGTTTAATTCAAGGGTATTCCAGGTGCCGTTCCCTGTGTTCCACGATATATCGGCAGCCCGGACTTGCCCAACCGACCATGCAAGCACAAGGAGAATAAGACTCCTCTCATCCTTCTTAATCCGATTCGCCTCGGGGCAAAACGATGGCATACCGAATCAGTGCTATTCGCGACCATGGGCATGGCAAGACGACCATTCTCCAACATTGTTTTCATACTAAGACTCATGATTCGAATACGCGGGAATTCTGGTGGGTTCCCCCTCAAATGGCGTCGAGCGCTCCTTCGCTGTCCACAAAGCTCCCCATCTCGACGCCGGCACTCTGCAACATCGAAACATAGAGGTTTGTCAGGGGCTTTTTGCCGTAGTCGATGTGCTGCCCGGTGCGAATCCGCCCTCCGGCGTGACCAGCTGTCAGGTTAGGAACCACGTCGCCGTCCGCCTCGCCTTCGCCGTGGGTCTTGCCCATGCCGGCGCCGTAGTGAACGAAGCTGTTGTGCAGCAGATTATGTTCACCGTCCGGAATGTCGCGAAGCTTGCCGAGGAAATACGCCAGGTGGCCGATTCGTTCGCGATCCACCGCAATCATGTTCTTGCGCGCGGCTTCACTGGTCCCGGCTCCGTGGGTGTAGGTGTGATAGGTATTCGGCGAACCAAGTTCCGGATACTGACATCCCATGGCGCCGAGTTTGAAGGTCGCGATGCGCGTCTGATCGGTCTGCAGAGCCAGCGCAATGAGATCCATCATCACCTTAACATAATCACCACGGCGTGCTGGTTTTGCGCCCGGTCGCTGCACGCCGTCAGGCACGGCCACGGCTTCGACTCCCGCCCAACGCCGTTCTATCTGCATGCGCCGTTCCACATCGCGCAGGCTGGTGAGGTAGGCATCGAGTTTGTCGCGATCGGCGGAACCCAGCTGGGAATTCAACGTCACCGTCTGTTCCATCACATCGTCGAGGATTGATTTGTGCCGACGAAATCGGCGCTCCATCTGCTCCAGCGATTGCTGGGTTCGTTCGCCGAACATGCGGTCGAAAACCAGCTCGGGCCGGGACTCAGCCGGGATGCGGTCTCCGTTCGCGTTGTAGGAAATGGATTCGCTGTCAATCGTCAGGTTGAGAGTTGGCAGACGCGTGTGTTCGCCCACGGAACGCGCCGCAATCTGGTCGATCGAAATGCCGTTCTTGGCGGCAATGCCAGGCACACGCCCGAGGTCGGCAGCGGTCAGGTGGCAAACCGCATCCTGGCCATGACGATTGACAACCGGGTTCGGCTTGAACGCGTTGGCATGGCGGAGACCGGTCAGGATGTTGACGTCGGCCTGGAAGTCGGCGAGCGGTTCGAGGATTGGCGTTAGCTGCCACTTGTCTCCGGTTTCGGTGGGCGTGAATTTGGGCGTCCACATGCCGCTTTTCGTGTAGAGCCACACGAGGCGAACCGGTTCCTTACTGGTGGCGGCACCGGCCTGCATCGCTTCGAGAAACGGCAGGGGAATGCAGGCGCTAATACCGCACAGGAAACTGCGGCGAGTGAGTGGGGTGCGAGATTTCGAGTTCATAGGATCACCGAGTTTGGAAAGGTTTGGAGAGAACGATTTCTTCGACCAACACGTGGAAACGGTAGTCGCGGTCGCGGAGATTGTTCACGATGGAATCGAGGGCTGCCTGATCGCGGATGAGCAGCTCGCGACCCAGCGCATGGATCGCCATCTGCTCAGCAAATCCGCGGGCGAATTCGTCCTTCCGGCTGAGCAGGTAGGCTTTGAATTGCGGCACGTCGCGAACCTGCATGCCATCGTCGAATTCGACGAATTCCAAAAATTCGAACGTCACCGGTTTCTGCTTCCAGGGCGGAAGATAAATCTCATCCGGCGGGATAACGCGGTCCTGTTCGCGGTAGGCTCCGATGGCGTCAAACCGCTCCAGCGCGAGTCCCCACGGATCGATTTTCTCGTGGCAGGAGGCGCAGGCGAGATTCTCCCGATGCAACTCGAGATGTTCCGAGATCGGGCGAACTTTGGGATCGTCTTCTTCGATCAGGTTGCCGACATTGGGCGGCGGCGGCGGTGGTGGACGATGGAAGAGATGCTCCAGGATCCAGATTCCACGTTTGACGGGTGAGGTACGAGTCGCCTCGGAGGTCATGGCCAGATATCCAGCCTGAGTGATGAGACTTCCCCGGTTGGGATCCGAAACCGGAACACGGCGGAACGCCTGCCCGTGCACACCTTCCATGCCGTAGTGGACTGCCAGCGGTCCGTTCACCACGGCGAAATCCGCATTCAGAAAAGTTTCCAGACTCAGGTTATCGCGGCGAATCACGTCGAAGAACTCAACCGGCTCCTGTGCCATGGCCGCGTGGATGTATTCATCGAACCGGCCACCGAAGACCGACGGTTCGGGCATCAGACCTGGAATGCGACGAACACCGAGCCATTGCTCGCCGAAACCCTCCGTCAACGCGCGTGCCTTCGGATCGGCGAGCATGCGGGCGACCTGATTTCGAAGCATGTCAGGGTTTCGCAGCATGCCGGTTTCCGCCGCGGCGAAGAGTTCTTCATCCGGCATCGTACTCCAGAGGAAATAGGACAACCGGTTCGCCAGTTCGTGATCGGTCAGGGTGTAGCCGCCCTTTGGTGTGTTCGCGCGCGGAGTTTCCATCAGGAACAGAAAATGAGGCGAAACCATGGCAGCCGCCAGGCCGTGCTTCAGGGCCTCTGTCCATGGTTCACCCGCTTCCAGTTCGGCCTCACAGAGCTTCGCGTAGTGCCGGATTTCCTCATTCGATACCGGGCGACGAAAGGCACGGGGCAGGAACGCGGTAAAAACCGGAGCAAAGTCGCCATCCACTTCCGTTGCGGCCAGCAGCTGCTGGGTCGACGGCGGAGGCCAGGATTCGTGCAACGGGCCGACGATTTCAAATTCCAGATTCCGGACATACGGCCAATTCAGGAGTTTCAGCTTAGTTTCCACGGTAGCGTCCGGGTGTTCACGCCCCACCGCCTGAAGCCGGCGAAACGGGCTCTGGCTTTCTGTCGCACCCGCGCGTTTCACTCCCATGCCGTTCTGATTTTCCGTCCATTCCACTTCGATGACGTTCCTTGCAGCCGGCAGCCAGGTTTCGAATTCCAGCATGGTGACCAATTTGCCCTCCGGTTCTGGCAACACGTCCCAATTCCGATGTCCACGCCCATTCACCGTCGTGATGAATCCGCCAGCGTGCTCTCCGAACTGATGAGGAACACCGCGAATACTAACGCGATAGTTGCCCGGGTCAGGAACTCCGACTTGGGCATGAAGCGGGCCGCCAATCCAGAGCCTGGGCCCTTTCTGCCCGGCAGTGACGAATGAGTTGCCGTTTCGCCACTTCAAGGTCCCATCGCCGTCCTTTGTTGTGTAGTAGTCGATGGTCAGGCGGCGTCGAAATCCGTCGGGTTCTGGCCCTGTCAGGATGATTTCGTCCAGCGCATCGTAGGCTGCGTTCAGCCAGGCTTCGACGTGTATCGGCGAAACGGTGAGCCCTTCGGCGACGTTGTCGAACCCGTGCAACGCGTCGTCCATCGGGAACGGGTCGGCCGGCGTCAGGCCATCCACTCCGAAGAGATCCCGGATGGTATTGTTGTATTCGTCCCGGTTGAGACGCCGCATCCATTTCGGCTTGTTCTCGGCGCGCTGTTGTTCAGCCGCGATCAGTTGTTCCCGCAACCATGTGATCGTGGTTTCGTATTCCTCATGTTCCGGGCGATCCTTACGTTTACGCGGCGGCATGCTGCGATCCATCAGGTGAGTGAGGACGTGTTCCCACTTGATGAAGTCCGCGTCGAAATTGGAAGCCTCGAGGAGGGAGTCCATGCGGAAGTCGGCTTTGGTCGTCAGATCATCGTGGCAATCGAAGCAGTGATTCGCGAAGAATTCCTCCTCCGCGTTGGTCAGGCTGAGAATGATCAGCGAAACGCTGGATGTAAGCGTTTTCATGATTCGGTTTTTCATACCTCTTCCAGCATCATTGTCGCATCACCAAATGTCTCCGGCCTGACGTCCATCTTATCCATCATCGAAAGAAACAGCTGACACAGCTGGCGCTGTGGCTTTCCGCGATAATCCAGCACCCGCCCGCCTTCGATTCGCCCGCCGGCGCCGCCGAGCAACAGGATCGGCAACTCGTGGTTATCGTGCTTCGCTCCGGCCATCATGCTCGAACAACTCAGCAGCATCGTGTTGTCGAGCAGCGTCCGTTCGCCTTCCTGAATGGAATCCAGCTTCCCGGCGAGGTAAGCAAGTTGCTCCATGAAAAACTGGTTCACTTTCAGCCAGTCATCCTTGTCGGAATGCGAGAGCAGGTGGTGGATCATGTAGTCGATCCCGTTGCCGGGCTGCTGAATGGAGTTGAGGTTCGGAAAGCGCAAGGCACTGTGATCGTTGTTGAGCTTCAGCGTTGTGATCCGCGTTGTGTCGGTTTGAAACCCGAGCGCGATGATATCGCACATCAGCCGCATGTGTTCGCCGATGTCCTGAGGGATGCCGTCGGCGGGACGCGCGATGTTGGGCTCGGTCAATGTCGGCCGCCAGCCCTGCAACTCGCCGCGTTGGCCGGCGTTTTCGATGCGTTGTTCGACTTCCCTGACAGAGTTCAAATACTCGTCTAGTTTCTGTTGATCGGCCGAGCTGATGTTGCGGCGCAGCGCCTTCGCATCCGCGAGAACTGCGTCGAGCACTGATTTATCCGCGGGCGTCGCAGCGTCCTTGAACAAACGGTCGAACGCGAGCGCCGGGTAGATTTCCAGCGGTGTCGGCGTGGTCGGCGAACTCCACGAAATGTGCGAGCTGTAGAGCATCGAGTAATTCTTGTGAACCGACGGATTCGAGCGCTCGCAGCCTAACACGAGACTCGGAACCTTCGTCGAGCGTCCGTAGCTCTGCGCCAGCAGCTGGTCGAAGCTGGTTCCCGAACGGATTTCGCCGCCGGAGGCAATCGGCGCGCCGGAAAGCAGGTTGCCGGTCTGCGAACTGTGGATGTTGCCCTTGCGCGCTTGTTCGTGAAACAGCCCGCTGACGAAGACCATCTTCTCGCGATAGTCAGCCAGCGGCGCCAGTACTTTGCCCAGCTCCATGGTTTGACCCTCGCCCTTCGCCCACCATTCTTTGGAGTGGAAGCCGTTTCCGGAAAACACGACCGCGAGCCGAACCGGCGCTTCGCTTGAAGGTTCGTTCGAGCCCGGTTCGTCGCCCCAGACGTTGTGAGATTCGAGCCACGGCAGCGCCAGGCTGACTCCGGCTCCACGGAGGAAATTTCGGCGGGTGAATTGGTAAGACTTCATAGCTTCTGTTTAGTTGTTGGTTTCACGTCCCCGGGCGTTTTGAAATTGCGGACTCTGGACGATCAGCTCGATCGCAGATCGAACGCGGTGGTCGTTCGCCTTGAGCTCGGACTGCATCTCATTCAGCAACTGCTGATCGGAAAGCTGGACGCTACGGCCTAACGCGTATCCCAAAAGTTTGCGGCAGAATTGACGGGAGAAGTCATCGCGACGTGTTTTCAGCAAGTAGGATCGCAAGCCTTCGATGCCCGTGAATTGCGTGCCGTCTTCCAGTGTTGCTTGCGTGTCCGCACCTTCGCGAAAGCGTCCGATCGCGTCGAAACCTTCCAGCGCGAAGCCGAGCGGGTCGAGCTTCGCGTGGCAGCGGGCGCAGGACGGATCGCTGCTGTGTTGTTCGATCAATTGTCGTTCGGTCAGGCCCTCGGGTGCCTCGTCCGGAAGAACCGGAACGTCTTTCGGCGGCTTGGGGAGTTTTTCACCGAGGACAACTTCGTAAACCCAATTGCCGCGCAATATCGGGCTGGTCCGCGAAGCGCCGCTGTGTTTGGCCAACGTGGACGAAAAGCCCAGAATCCCGCCGCGTCCACGATCGCGCATTCCGTCGACTCGCCGCCAATCTTCGCCATCGATCGGGATGCCGTAGTGTTCGGCAAGCGGTTTATTTACGAAGCTGTGATCGGCGTCGAGCAACGAAAGCACGGAGCGGTCGTTCTGAAACAGATCGACGAAGAAGAGCACGGTTTCTTCCTGCATGTCGGCGCGCAGATCCGCGAAGGTTGGAAAATGTCGCTCGCTTTTTTCATCCAGGGTCGCCAAATCCCTGACATGCAGCCATTGCGCGCCGAACTCCGTTGCTAACCGCCGGATTCTCGGGTCGCTGAGCATGCGGCGGGATTGCGCGGCGAGCACGTCGGGATTCCGCAATTCGCCAGCAGCTGCTGAGGCGAGAAGTTCGGCGTCCGGCGTCGAGGACCACAAAAAATAGCTCAGCCGCGTCGCCAATTCCCAATCCGAAACCGGCGCGGGATCCGAACCGGGAGCCGCGTTTTCACCGCGATACAGAAACGCGGGAGAAACGAACACCCGCGCCAGCAGTTGCCGGATCGCGTCTTCGTGAGCGAGATCTTGCTTACGAAGGGCGTCATACAACGCCGACAATTCCGCGCGTTCGCCTTCGGTCAGCGGGCGACGCCAAGCTTGCTCGGCAAATTCGACGATCGCCGCCACCTGATCCGGCCCGACCTCGACCAGACGTTTCTCGAACGCCGCGGCGCGCGTTTTGATCGGTTCGCGCATGGGCTCGAACGCGCTCGGATCGGCGCCCTGCGTCGCATACTGCCAAAGCTGATCGTAGACCTCAGACAGACGAATCGGTTCCCTGCTGACGAAACGCAGCTCGTCCCAAAGCCGGTCCAACTCAGCCGCCTGCCTGTCGTCCAGCATCAGCCGGCTTAGCTGTTCGTCTTCGCGATGGAACAATGTCAGGGTCACGTCTTCGTCGATGGGGACGATTTGAGTGTAGGTCAGGGCGGCGGGAAAGAGCGCTTGGAATTCGGCGATGTCGGCGAGCACGCGCGTTTCAGCGTCGCCGCCTTCGCGAACGAGAATCGGGCGTTCGGGGCTCATTGGCGGTCCGGCAGCCGGCCACGCGCGGGCTTTGCCAGCGCCAAGCGGCTTCAATTCGCCGAATGAAAGCGGCAACGGATTCGGCGGAACAAAGAACGACGCGTAAGCCTGCGCCGTGGTCTCGTTGGTGGACTTGTCAGGGTGCAACTCGACGGTCGATTCGAATTCGGCTCCGAACGCCAGCGAATCGGGCATCGGGAATTCGAGCGTCGTGGGCGCGAGCTGCTCAATGTCCTCGGTCTCGCCCGCGTCTTCCGGAAGCCAGCGAAACTCGCCCTGCAGATCGGTCACGCGGTACCGAATTTGCTTGTCCGAATCCGTTTCCGGTTTGAGAAGCGCCGACTGAACGGCCTGCGAATTCGACGGCTCGCCGGTGAGGATCGCGGTCCGCCATTTACCAAGTTCCGAATCGGGTGGGATCGCAGGTTCGGACTCCTTCTTCGGTTTTGAATCGGCGAAGTGCCAGACGCCGAAAGGATTGCCTTCGTGGATCCGATCGACGATGTCCTTCTCCAGATCCCAGACCTGACCGCCGTCGCGGTTTTCGGTGATTGTCAGGCTGATCCGCGTCGTGTCGCAGGTGTGATTGCGGTCGATCGGCATGACCGTCAACCGGATCAATTCTCCGCGTTTCACGGCTAACGTCTTTCCGGAGAATTCATTACGCCCACCGTTCTGGAACTGCCCGTTGGCGATCGTGTCAGGCCCCGCCGCGCGCAAGCGCTCGACCTTCCAGGCCGCTCCGTTTCCGCAAGCGCCGTCGGCATCGGCGATCAATCCATGGACGGTCACTTCGCCTTCAATCGGGCTTTTCCAGAGCACAATCGAATCAATGTCCGGCGTCGGATGCACAGTCACCGCGCGGCCCGGAATGGTGAACGTCACGTGCGAAATCGCGTCTTCACTTTGGTTGACGAGCAAGCTCGGTAAGCCGTTTCCGCGCCGCCAACCCTTCAACGCCTCCCAGCCCCCGACGCGGTCGATTTTGTCGGTGAAATGCCCGCTCGGCGTCAAGTCTGCGTCGCCCAGCTTCAGCAGCTGCATCCAGTCGATGGCCAACTTCGGATCGAGCGATCGCTTGATCGCCATATCCTCTAGCGGCTGTCCGTTTTGGTAAGCCAGTGCGATAATTCCGAGATACGCCGCCGTTCGCGCCAGCTCGCGATCCTGCTTCGCCTGCGCCTCTTTGAGCAGACTACCGAGATTGCTCAGCGGAATCGGCTCACTATTCGAAAACGTCATCCGAGGATTCCGCCAGACGATCGCATCGCCTTCACCATCGTCCGCATCTCCGGCCGCGAGGTAAATCGTGATCGTGCGTCCATCGCGATGTTCCGGCAATTTGAACTTCACGGTCTGCAAACTCGCGACCGGCGTCGTTGGCAGCTGCCAGCGCTTTGGCGCGTCGCGTTTGCCGATGTGACCGACTTTCGAAAAGTAAAACAGCGGCGCTTGGAGTTGCTCGATCATCTTCGCGATCTCGCCCATTTCTTCCGGCTTAGCTTTTCGAAAACGCTCGCGGACCGGATCGAACAAAACGGACGGCTCATCGCTCTGCAACGCGGCCTCGAGCGTCGCCAGATATTTTTCGCTGAGCCCGTCCCGTTCGCCCGTTTTCAGCGCGCGCAAGTAGGCTTCGAGCGGAATCACTGTCCGTTCCGGAACATTTTTGACCGTCGTGCCGTGACCAGGCGCCTGACCACTCGGGAGTCCGTGTCGAAGATGAAATTCGCGGATCGCCACCAGCTTTTCGTTCGTCCAATCCGCTCGCGAGTTGCTTGGCGAAAACTCAATCCGGTCCGGCAAAATTACCGCGTGACTCGCGACTTCCTTCGCTGCGTCGAGATACTTCGTTAGCAGCCCGGGCGACATCACCAGCGCCGAACCCACGTTCGTGAATCCCTCGCCCGCCGCGCCATCGACCGGAAACTCGCGCGCCGGATCAAGCGAATCGACGCCGGTCAGGTCGCGAATCGTGTTGGTGTATTCGCGGTTCGAAAGCCGCCGCAGAACCACCGGCCCCGGATCGCCCGCATTGGCCAGCGCGATCGCATCGAGCGTCTGCCGAACCCACGCCGTGAACCGCTCGCGTTCCCCAACCGGGAATTGCGGCTTCTTCTTCGGCGGCATCTCGCCGTCCTCGATCTGATGAAGGACGTTTTCCCAAACGCCCGAGTCGGCCTCGATCTCAGCAATCGAAGTAAAGCGTTCCAGATCGAGCTCGCCCTTCTGCGTTTCGGCATCGTGACAATCGAGGCAATACCGGCCCAGCAACTGCTGGATCGGCGGTGGAATGTCGCTGGCCTCGGTCGTCGCAATGGATGCCATGAGGCAAAGCCAGATCCGTGTATCGGCTTTTTTCATGACAGATACTGCCAACGCTTTCATGCCGATTCGTCCTCCTCGGTTTCGGTGACAGGCAGCCATTCCCGCCAGCCGAGGATGTGTTTCCGCATCAGCCTCTCGCAGGCCGCGGACGACTGGTTTTGGAATGTTTCCAGGAGCTTTTCATGGGCATCGGCGGTGTGCTCGCGCGTGTCGAGGTCCTGGGCCTGATGTCGACGATGAAGATCGCCCAGCCAGAGTTCCAGCTCGCCGCGCAAGGATCTCCAGGACCTGAGCAGGCGACTGTTGCCCGAGGCCTCGACCAGCGTTTCGTGAAAATCCAGGTCCAGGCGGGTGACTTCCCCGAGAGAGCTGGCCTGGCGCGTTGCGTCGATGTTCCTGCAGAGTTCATCGACACTCCGGCTGGTCAGGGGATGGGCCGCCCGGGCCGCCGCCGGTTCGAGCAGAAGTCGCATCGCGAAAAGCTCCTCGAAATCGCAAACCGTCAGTTGTTTGACCACGGTACGCCCCGTCGGCGTGAACTCGAGCAGTCCCTCCCGCTCCAGAGTAGAAAACGCTTCGCGAACCGGCACGCGGCTCACTCCGAGGCGTCTCGCCTCCGCGGCTTCGGCAAGGCGGGTTCCGGGCAAAAGGTCGCCGCGGTGGATTTCCTCACGCATGAGTTCGACGGTAGCGGCACTCAGGGTTGAAGCGTTCAAGTTGCTCATACGGTATACCAAAAATAAATTCGGTATACCGACAAGCTTTATTTTCCATTAGGTCTAGTCGGTATTTATCTCCTCTTTACGAACGAAAGCTTATCAAGCGGAAACATAATGTTTTTATTTTAGGCCCCGTTATATTTAAGTTCATTAGCTTATAATCAGGTCGGAAATTCTCCGGTCCCAGCCCGAGCAAATGGTGCTGACTCTAGTCCGATTACTTCTTCCGCAAGGACATCGTGCCGGCGTGGGCGAGACGGACTTGGTACAAGGAGGTGCGGGCCGTGATGAAGAGGGTTTTGTAATCCTTGCCCCCGAAGCAGACGTTGGCCGGTTTTTCGGGAACCTCGATGGTCTCCAGTTTCTTACCGTCGGCATCATAAACCTGGACCTGCCCATGGGTGAGGTAAAGGTTGCCCTTTACGTCCACCGCCATCCCGTCGCTTCCCTCGTCGATGGTGAAGAGCTTTTTCCCTAGCTTTCCCTTCTTGCTTACCGCATAGCAGGTCACGGTGTCGGGATAATCGTGAAACTTTGAATCCGGATGCCTCTTGTGTCCCCCCGTGTCGGCGACGTAAAGCCGTGAACCGTCGGGAGAAAAGACGATGCCGTTGGGCATGGCCAAGTCCTTGATCAAGACCTCGACCTTGCCCGTTTCGGGATCCAGTTTGTAGACCCAGTGGCCGGGGATTTCATGCGGTGCCCGCAAGCCCCACGGAGGATCCGTGAACCAAAGGGTTCCGTCCTTCCAAACCGCCACGTCATTGGGCGAGTTGAAGCGTTTGCCTTCGAACTTTTCGGTCAGGACCTTGGCCTTGCCGTCCTTACCGATGCGGATGATGTTCCGCGCCGCATGTTGACAAGAGATGATGCGACCCTGCAGATCGAGAATGTTTCCGTTGGCCTGTTCGCTTTTGCGGAATACGGACAATCCGTCCTTTTTGCTCCACTGCATGAGCTTGCTGTTGGGGATGTCCGAGAAGACGACCTTGCTTTCCCCGGGCAGCCAAACGGGACCTTCCGTGAATTTCATGCCTCCGGCCAGTTTTTGTACCTTGGCCCCGGGCTCGACGAGGGAGGCGGCTTGGAGAGAGAGCGTCACGGCAGAGAGGGCCGTGACTAGTGACAAGGGGACTTTTTTCATGATCATTGTAGGGTGAGGGTTTGGTAAGAGAAGAGTTTCTGGAAAGACAGGTTGGTTTGCTCGTCTCTTCTAGCGGGCCACCAAGTCGGACATTCTTTCATCCCATGCCAGGGAAGCCACTTTCTTGAGGTTCCCGTCTTTGGAAATTCGGTAGGCGGTGAGGCTGGCTCCGGTGGTCGCGGAAACGAGAAGAAATTTTCCGTCTGGGGAAAGAGTCAGTCCCCATGGGATCTTGTCGGCCTCGGTCAGACCGAGAAACTCTGCCTTGCCGTCTTCCAAAACCCGATAACGAGAGATACGATCGAAGTCCTGACGGTGTCCACGCAAGCCGGCGAATAGGAATTTTCCATCGGGTGTGATGAGAAGGTCGGAAGCGCTTAATCCGATCTTGGACATGCCGGGGGGAAGGATGCTGATGTCCTGTTCCACCTTGAGCTGACCATTGGCTTCCCGTCGGTAGGAGGAGAGGCCGATGCCTTGTTCGTTGCTGAAGTAGACCATCGGCAGGGTGGGGTGGTAGGCCATGTGACGGGGCCCCGAGCCGAGAGGAGGCTTGGCGTCCTTGGGTTCGAGCGGGGTGATCTTGCCTGTCTTCCCATCATAGGCGTACTGCAAAAGGGCTAGGTTTCCCTTTACGTAGGGAACGTAGACGTTCTTGCCGTCGGGTGGGAGGAGTACGCAATGGGCTTCCCGCTTCCCCTCGTCGATCGTGGTGACGGCCTTTCCGGGTATGCCATTGTCGTCGAGTGGATAGACATTGAGTCGTCCGTTCCCGTAGCTGACTCCGAGGATGTGCCTGTTTTCCTTGTCCAGACTCAGGTAGCAGGCACCGTCATTGAAGTTAATATTCTGATGCTTTTGGTAGGAACCATCCTTGTTCAGGAAGACGACGGCACCCGGTACTTTGCCGGGGTCCCCGCCCGTGGCGGTAACGTAAAGAAGGGGCTTGCTTGGATGAGCGGTGATGACCCGACCCGAGAAGTCGAATTTTGCCTTCTCCGCAACCTCGAGCTTCAGGCTTTCGCCTTTGGGCGTTGCTTTGACAATCCAAAGCGTATTTTCCTTCGAGCTTGGGGAGTAGACGTGGAAGGCTTTGCCCCAAAGGCCTAGGTGAGTGAGGGAAAAAAAGAAAAGAAGGGATAAAGTTCGGATCATGAGAAAAGAATTATTTTTCGAAGAAAGATAATCAAATGAAAACCTTCGAATACCGTGGAATTTTTTAGGTTTGAGAGTGCAGGAATCCGATCGTTTTTTTAGTACTTTGGAAAGATGTCATGAGTAGGGAAACGTTCTTCGGACTTGTTTCCT
>Ga0315332_10000744_pt1 | contig 15974 bp, 9 predicted proteins | sample M110034915metaG_FD_203455 | JGI IMG/M metagenome (GOLD analysis project Ga0315332, IMG submission 203455) | Ammonia-oxidizing marine archaeal communities from Monterey Bay, California, United States - M1 100m 34915 | ecosystem: Environmental > Aquatic > Marine > Intertidal zone | place: USA...
GTCGCGGTTGAAGGAACAGGTGTAGGTGGCCTGGTCAACAATGTTGGCCGATTCCTGCTGTTAAATGTTCCGGCAGGGACACAGACGGTGAACGTCACGATGATCGGCTACGCGGCCGGCTCGATGACGGTCAGCGTCACGGCGGGTGGTACTGCCACGTTGGATTTCGAAATTCGAGAACAGGCTTTAGCTCTTGAAGGCGTGATTGTGACCGGTACTGCCGGTCAGGCTCGTCGTCGTGAGGTGGGTAACTCCATCGAGTCTGTCTCTGCCAGCGACATTGCGGTCGCTGCGATCACCGACGTATCAAATGTTCTTCAGGGCCGTGCAGCCGGTGTTTCGATTTCCGGCACGGATGGTCAGGTCGGTTCCGGGTCCGAGATCCGGATTCGCGGTAACAGCTCGATTTCTCAGAGCAACCGCCCGCTGATCTATGTGGACGGTGTCCGTATGGAGAACGACGCTCTGATGTCGGCGGATGAAGGTGCCGCTGGGACGATGGCCATCGACGGCATCAACCCGAACGATATCGATCGTATTGAGATCGTTAAGGGCCCTGCTGCTACGACCCTTTATGGGACCGAGGCTGCAGGTGGTGTTATCCAGATCTTCACCAAGCGTGGTTCGGCGGGTGCGCCAGCGTGGACGGTGACTGTTGATCAGGGTATGCAGCGCATGGGTCACCAAGGCCCGCAGACCGCTGCCGATGTGAAGCCGATGTCGAACTACTTCACTCGGAACAACCTAGACGTCTATCCTACAGGCGACTACAACGTCGACTATCTCCTTCCCGCGGAAGGGGAGATCGGTAACGCCAACGGTCTTCGTTTGAATGACTGTGCTTCAGGTGATCCGATGTCGCAGTATCCGACTATCGACGGCTATGGTGCTGAGCCAGGCTGTCCCGAGAGCGGCTCTTGGTTCCGTGACGCGTCAATGCAGCGTTACAACCTGAGCGTGCGTGGTGGTGGTGAGACGGCGACGTACTTCGTCTCTGGCCGCTGGGCGGACGAGCAGGGCGTTGTGGACCCGCAGGGTCAGCAGAGCTACAACCTGCGCACAAACGTCCAGTTCCAGCCGATGGACGGACTGGATGTCAGCCTGAACAACATGTACACGAAGCGGAACATTACTTGGATCCCGAACGGCAACAACGCGTCGGGCCTGTTCCTCAACGTGTTGCGTGGTGAGCGTGGATACACGCCGGGCAACGACGATTCACTCGTGATGTTCAATGACATCGCGACCAACCAGTCGCAGTGGGTTACCTCTGCATCGATCGGTTGGACCCCGACGGCGAACTTCTCGCACCGTCTCAACTTCGGGATGGACTACACGTACGTCGATTTCGTCGACTTTAAGCCGTACGACAACTACGAGAACCCTCTGGGTGACCGTGAGAACGACCAGTACAACGACCGTAACATGACCTTCGATTACAATGGGTCGTGGCGGACGGATGTTATGGACGGGATCTCTTCCTCCTTTTCATGGGGTGGTCAGGTCTATGAGGAGTTCAGCTGGCGTCTAAACGGCTTTGACTCTGATTTTGCTGGTCCTGGTGACCAGCTGCTCGGTGACGGTACGGATCAGGACGTCAACGAGAGTCGCCTCACGGTCCGTTCTGGTGGATTCTTCCTCCAGGAGCAGATCGGCTTCGGCGACCGTTTATTCTTGACTGGTGGTATTCGCTGGGACGGCTTCTCTACGTTCGGTTCAGGCTTTGGCCTCGCCGCGTATCCGAAGATCGCCGGTGCGTACACCATTTCCGATGAAGCCTTCTTCCCTGACGGTCTTTTCGACGCGTTCAAGTTGCGCGCTGCTTGGGGTAAGTCCGGTCGTGCGCCTGGTGCGTTCGATGCTGTGAAGATCTACGAGGCCACACAGGCTGATGAGGTTGTTCCGGCACTCATTATCGGAAACCTCGGCAACTCGGAACTCGGCCCTGAGATCTCTGAAGAGGTCGAGCTTGGTTTTGAGGCTTCGATGTTCGATGGTCGCATCTCGATGGACTTCACGAAATACGACCAGACGACGACAGACGCACTTGTCGGCGTTCAGGAAGCTCCTTCCTTCGGTACGGAAGAGGCCACGCTGCGTAACATTGGTGAAACAACCAATAATGGATACGAGGCGGTTCTGAACGTGAACGCAATTCGTTCGGATAACATCGACTGGAACGTGAACTTCTCGTACTCGTCCAACGAGTCTGAGATCACGGACCTCGGTCCTCTCCAAAACGCTGGCGGAAACCTGCAGCTTGGGTTCCCGATTGGTGTGGAGTACGATCCAGTTGTGATGAACCCGACTGCTGTTGGGGCGGCCGAATCTACAGAACTGGCCGTTCTAGGCGTCGTATTCCCGCAGGAGATCATTGCGCTCGGTACTCGTATGACGTTTAGCCAAGCGCTAACCCTGGACGTGCTGTTTGAGAGCCAGGTTGGTCACTCGCGGACAATCGGTATCGGTTGGGCCACTGCTCGTCGCGAGACGTGGCCTCACTGCTTCGGTATTCAGAACGAGTTCAACGCCAACGGCAGAACTAACCTGACGCCGAACCAAGTCGTGACCTGCGTACCTGGTAAGATTGACTGGGGTGCGTGGACACAGGATGCGGACTTCATCAAGCTCCGCTCGGCTTCGCTGTCATATCGTCTTCCGGATGATCTCATCCCGGGAACGCGCAGTGTGAGCCTCTCACTACAGGGTAAGAATCTCTGGCAGACAACTGACTACCAGGGCCTCGATCCTGAGGCGACGGACCGTGGGCTGGATCGCGGTGAGTATGCGTTCGAGTACTACAACATGGCTCCGCCGAGGATCCTAATCCTCAACATGCAGGTGAACTTCTAATGCGTAACTGGACGAGAAGGGCCGGACTTCCGGCAGTGGCCGCTTTTGCGGTCGTCCTTTCCGGGTGTGACCTTGAAGTTCTCAACCCGGGAGCTATCCAAGACGCTGACGTGGTAACTCCTGAACTCATGCCAGTGCTCGTTGCGGGTGCCTCGGCTGAGTACAACGATGTGCAGGATGGCTACGCGTTCGATATCGCGCGTCTGAGTGACGAACTTGCTGGTACGGGATCGTATGGCTCAACGCAGGATTTCCGGACGGGTTTCTACACCGACCAGGACGCCGAAGGCGACTGGGAGCAGATGCATGAGGCTGCTTGGGCCGCCGATCAGGCGTGGATACGCTTGCAAGAGGTCCTAGGGGGCTCTGAGAGCTCCTCAGTTCTCGGTGCACGTCTCTTCGTGTACCGTGGGCACGCCTTAATGCGACTCGGTGAAGCATACTGCAAGGTAGCCTTCGACATTGGTCCGTCTGAGCCTCGCTCGTCGGCCTTCGCCAAGGCTAAAGCTGCGTTCGATCAGGCTTATACGATCGCTAGTGCCGCCGGTTCAGGGGCAGATCAGTGGCGTCTTGCAGCAAAATTGGGTCAGGCCCAGGCCGAGTTCGGCATGGCCGTCGAGGGTACCGGCTCGTGGGCGACTGCTTCGGCTGCAGCCGCGGCAGCGATTAGCGAGACAGGCATGACGATCGACTTTGCTGATAAAGCGATCTATGCCCAAGGTGCCAACACGAACCTCTTCTGGGTTGAAACGTGGAATCGCGCCGAGGTTGGCGTGTACCGTACTCTGGCTCAAGCTATGTATGAGAATGAGGCGGATCCGCGCACCAAGTTCACGAAGTGTGGTGAGTGGAAAGACTTGTCGTCTGCTTACCCGGACAACATCCCGGGTGGTGTGCAGAAGACAGGCAACTGCGATGGCGATGGTTCCGGTGCCCACCAGGGCGCAGATGGGGACCACGCGCACTATCGTCAGGATGTCTACACCGACCGTGGATCTGATATCCCGAGAGCTTCGGCTATCGAGATGTACATGATCATGGCTGAGGCTGCCCTTCAGGGTACGCCGGACTACGCCACATTCATTGGGCACATCAACACTGTTCGTGCTCACCATGGTCTAGCTGCCCTCGCTACTCCGACTGCGATGGGTAACCTCAACCAGTGGCCGTATACCGCTGAGGACGTGACGGGCGCGAATGCCGCCACGGCTAACGCGATCCTTGATCGTGAGAGGTATGCGAACCTCTGGATGCAGGGTAAGCGCCTGTATGACCTCGAGCGCTGGAACCACCCGTTCCTGACGTCCGATGGTTGGATTACGGGTAGCACTTCTGTTGCGGACCGGGTGTCTTGTTTCCCGATGCCCCGTAACGAGTGTCAGCTTAACCCGAACCTACAGGGTGACCCGGCCTGCGGTTAATATGACCGGGTAGTATTTGTAGGGTCAGTATCGACGGCCCCCATCGGCAAGTTGCCGGTGGGGGCTCGTCAATTCTATATCGTTCGTGTTCAGGTTCAGTGGCCTGCAGGAAGGGAGATTGTATGGTCGGCGGCGCAGCCCTCGAAGGTCAAAGACCGTCGGGTCGTGAGCCAGCTGCTGTGCTGTATATACGGGCTGCAGGATGTCGTATCCCCGTATGTCTGATCGCGTTCTGCATCGCTATTGGGACATTGTTAGAACCGGTGGCAGGGCAGACGCTGCGCGGTCGAATTCTAGACAGCGAGACGAGAGAGCCGGTCAGACTCGCGTATGTGGGTCTGCTCACCGAAGGTCAGAGTATGGCGGTTGCTTCTCTGGCTGATACAGCAGGTGTTTTCGAGATCACTGCCCCTGTCCCCGGCCAGTATTTCGTCTACATCTCACGATCTGGGTATGAAACGATCATGGACGGTGTATTCGAACTCGGTAATGAGGGTGAGTTAGAAGTACAGATTGGTATGAAGCCACTTCCGATTGAACTCGACGAGTTGGTAGTCGAGGCTGAGTTAGCATCTGCGAGTTTTCTGGAGCGAAACGGTTTCTACGAAAGGGCGATCACAGGGCGCGGCGTTCTCATGCTGCGGGAAGAGATAGAGCAAGTTTCGATTGATAGGGTCACCGACGTGATGAGACGTATTCCTCTTCTTGACATCGATGAGTCACGTCCGCTTGCGGGTCCACAGGCCATGCAGAATCCGGAGATCCAAGTTGTACGCAATGGTCAATACTGTTCTCCGACTTTGTACATCGATCGACACGTGGTGAACTCGGGTAGTCTGGGGGCAGTGAGGCCGGATGACTACGTCTCTGTGGCGGAGATCGAAGCGATGGAAGTCTATGCTCGTTCGAGTGAGGTGCCCGTCGGCTTCGACGAGATCAACAACTGCGGCGTGATCCTGATTTGGACACGAACTCGCTGAGCATGCTTTTACCGACCGACCCCGCCACCCTCAGTATTCGTTGGCTTTACCCGTTACAATCAACGCGACGGTGGCGACAGCACCAACGATAAGCCCTCCGATGATCGCAGAAGTCGTGCCTGCATCGAGTCTGCGAACGAGTAGCCCTCTCAACTCTGTGATCGGGATCAGTCTGGTCTCCGTCGTTATGTCGTCGCCTGAACCGTTGCTTCCGACGAGTGAGAGTGAGGACGGCGTCCAGGTAGCGTCGAGCACGTTGTCATATTGGATCACCTGCTCCTCGGTGCCATCGGAAATCACGATTCCACGAAGGTTGAGAGCCTCACGTTCTGGTTGGGTGCGAGGCACCGGCAGCGTAGTCACGCTGAAGCAACCTGCGAGGAAGGGGAGCGAGAAAAGAAGGACGGAAAGTCGGCCGGTCTTGTTCATACGCAGAGCATGGTGCTTGAAAGTACATCCCGAGATGGCGCGAAAAACTGCTATGCAGCGCGATCTGGCGCAATTCTGTCTGGTCTTTTGAAATATGAAGTGTTCTTTCATTGCTGGGTGAGACACGCCACTGGGGCTTCCTGATCAACCCTGAACAACTCTTCAAAAGAGGTCGACTGATTGTCTTCGTGGGGGCTTCCTGGAAGCCTCCCTCAGCGGTTGTTCATGAGTTCTTTGATTTGGTGCAGCGCGGCATCGACCTTGAACTGGATACCTCGGACTCCTCGCTCGACCGATGCACGCGTTGGGTCACCAGAAACACCGCTGTCAGGAAACCCGCCACCTGGAGCAAGCTTATCGGTTCGGATATGTCGGGGGTCTACAGCCAGAAGTTGTGAAGTGTCTGCGATCCCTGCGTGGCCCCCAATTGTTTCCGAGGTCTCCCCCTGCTCTTCCAGCCACTCGCGGAAGCCATTATTGGCGTAGTAGTCTCCAACGAAGTGAACCTGGGCGGACTCTGAGCCCCATTCTTCATTGAGTATCTGAGCCACCTGCTCCATCCCTCTCTGGTTTCCACCACTGTCGCCGATCATGACGATGTCGGTGAAGCCGTGCACCGCGAGGCTGCGAGCCGCGTACTCGAGCAGTTTCGTATAGAACTCCTCGGGGAAGGTGATGGTGCCGGCTTTCGACAGATGGCCCCTGGTAGGATTATTGACGTCTCCCTCAGGCACATAGGTCACCACCGGGGCCACAAGGGTGTTTCCTAGCTCCCGTGCGATCATTGCCGACGCGTAGTTCACGATGAACTTGTGTTTGCCGAGCACCATGTGTGGTCCGTTTTGCTCTGTGCCAGCAGTTGGGATGATGATCGTGGTTGTCCCGCTATCGATAGCGTCACGCACCTCGGTCCACGTCAGCTCTTCCAGGAAGACTGAGGGGAGGTCCAGACCTTGGGCTAAGATCGGGGAGACTCCAGTGAGCGTCAGGACCATCATTAGGAACGAGGTGCGTATGAACTGAGTTGGGCGGATCATGGGGAAGGTCCAGTGAGTGCGTTAGTGAAGCGCGAACATACGGTTCAAGGGAAGTAAGCAGACTAGGTGGGCGGATCGCAGGCTGGCAAGCTCCTCAGCTTCATCCGCAGGACGTAGCGCCCTGGTTGGATCAGTTAGACCCGCGCTTACGGTTCTCAAAGAGCCACAGGCCACCGCCGCCCATGCCCAGCACGACATCGTCATCACCGTCTCCATCTAGGTCTGCAAAGGCCGGCGCGGCGAAGCTTATCTCACCAACGTCCAGCTTAGTGGTCTCCACGAAAGATGGTGATGACTGCGAACCGTCATTCCTGAATAGAACGACGCCTTGGCCTTCCGATCCGACGTACATGTCTAGGTCACCGTCGCCGTCTGCATCACGAAGGACTGGCATGCTGCGTCGCCCGATGTCGAAGTCACCATACTCGTCGCTTACGAGAGTGAACTCCGCACGATCTGGTGTGCCAGTGTTCTCGTAGAAATTGATCGTGCCCGAGCTTTCCCCTACGAACAGGTCCAGGTCACCGTCGTTGTCGATGTCGCCAAGCGTGGGCGTAGCGTTCCGCCCACGGGAGAGTACGATCGAGGTCGAGTCGACGAAGTTCAACATCAGTGAACCGTCAGTGGCATCGTTTCGATAGATCCGAAGTTGATCCGACCACGTACCGACGATGGCATCCAAATCACCATCAGCATCTAGATCTCCAAACGCGGGAAGGAGATGATACCCTCCACCAACATCAAATTCTCCATCGTAACGGAAGCTGGGGGCAGTTTCCGACCCCTCGTTTACGAGCCTGTAGAGCTTGCCATTCTGGGTATCGTTCTGTTCGATCTTATTACCCACGAGAAGGTCAGTGTCCCCGTCGGTGTCTAGGTCGACCGCTATTGGAATCGTTTCCGAGCCGAAATCGATTGTAGACAAGAAACGCGATGTCCGGTATTCGAATAAGCCTGGACGTGACTGCTCCACATAGTAAAAGTTGTCGGCGGTCGTTGTGTTTGGGTTGTATGCTCCACCAAGAACGCCCATCAGGAGGTCTTGGTCCCCATCCCCGTCAACGTCACCGAGTGTCGGAGCGTTATAACCGCTGGTGCGAAGCGGTTCTTGTGTGGGGAAGGGAAGCGGCTCGCCGCGTAGATTTGGACGTGTACGCGACCCAGTATTCTCGAGAAATAGGATTCCTGGCTCGAAGTAATCTCCCCAAAACAGGTCCTCGTCCCCGTCATTGTCGACATCGCCGAGGGCCATAGTGTTTGCACCGTGCAGACTGCCGATCTGGGCGACGATTTCAATGCCCTCGAAGCGATCGCTTAAGAGCTCAAATAGAGGAACTCCGTTGACATCAGTGCCGGTCTCTTCATATCGGGTCACGGTGCCCTCGAGCCTTCCGATTAGCAGGTCCATGCGCCCGTCTCCATCAATGTCGGTCGCGTTGGGGATGTTCTGTCTATCGGAGAAGATTGCTCGACCCTCGGTGTCCCGAATCGTGTCTGCCGCTTGCACGAAGCTCGGAGCTTCACGGGTGCCGTCATTGCGATAGTAACGCACATAGCTGAACGGCTGCTCAGCCAGAAGGTCGTGATCACCGTCACGGTCGAGGTCGACGAATCGATACCATTCTCCGATCTCGAGGTCTTGGTAGCGGTCACTGCGCCACTGGAATGGGGGGTCCTCCTCAGGCACATGTTCGAAAAACATGACGTTCCCCGAAGTCTCCTGAACGAACAGGTCTTCGTCTCCGTCCCCGTCGATGTCAATCAGCTGCGGCCTCGGAATATTGAAGCCACCTAGGAAGGGCTGGTCGATCAGTTGGCCGGTGGCGTCGGTCACGGGGATGCCGGTGATGTGGCGATAGTAGCCCTCACCTTCTGGCGCTGACCCAAAGGTCGAAAAGGTGGTTGTACCCGGCACTGATGCTCTTCCATCCGGCATTGAAGCGCTGGGGACACCGGATGCGCATGCCGTCATCGCTGCGAGCGTGCCTAATGCAAAGACACCCCGTAGTGGGCTACGCCACGCGGCTCGGCATCTGGCCTTGCCCGAAACCTCACGCTTCAGAAAGGGATTCACTTCACTCAGTGTCCGGACGGTCGGGATGTAGCAGACATGCCGGCCGCATACCTACCGACCTCGATTACCGCTACGACTTCGTGAGTTTTCGTGTCGATCGCTACCACGGTTCCTGGGCGGCTATCTCCGCCATCGGCTGGGTGGTATGTCCCTGCGACGTTGCGCCCGGAGACATACACGGTAGAACCATCCGGAGAGACGGCCGATCCGTGAGGTTCCGCAAGTCCAGGATGTGTTATGACATCTGAGATGGTCCAGTTCCGGGCGTCAACAACTGTTACCGTGTTCTCTGCCTGGTTCGGGATCCACACGGAGTATCCATCGGGGGTGAAGGTGGGATGCCACGGTTGACCGCCGACGTCGATCGAGTTTGCGACTCTGGGGACGTCTCCACTGAGGTCGAAGATCAGTAGGTCACCTGTCATCTGGCCACCACCGACCATCCAGTGTCCGTCAGGAGAAACCGCGAACTGGACAAGCATGTGGTTCATACCGTCCAAGCCTAACAGGTCGACGTCTTCGTCACCTAGTGAAGCGTAGGCAACTGAGTTTTGTCCGAGGCTTGCGGAGAAGAAGCGATTTCCGCGGGTATCTACTGTGAGGGCATGTGGCCGAGGGAAGAAGACATCGACTTCTTCGAGGTCCATCGATGACCGGTGGATGACCCCGATCCGTTGGGGTGGATTCACCGCGGCCATCGACCGACCTACGTAAAGGAGATCTGACTCTGGGTCGAGACTCAGCATGCCCGGCGTCTCGAAGGCGGCCTCGCCGACCAACTGATTGTCTCTGTCAAATTTTAGGACCTTCCCTGCGGCGATTAATGATACGTACCAGTGGGAACCGTCAGGCTCTACGGCCGTATGGTGCGCCTTGGCAGTTTCCGAGTATCCGAGTTCCTTGAGGTCTACTGTCTTTACAAGCTGGTTTGTGTTCATGTCGATAACAGCCACGGTGACCTCTTCCTGACTAGCCACATACAGGAGTTCCTGTCCCTGGACCCCAACCACCGGGACTAGAGCAAGAGCCGTCGCCATTAGAGCGACTCTTTGATACGGACTAACTCGTCTGAGAAACTTCGACATGGTTTCCTCCGTCACTGCGATATGGTCCGCGGACGGTAGCGAACGATAAACAGACCTTCGGAACCGCTCGTCACTGCCACAACGCCGCTCTGAAAGTATGGATAGTTCGACCACGAACCGTTCATCTGAGCGTCGTCACCACCGTACGGAACCGTGTCGAATGCACCGACGGGTTGAGGGTTCTCCGGATCTGAGACATCAAGCACTCGCAGGCCGCTCTTGTAGTTCGATTGGTACATTGTATTACCGACAATGTATAGGTTGTGGTCTGTGGCTTTAGTGTCAGCCATGTATTCCCGGGCGAGGATAGGATCATCAAGATCCTCTAGGTCCCAGATTAGCGTTCGCGTCGTCGCGACATTGCCGCCCGTCTCGTCCAGTTCGTCGCCCATATAGAAGTAGCGTTGGTCGGACGAGAGCCAGCCTTGATGCGAGTACGCGACATTAGGGTAGGTCGCCATCGCTATAGCGACTGGAGCGGTCTTGTCAGTAACGTCGGCGATAGACAGTGCGGTCTCGTTCGCTCCCAGGCAGATTTCACGACCTGAGTAGTCTTCATCTGGCCCATTGTAGACCACGCATTGTGCATCGTGCGAATAGCCGGTGCGATCACGACCTGTAGTCATATCCTGGAAGCAGCCTGCGAACGTCGGGTTCATCGGATCTTGGATGTTGATCATGTGGAGCCCGCCGCCACAGGTCTCACCACCGCCACTGCTCCCCACTGAATAGGCGAAACCTGTCTCCTCGTTAATCACGATATTGTGGGCGCTGTGAATCCGGTCGTAATTCGCGTCTTCGGAAAAGGTCACTGGGTCTGAGCCGTCTAGGCCACGCAGGCGCGTCAGGTCGAAGACTTGCATCCCGTGTTGTCCCGCGTTGTCAGCGACAACGAACATGTGATCCCGATACACCTTCATGTCGCGCCACACAGTAACGTTAGAGCCTTCTGTCATTGGCAATCTGCCTAGGTAGGCCGGGTTTCCGGGGTTGGTCACATCGACGAAGGCGGTCTGGTTTGTCATCCCTACGAGAACGATTTCTCGTCCTGTCTCTGGGTCCGTCCATCCCCACACATCATTCGCGTTGATCCCGCGCTCAGCGTCCATCTCGCCAAGCGGAATGAAGGACAGCAAATCGACCTGTTCACAGTCGAACATATCCGCACTGCCATCTTCAGAGCAGCGCACCTCGTCCCCTACGATTGGGTCGAGTCCGAGCATTACACCGCCTAGGCGCCCTGCAGGTATCCACCCATCCTCCGTCCAGTTTACCACGTAAGCCGCACCTGTTCCGTTGTCGGCTCGAGGTGCTGACCCAACTGCAAATCCGTCGCCGACTGCGACTTCCGCAGCAAAAAGTTCTTCAGCGTCTACGCCGTTGCCGGTCTGCGTTACGCTGGTCCATTCGGCGGTGTCATCGTCGTAGGTGTAGGTGAAAACACGACCCTGTCCGAAACCGGCTGTTGCGGCACCGATAAGTGCGGTCTCACCGTCAAACGTGATGCTGCCACCAAAGCCAGTCTGTGCTGCCGCCGCGAAGGGAATCAGCATTGTACCCAGTTCCCACGCACCTTCTTCATAGGTGTAAGTGATAACGGAACCGATGCCCACAATGTTTCCGGGCGATCCGATCAGTGCGACGTCACCGTTGATGGCGATGTCGGCACCAAAGGCCGCCTGGGCGTTAACTAGCGGTGCTTGAAGTGCGCCTCCTGCAACCCATGTGTCGGTTCCGCTGTCGTAGCGGAATTGGTAGACGGCCCCTTGGCCGTCATCCACAGATGGAGCGGAAACCATCAGGTGCTCTCCGGAGAGTGCGAGCTTGGCACCGAACCTAGATTCAGGCATGAGTTCTGCGGGGGCGAGTTTTGAATGCTGCACCCAGGTATCCCCGTCACGGCGAAAAGTGTAAACCGCGCCACGAGCACTGTTTTGTCCGATCGTCCCGACCGCAATCCAGTCGCCATCGATATCGAGCCCACTGCCGAGGCTGTCCGCCGGTGTCCGATCGTCAGTCGCTAGCCGGCCTGCTTCGCTCCAGGTGCCGCCGGCGTTTTCGAATATGTAGACCGCCCCGGTTCCTTCGTCCGCGCGCGTGGCGGACACTAGAAGGAGGTTGTCTTGGGTTGCGAGGCTAATTCCGAAACGGTTGGCGGCAGAAGCATCCGAAGGCTCGAGCATCTGGCTCTGTACCCAATCGCCATTTTCATCTCGATCGAAGACGTATGCTACACCGGAGCGCATCTCGTAGACGGGCTCACCGATGATTATCTGGTTATTGCTGACTACCATGGCGTTTCCGAACGACTGAGCACTCGAAGGGGTTGCCCATCCGGCTGCCGCGATCGCTATAGCGAAGGTCATATACGTCCGCTTCATACCAACCTCTTGTGTCGGGGACGGGCGTCTGCAGTCAGCCGACGCCCGTAGGATTTCATTGTTGATCCGGTCCGGAAGCATGTCCACCGGGCTCGTTCCGGACAAGTCACTTTGGTATTTGAATTATGTCACGGATGAAAGATCTGGCCCTGTGTCCGGTTTCTGCTCATTCCGGGTTGGCTTGCTGCGACCGCGATAGCGACACAAGCTCGTCGTCATTGACGCGTCTTATATAGCAGCAGCGGATGGATACTATGAGGATAATTATCAGACCCCATGTCCTGCCCACGCTTCTCGCCTTGGCCGTTGCTCTGTGGTCGGTGGATGCGCTCACGGCACAGGAGCCGGCGGAATGGGGCGAGCACTTTGTGTTTCATACGTTCTCGATCGCGGGCGTCGACCCGTTAACTGGAGAGTCTGGCGTAGCGGTGACGACGCGAAACGCGTGCGTGGGCAACGGCGTTCCATGGGTTCGGGTCGGGGTCGGTGCAGTCGCAACACAAGCTTCTACCCGAACTGCTTATGGCACCGAACTCCTGGATATGCTTGAGCATGGGTTGTCACCGCAGGAGGCTCTCGACGCTGCGAGCGCATCTGACGAGGGGCGTGAAAACCGCCAAGTAGGCGTTGTGTCGGTCGACGGGCGGGCTGCGCAGTTCACGGGTAGTGGCCCCGGAAAGTGGGCAGGACACCGATCGGGTCCAAACTATGCTGCCCAGGGCAACGTGTTGGTTGGGCCAGAAGTCGTAGATGCCGTTGCCCAGATGTTCGAGTCGACTGAAAGATCGGGGCGCCACCTCGCAGATCGTCTGGTGGAGGCGTTAGAAGCAGGTCAGGCCGCGGGCGGGGATCGAAGAGTCGGACGGTTGCAGTCGGCCTCGGTCGTCGTGGTGGATCCGCGCGAGGGGATGGCTCGCAGGGCGGACGGGCAAACAGTACATATCAATGTCTGCCAGCATGCGACACCGGTGGCTGAGGTGCGACGGATCTATGACACGGTATCGGGCACGCTAGGCTTTCGGGAGCTCTATATGCCGACGGGAAATGACGTATGGCAGGTGAAGCTGCTTATGAACGCTCTCGGCTATTTCCGGCCAGATGATCAGGGAGTCGAACGGACTGCCCAATCAATGATATACGATGGAGAGATAGCACAGGCCGTTGATACGTTTCGCGACGATCAGGGGCTCTCGAATCCGCGTTCTGGTGGCACCCCTAGCGGCTTCGTAGATGCCGATCTGGCAACTCTTATGTGGGACTTGGTCGAGGAAACTGGACGGGCTCTTGATGTCAGAAAGACCATTCGAGATGCGACAAGAATTAGGCGGTGAAGCGTGTGGTGGCGTGCGGAATAGGTAGAGGATGCTGTCCTAAAGAACCTGTGAGGATGCCGTTACTGGAAGAGATGAGGACTAGCTAGTGGCCCGCCGCGGTAGCCGGATCTAGGTTAATCGCCCTTTTTGGGTCGAATTCCCGTTATTTTTCGGATCACTTTGCTTTCGACCATGCGTCCCCGTTTTTCGGGGTTTCGTGACACTAGTCATCAATGAAAGGACCATCCAACGTCAGTTCGCACGCGAGTTCGCCCACAGGCCAAGAGAAGGTCCCACCGATCGGTACCATGTCATCGGTCTTAAGGGACTCGTCCGTGCCCACGTATGTGGGTCCGGCCGGTATCCTTGTGCGAGCTCCGGTCGGACTGCTGGCGGGGGCCTCGGGCGTGCAGGCTGTTGCGATGGGCCTCGACGGCTCTCTGAGCTCGCGATCAGGGCCTGATGAGGCGCTGATCGGGGTGCTGCCTCCAGTGTATCCAGAGTGGCTAGGAGATCGTGACTTTAACAGTGTCCACGGCTGCCGTTTCCCTTATGTAGTGGGTGAGATGGCACGAGGTATTGCCTCGGCCGATATGGTTATAGCGGGAGCTAGGGCGGGGTTCATGGCGTTCTTTGGAAGCGCCGGATTGCCGATCTCCGAGGTTGACGAGGCAGTCCAAAATATCCAAGCGGCATTAGGTGATGGAGTTCGGAACTGGGGTGCAAATCTGATCCACAGCCCTCAGGAACCCCATATGGAGATGGACTTTGCGGAGTTAATGCTAGCCAGGGGTGTCACCAATATTTCGGCCTCTGCCTTCATGCGGTTACAACCTGCGATCGTGTATCTTTCCGCTAAGGGGCTGAAGCGAGCAGTCGACGGATCTATTTTGAGGCGCACCCGCATCTTTGCGAAGATCTCGCGCGTAGAGGTCGCTCGCCCCTTCCTGTCGCCAGCGCCTGAAACGATGCTCGCGTCATTGGTAGAGAACGGTAAGCTCACTCCTGAGGAAGCGACTTTGGCTCGTCTCGTCCCAGTGGCTGAGGACGTCACAGTGGAGGCCGATTCAGGCGGACACACCGATAATCGCCCGCTCTCTGTTCTACTGCCGATGATACTGGACCTCGCTCAGGAGATGTCCGTGCAGTTTGGGTACGTGCGTCCCGCCCGTGTCGGTGTCGGAGGTGGACTAGGCACTCCTTCGGCAATTGCCGCGGCATTCGGGATGGGGGCTGCATACGTCGTAACTGGTTCGGTGAACCAGGCTGCGGTGGAGTCGGCACTCTCCGACGATGGCAGACGGATGCTCGCGACGGCTTCAATGACTGACGTAGCGATGGCTCCGGCTGCAGACATGTTTGAGATGGGCGTAGAGGTTCAAGTGCTGAAGCGGGGCACGATGTTTGCCCAACGTGGAAAAGAGCTCTACCGGATCTTCCGCACCTACGACTCGATCGAATCAATCCCCGACGAAGAGCGGGTCTCCATGGAGCAACGGATACTCGGTCGGTCGGTGGACGAGATATGGGATGACACGGTGTCATTTTTCAAAAACCGTGATCCTCGTGAGATTGAGCGTGCAGCTCAGGATCCGAAACATCGCATGGCCCTGGTTTTCCGCTGGTATCTTTTTATGGGTGCCCAGTGGGCCCGTTCTGGTGACGAGGAGCGGCGGGGCGACTACCAGATTTGGTGCGGTCCTGCGATGGGCGCCTTCAACGAATGGGTTATGGGTAGCTTTCTTGAGCCCGTTGATGGGCGGACCACCGTTCAGATAGGCTTGAATCTTATGGAGGGTGCTGCGTGGCTGACGCGCACTCACCAACTTCGCCTTGCCGGCGTTTCACTTGGACCGGCCGATAAGAAATTCTCTCCGCGGCCGCTTTGCTGAGCCTCGACCACTATTCTCTGAGAACATAGATGTCCACCTCACCTCCAATCGCAATCGTAGGTATGAGCTCCCTTTTTGCAGGGAGTCACGACTTACTTGGCTTCTGGCGCGACATCGTCTCTGCGACGGACCGTCTTACGGACGTTCCACCGCATGCTTGGCTGATCGAGGATTATTACGATCCCGATCCGTCCGCTCCGGACATGACGTATGCCAAGCGTGGTGGTTATCTCGACCCGGTCGCGTTCAATCCTATGGAGTTCGGGATGCCGCCGACGACGATTCCGGCGACTGACACCGCTCAACTCCTCGCATTGATTGCGGCGAAGCGGGTCCTCCAAGACGCAGGAAAGTATTCCGATGAGGCTGACCTGAGCCGGACAAGCGTGATTCTCGGAGTCGCATCTGCTACCGAACTCGTCGTTGAGATGGGTTCGCGACTTCATCATCCGCTGTGGCGGAATGCCCTACGCCAGGCAGGACTTCCCGAGAGTCGAGTGCAGGAAATC
>Ga0315332_10000749_pt1 | contig 15940 bp, 10 predicted proteins | sample M110034915metaG_FD_203455 | JGI IMG/M metagenome (GOLD analysis project Ga0315332, IMG submission 203455) | Ammonia-oxidizing marine archaeal communities from Monterey Bay, California, United States - M1 100m 34915 | ecosystem: Environmental > Aquatic > Marine > Intertidal zone | place: USA...
GAATCGTACTGATGTCAAATAGGCGATCAACGCTCGCTTTGCCTGTGACACGCTTTCATTTCCGCCGAATGGGCTGGCTGTTGATACTCGGATTATTGCATGCACATTTACTTTGGGCAGGAGACATTCTTGTCTCCTATGCTTTGTGCGGTTCTGCCGTTTTCTGGTTTCGCAACTGCTCCCCCCGAGTGTTGTGGGCGATTGGTGTTTCGTGCTTCGCTATCGCCTCCCTGATTTCAATCATGACAGGTCTTTCAATGCCCCTTTGGCCGCCGGAAGACATCCTGCAACTGCGACAGGAAACCTGGCAACCGCAGGCTGACACTATCAAGCAAGAAATTGCAACCTATCTGCAACCCTACTTACAACAATTACCAACTCGCTCTGAACAAGCATTCTTCATGGAAACCTTTCTGTTTGTGTTTTCCACCGTGTGGCGATGTTCTGGCCTGATGTTGATTGGAATGGCTCTATACAAACAACGCATTCTCACGGGCGAACGCTCGGGTGCCGTTTATGCGGTATTGATTGCGATCGCAGTTTGTATTGGAATCCCTGCGACGATGTATGGGATCCACCAAAACTTTGAAGCCGACTGGAAAATGAGCTACTCTTTTTTCCTCGGAGACCAATTCAATTACTGGTCGAGTCCTCTCATCAGTCTCGGATACGTGGGTGGCATCATGCTGGTTTTGAAATCACCGATGCTTGCAAAAACGGCATGGCCACTTGCCCGTGTCGGGCAGATGGCACTTTCAAACTATCTCTTGCAAACATTGCTTTGCACCTTTCTTTTTTACGGCCACGGATTCGCTCAATTTGGAAACTTCTCACGAGTCGAACAAGTGATCACGGTGCTGGCAGTATCGTTAGTCCAGATCGCGTTCTCATGCATCTGGTTAAACTACTTTCGATTCGGTCCGCTGGAATGGCTGTGGCGAAGCCTTACTTATTGGCACCGCCAACCTCTCCGCCTCCAAGCTTGACGCGAACAAATCCGTCTGTTGACCAAGAGAGAACAAAATTTCTTTTTTGAAAACGGGCGACATCTCCACGGTTGTCACGGTTCATGTAGACTGTTGACAGGCAGGTTCGCGCTCCGCTCACCATGAATCAATTCGTCAACGAGATCAGTTTCCATGCATCATTCAGAATCCGTACTACGAGCGAACTGGATCAAATCAAAACTATCCTGGACAGCCCTATTGATGTTGTTGGCGACTCAAGTTTGCGAGGCCTCAACAACCATATTCGACATGAATGAAATTCAGGATACAGGCACGCTTGAAACGGAAGTACTTCAGGGCTGGCACTCCGTTCCCGGACCGGTCGCAACGCGACAAAAGCTCGTCACGATCAATGTGGGTGATCTGTGGAAGGGTCAAGAATACCGCGTACCCGTGCGAATGGTCGTTCCAGAGAATCAGAAGGCGAAAGGTTTTCACCTCACGGGTGGCAGCACACCATCGCGTTTAAACCTGGACACCAAGCCAAGTCGATTTGAACGTGAATTACTTAACTCTGGAGTTGGCCTTGTTTTCACGGTCGTGCAGGAACCGGGAAGTTATGGCCAGCGTGCTATGGCAGCAGCAGCCAGCAAACGTTTTGCAGAAACGCTTGACCCCCACTACAAAATTCAGTACTGGGCATGGCCAGCAACATTGATGCGGGCAATCACGACCGCCTATGCTGAAACGGATCATTTTGAAAAAGGGAAAGTGGCTGTCAGTGGATCGTCCAAGAATGGTGCCTCACCATCGATGGCGATCCTGCACGACGACCGCATGACCGCCGTTCACGCAACCGTATCACCCATCTGGGATTCACCGCTTAGGCTCTGTGATCGCAAGGCTTGGGATGAGCTTGAATCGCAACCGGGCCGACGTGGCATCTTTTCTGGTGGCAATTTCGGGCCCGAGTTCAATCGGGCTGCGTTGGCAGCGGGGCATACATGGCCTGACCTGCAAAAATTCACATCTGACATTGCTGATGACGTGTTCATCTCGCGCAATCTGGATCAATTGCGACAGCGCAATGTCGAGATGTTGTTTCATCCAGGAACCCATGACAGCGTGGCCTACGACCTTGCCTGGGGCGGGGCTAATCACCCGGACATCCCTGTTTACCTTGGAGCCAACACGGGTCACGGAAAACGGGGACATCCCCAGCGTGAGCATGACCAACAGAACAAGGCAGCCTTTCTCTTGAAACATTTCTTCCCTGAACAGATGAGTGGCACGTTGTTGTCTCCACCTGAGGTCAAACACAGTATTGAAGATGGGGCCCTCAGGGTCATGATCAAGTTCCCTGGGAAATCGCCAGCTGAGAGCGGCCGCATCTGGTGGATGTTTGACCGTGCTCCTGATGGCAGCCCCGCTTACCTCAGTGAACTGATTCCCAACGAGAATGTGTCCGAGATGCAGTACGATCCAACACTTAACGCATGGACAGCAAAGATCCCAATAAAACCGGGTGTTTCACGTGTCGATTTTTTCAGCAACCATCGAAAAACTATCCGACACAAAAATGAATCTTACGCCACCTACCTGTCGAGCCCCTACACCCGCGTACAACTCGACAACTGACTTCCAAGACAAGGCCAACGGCGACGGGGAACACCATCTCGGTTGCCCTGCTTGCAGGAACACCGCACTTTCCAGCAACTTGAACAACAAACCATCCTGAGACTCATCATGCGACAAATCCTTGCCCTGTTGTTGCTGGCTACCACAGCAACCGTCAATGCAACGCAACCCAATGTTGTCCTGATCATGGCAGACGACATGGGCTACGAGGCTTTGTCAGTGAACGGCAGCGAATCGTGCAAAACACCCAATCTGGACAAACTGGCTGCCGGTGGAATCCGATTCACGAACTGCTTTGCCAATCCTCTTTGCACGCCATCGCGAGCCAAGATCATGACGGGCCAATACAACGTACGGAATTATGTAAAGTTCGGACTTCTGGATCGGGGGCAAACCACATTCGCCCACCAAGTAAAACAGGCTGGCTATACCACCTGCATCGCTGGAAAATGGCAATTGGGCAAGAAAAAAGATGCACCCCAACATTTCGGCTTTGACCGTTCATGCCTGTGGCAACATACACGCAGTGGCCGATCCAAACAGGATGGGAAAACTTATGATCGACGATTCGTTAATCCAATGCTGGAAATAAATGGTGAGGAGAAAGAGTACATGCACGGTGAGTATGCACCCAAACTCTGCACTGATTTTGTCTGCAAGTTCATCGACCAAAACAAAACAAAACCGTTTCTGGTTTACTACCCGATGATCTTGACGCACTGCCCATTCGACCCGACTCCCGACTCAAGCGACTGGGATCCAAAACGACTTGGTTCAACCACCTACAAAGGCGACCTTAACGACCCGCAACGACACTTTCGTGACATGGCGGCTTACGCTGACAAAATGGTCGGACAAATTGTCAAGCAACTCGAAGCATCCGGTGTACGCGATAACACACTAGTTATTTTCACGGGCGACAATGGGACTGACAAACCGATCGTCACCCCATGGAATGGAACCAAGGTGGTTGGTGGCAAAGGCACCATGACCGACATGGGGACTCGTGTTCCCTTGATTGCAAACTGGCCCGGTGGGATCAGCAAACCTGGTCGTGTTGCTGATGACCTGATCGAGTTTGTTGATATCATGCCCACCTTGTGTGAAATCACCGGGGGCAAGCTACCCACAGATTACCCCGGCGATGGAATGAGCATGGCATCGGTGATGGAAAAAGAGACCAACACGCGTGTCAAAGACTGGATTTACATCTGGTACCGTGGCAACGTGATGGTGCGTGACAAACAATACTCACTGGTCGCAAAAACAGATGGGACCAACGCAACGCTAACACGATACCAAGGCCCATTCGATGGCAAGAAACTTGCTGATTCCGAGCTAACAGAAGAAGAACGGATGATCAAAGATCAGTTCGCGTCCACTTTATCGAAACTTGCCAAAACCAGGCTCACCAGTGTAGACAAGGAGATGTGGTCGCAGGCTGAAGACCGAAAACAGCCTAAGAAGAAGACAAACAAGAACAAGAAGTAAAGATTCCGCTGAAGTACAATCCGCAACAGCATTTTCTCAGCACGATTACTGACAACCAACCGCACACGGGATCACTGGTGAAAAGAGATCATTCCGTTGACGTCGAACGTTCAAAATTTTCATCAAACCAAGCCACGAAACTCTCTCTCACAGCGGCACGGTCTGCAACTTGTACCATTTGATCTTCAAATTCCATGTGGCTTGACTGAAAAACGACTCCCTCGGAATTGAGAACGCCAACGTCGAAGTGATACGCGTTGCTCACTTGGTCAAAATACCCCCCGATCGTAATGAACAGATTTGCTTCATTCTCTTGCAACAGGTTGATCACAGCATTTGTAAAGTCGAGCGTACCATCTTCGTAACGATGGACGCTCTCAAACTTCATCCAGCCCTGGTAGTCGAATACTCGAATCGGGACTGCATTTTCCGCCAGCACTTCATGAGCGGTTTGCTTCAATAGCTCATAGAACTCGCGTTCAACGTCAGAAGCATTCCTGTTGTGTGATTTCTGATCACTAAATTCCACAGGGTCAATCACGACGGCCACCACTTCAATCCAGAACTGAGGCTCTTCTACCTTGATCATCCAGCCAGAACCGTTAGAAGTTGCACCTCGAGGCCAATCAGGCAACAGCCAACGCCAGAACCACACTCCCAAAAACAACAACATGCCAATCAGGGCAATGATGACCCGAACCCGCACTACATTGGATCGTGTTTTTGGATCGCTTGTAACATCCCCATTCACCCCGCCCTCGCTACACGCTTCAACAACGGTGTTTTCAAGCGATGAGGTTGCGATCTGCTTTTCGAGCGTTTCCATGACGGGCTTAAAACTCTCGAACCGATCATCAATGTCGGCAAGCATTTTATCAACAAGATCTGCAACGGCCTCGGGCACAGCAGGATTCAGATCGCGGACGGGTTTGTAGTCACGATCGATAATCGCATGCATGGTCAGCATCGGCGTTTCTGCCTGGAACGGTGGCTGACCGGTCAACATGACATAGAACACTGCGCCCAAAGAAAACACATCAGTTCGAACATCAACAAAACGCCCAGAAGCCTGCTCAGGTGACATGTAATTGGGTGTTCCTACGATGTGCCCTGCGACAGTTCGCACTTCGTCCGTGAGTGTATTCTCAGGAGCATCGCAATTCGTTCCATCAGAGCGACTTCTGTTAGAACGTGTTGCCAACCCAAAGTCCACAATTTTGAGCAGGTTGCCTGCGGTGACCATGACGTTGGATGGTTTGATGTCACGATGCACAATACCTTTGGCATGAATGGCATGCCCGCCCCTGCAAGCTTGAAGCATAAGCTCCAACGACTGATTGATCGGCAGTGCCCCGCCTTTGACCAGCTTGCCAATCGTCTGGCCATGCACCAATTCCATGACGATATAAGGCCCCTCAGCGGACACCCCCACATCGTGAATCGTGCAAACGTTGGGATGATTGACTTTTGACAAAGTCAATGCTTCTTGCCGAAACCGCTTGACCTTTTCGTGATCCTGATAACGCTTGCCCACTAGCAACTTGATCGCAACTTCACGCCCAAGCTGAGAATCAATCGCTTTAAAAACCTGCCCCATCCCACCTCGGCTCATGAACGACTCAATGCGATAGCGTTCAGCAAACTGGCGTCCACCAAATGCATTCTCGGGATTCTCATGCCCCCCTTTTTCAAGCAGACACACTGGACACCCAACCGTTGAATCTGCCTCTCGGATAAGAGTCCCACATTCACGACACTTTACCATTTCAGATTCGGTCTCTTGTTCCGTCATTCCATACTCTTGGGCGGACGAAAATCCGTTCATTGAGTTGAGAAAAACCCGATCAACTATGCATTGATTCACAGCACATATGATCCACAGCACATACAAAATGCTGGCACGCTAATGCTCGCGTAGGCCTGTATCATACATAGATTGATAGGGCACATCGGCAATCCCCCAGACTCAAAACCCTCAACATGTAACCAAGCAGTGCCTACATCCAGATGTAGGTGAGGGGGGCATACTGGATACATGATGACAACGATACGATTGATTCATGCTCAAGACACGACATTCTGACTAGAGGCAGCAAACACGACTTTATCAATGGCGAGGCCTGACCAAACGATCTCAATGACGGGACAACAGAACTACGAGACGGGGATCAAACCTCCAACACTTTCCAACCGGTCGCATTTAAGATTGCAGCCCGCGTCGCAACGGTTTTTGAGAGATCACACTGAGCGGCGTGACTCGCCGTGCGCGTGGTATAGTGTGCTGACGCTGCGTGCCTTTGACCGTTTCAACACCCATTGCAGAATCCAATGAACCAGTTTTTTTCCGGAGACATGGCCTTTTGCCTACGGCATCTGCGTCCGCGTGGTCTGCGTCTACCGCTTTTACTCGTGCTCGCTCTGTACTTTTCGATGAGCACAGACCAATCGCCAATTTTGAACGCGACAGAAGCAGAACAAACGCGGAAACCCAACGTTTTGTTCATTGCCGTGGATGACCTGCGTCCAGAACTTGGTTGCTACGGTTCGAACATTGCCAAGAGTCCCAACATTGATCGCTTGGCAGAATCGGCAGTGACCTTCACACACGCTTACTGCCAACAGGCGGTCTGCAATCCCTCACGCGCAAGCTTGATGACCGGATTGCGACCCGACACGATCAAAGTCTGGGATCTGCAGACCGACTTTCGAAAAACCACCCCCGATGCAGTCACCTTACCGCAACAATTCATGAAGCATGGCTACCATGCCGTGGGCATTGGCAAGATTTTCCACAACAACATTCAAGATCCACTTTCCTGGAGTGAACCCAAACTCAACATTGCGGACTATCCATTTGATCCAGATGCGGTTTATCGGGACAAGGACAATGTGGCATGGCTTGAAAAACGCAAGGCGGAATTGATTGCAAAGAATGATCTGCGTCGCATTGACCGCTTTGGCAAGTGGTACCTGAAACATGTCGCAACAGAAAATGTTGACTTACCTGACGACGCCTACTTTGATGGAGCCCAGACCACCCTCGCAATTGACAAGATCAAGAAGCTAGCGACTGGCGAAAAGCCATTTTTCATGGCGGTGGGTTATTACCGCCCACATCTACCTTTCAATGTCCCGAAACGCTATTGGGACAGATATGACCGCAATTCGATTCCGCTGGCTGAAAATCGCTTTCGGCCGAAGAATGCACCAGTCATGTCAGTCAACACAGCCCGAGAAATCCGTGGCTACACAGACTTTAAAGACAACCCACGTCCTCACGAAGGATCATTCAGCGATGAACAGTCGCGTTTACTCAAGCATGGGTACCTGGCCTCCGTCAGCTACATTGATGCGCAGGTAGGTCGCTTACTCGATGCACTCACTGAACAAGATCTTGACCGCAACACCATCGTGGTTCTGTGGGGTGACCATGGTTGGAAATTAGGCGAACACAATAGCTGGTGCAAAATGACCAACTATGAAATCGACACACGAGTTCCTTTGATAATCCGCACGCCAAACGCCGTAGAAAACGGCAATAAATGTGACCGACTAGTAGAGTTCGTTGATATTTATCCATCACTCTGCGAACTCGCCAACCTCCCTTTGCGAAAAGAACTGGAGGGTGTCAGCTTTGCTCCACTTCTCGAGAACCGAAAGCTGCCATGGAAGACAGCCGTATTCAGCCAGTTCTTGCGTGATGGAATCTGGATAGCTCCCGATGGCGTGGCCTACATGGGGCGTTGCATCCGGACACGCCACCATCGATACGTCGAATGGAAAACCAAAGACGGGAACGAGATCGTCGCTCGCGAACTTTATGAACTCGACTCCGATCCTAAGGAAAACAATAACATTGCTGAAGACGCGAAGCATAGCGAGTTGATTCAAAGCCTCGCAAAACAACTCAAGGCTGGATGGAATTCACCTCAAACACAAACGCCCCCCAGCAAGTGACTCTGACCAGGGATGCGATGCTCCCCCACACCACGGTGTGTTTTGGCAGTGGCAGACCACTGTATGTTCCGGCAGTGGTAGACCACTGTGTGTGATCCGGCAGTGGCTGACCACAGTGTGTTCCGCTGAGTGTATGCACCCTGTGCAAGTCAAAAGTGCATTCATTCAACGTGCGCTGTCACGTTGAATGACTAGCCACCGATCACGAAACCAGTCAGAGCGTAGCCCACCAAACCTCCCAGCCAAAGGCCAGCTGGCACCTTAATCAAGTCCCCCTCACCGCCTTGCCATTTCAGGATGTACCAAACAGGAATCCCAACCTGACAAAAGAGCATGAAACAGAACCAGAGCAAGCCATCCTCCCAGCCAAGTACCAACGACCAAATCACACCAGCAACAGCAACCAGCAAAAACAACAAGCTTATAAACTCCATCACATCACCTCTGTTGTTTAATAGGAATATCAGAAAACACGACTTACCAACCCGAACTCACTCAATTCAACACTCGGCCTCGCTACAGCGAACTGCCTCCACCGCGACTTGACTTCTAGGGAAATCACAAGGCCCATTTTTCCCAGCAGCCACTCAAGGCCCAAACAGCCACTTGCCATAACAAGTTGTGGTCTAATCTGAAGCTCCAAGCTTATAGTTTTAAACAGCAAGCACCTAAGGACAGAGAAATGGAAGCCAAATCTGACAGATCATTTCAATGCTCATGTGCAACGAGCTTCAACGTTACACAATCGCAACTGGGAGAAATTGCGACCTGTCCACAATGCCGAGCCTCATGCATGCCCACCCTCGATAACACGACGTCGACGGATCCCTCCGCTGTGAGTTTCACCTCTACTCTGCCAACTGCCTACGAACAGACCTTTCAAAACAAACAAATAGCGAGAAGACAAAACAGAGCACACTCAAAAGCGAAACGCAATTCATCAAAACGCAATAGCCATCAACCCAATCCACCACGCAAAACATTTTGGCCATACGTCCTTTATGCTGGTGCAGCCATTCAGTTCATCTTCCCAGTCGTGTGTTGGGCTGAATCCTTTGGAAACAAATACGATCAAGGTGTGGAGCAGTTTGCAATATCCGTAACCATGCGAGCAATCACTTCTGCACTCTTTCTTGCCACTCTCGGCTTTCTAACAAAGTGCCTCACTGACATTCGCTGGATGCAAGCTGAAGAACAGAAGGAAACAGACTCCGCAGTAAAGTAATGCCCCACAGGACCCAAGGTACCGCAAACACAACTTGCAGTAGCCCAACCACTCTCACAGTTGGCCAAGCCCCCCCCGAAGCGGGCAAGCCTAATCGATCCTGACGCCACTTCGCAGCACAATGCAATCTCTCTTCTCGCAGCGGTGACACCAGCGCAAAGGTGATGGCAACGAGCACACGGATTAGTGCGTTCAATGTGCCAGACACACCCAGCGAAAAATTACATTTTTTCCGTTCACATCGATGCCACCCACAAAGGCCACGCTAAACGCCCGTCGACTAAATCGAATTCCTGAGGATCGACGGGCACCTGCCCCCCCCGTTTGATGCTGTGCAGTTTGGTGCAGTGAAAAAAAAATGAATTTGCGTCCACATGCTCCTTACGTTGACAGTGGCAGCATCGGCTTCGCGGCAACAGCCTTCGAGAGTACCGAAGCATCACGTTACGAGATAAATAAAAATCGAAAACGCGATTAAGCTCAACAAGCAATCGGAGCACATCAAGACGCCTTCCCAACTCATCTGGGTCATCATCCACGCAAGAATGACCATGTGTCCTAATGGGGGGATCTCACTTCACAATTTTGCTTGGCTCGTAAATCACAACTGTTCATGAGGATTACAGCGAAGCAACGGCCAAATCAACGTGAAAGTTTGATTAAGTGACTATGCCCAAGCACTGGCAGCCCTTTTCCGAGGGCGTTGAACCGTTACTATTGTTTGAGTTCACTGTCATGGATGACTACCACACTTCCCTCTGCAGCGGTGGAACAGTCATGCACACAATCAAACCAGCAGTCGCGAACAGTAAGTTTCTTTTCCTGTGTGACAAGAACGGCAACATCATCGGGATCATTCCCGCGACAGCCGCCTGAACACGCCCCAGATGAACCATTTGGGCTACTGCGGTGTATCGAGAGCGTTCTCGTTACAGCGTTGCATGCATCATTCCATGACCCAAATTTGTTCTCTTAGCGTGAACGCCGTAGCTTGGAACAATCAGAGTTCCCAGAGCTGAATGTGCCGAACGCCAAGAATCGGAAACTGAGTGTATGCGACCACCAGCCACTACAACTGAACATGTTGCTGGCCTGATCAAGCGATCTGATCGATTCGGCACAGAGCTTGGGATATTGAGCCCAAACCGCCAGCGATCCTAGTGCCCGATCTGCTTAACAGCATGATGGTTTACTTATTTGAAGCGTCTGATTTTACCAGTTACCCCACCAGCCCGCAGAGCGTGACTTGGTCACGTCAGAATGTCGCGAACCACGCGACCGTGCACATCAGTCAGACTTTCGTCGCGTCCCTGATGAAAGTAGGTCAGCAATTCGTGATCGAGCCCCATGAGGTGCAGAATCGTTGCGTGCAGATCGTGCAAGTGAACTTTGTTCTCGACAGCTTCGAAACCCAGTTCATCGGTCTTACCGTAATTGAGACCACCTTTGACCCCGCCTCCCGCCATCCACATTGAAAAGCCATAGGGATTGTGATTGCGTCCCGGTGCATTCTGCCCTTCGCTAAACGGCATCCTCCCAAACTCGCCACCCCAGATGACAAGTGTTTCATCCAAGAGCGAGCGACGCTCGAGATCTTCCAGCAACGCGGCAATGGGCTGATCCACCTCAGGTGCATGCTGCCCGTGGTTCGATTCGATACCGGCATGAGCATCCCAGGTTTCCTCCAAATGCCCTCCACCAGAGTAGAGCTGAATGAATCGAACGCCACGTTCGACAAGTCGACGAGCAATTAAACAATTGCGACCGTACTCATCGGTCGGCTGTTTTCCAACGCCATACATATCGAGCGTCTCGCTTGTTTCTTCTGACAGGTCAACCGCCTCGGGAGTCGCCGACTGCATACGGTAAGCAAGCTCGTAGCTATTGATCCGGGCTGCCAGCTCTCTACCACTGCCGCGTTGATCGAGATGCAGTTGATTGATTTCAGCTAGCAGATCAAGTTGCTCTCTCTGTGCCTTTCGCGAGATATGACTGGGGCCACTCAAATCCAGAATGGGATCACCCGAAGGACGAAACAGGGTTCCAGAGTAGGTCGCCGGCATGAAACCACTCGCCCAGTTGGGTTGTCCACTGATTGGCCCACCACGCTTATCGAGCATGACGACGTAGCCAGGCAAATTCTCATTCTCTGTTCCTAATCCATAAACCGACCAACTCCCTAAGGATGGACGACCGATCTGGGTCTTACCCGTGTTCATGGCGACAAGAGCCGAACCATGAGCGTGGCTATCCGTGTGACAGGAATTCAACACACACAATTTGTCGGCATGCTTGCGAACTTCTGGAAAATAGTCCGAAACCAACAACCCACTCTCTCCTCCTGGGCGAAAGGGACGCCATGCGGGAGTAAGAAACCCAACCTTGCGGCCACCTGAGTTGATATAGGTTTTGTCAGCAGGCAGCTGTTTGCCCGCATACTTTTCGAGCTCCGGCTTGTAGTCGAACGTGTCTACCTGAGAGGGAGCACCATTCATTGTCAGAAAAATACATGATTTGGCTCGCGGCTTGTGATGACCTTTTCTGGCAGCAATTGGATTAGATGGCTGAGCATTCTCGGCGTTTGCATCCGAGCCCAAAAAAGAGTCCCGAGCAAGCAGTTCCGCAAGCGCAAGCCCAGTGAATCCACAGCCCATTTTCCAGACAGCTTCGCGACGAGTCTGACCACAAGGGTAACGTTGTTTTTGATTCATGTTTGCCTCAATCGATGAATAAAAACTCATTCGAGTTCATCAACACGTGACACAGCGAAGCAAGCGCCAGGGTCTGCCCATCCATCTGTGGCGCAGGTTTCTCAGAGTTCATCAAAATACTGTAGTGCTCTGCCAGTTGCGTTTCCACCGATCGTCGTTCACGGTCTGTCAGAGCACGCTCATAGACACGGATTTCGGCAACACTGCCTTTCCAGAATTCACCATCAATATTGCCCTGCTGCCCGATGACCCACGGCGTATCGAGTCGGCGACTGGAGAGCTGATTTGCTGATTTGAGCAACTGACCATTCTGAAACACGGAGGCAGAATTCTGTCCATTGACCGCGCTCAGAATGAAAGGTTTTGTACGGTCAGAAACTTCGCCAGCCGCCCCAAATGCGTCACTAAAACGAACCGTATTCTCAGCTGTCAGGCCGAGAAACAAAGAGGACGTTGAATTTCCATCACGGCCGCTCCAATTCGAAAATAATGTCCGATGCCCTGAGCCATGATCATCACGAACAACGCAAACAATGGTACACAGCGGCTCAGCAAGAATCGGTTCAGCAAGATTCATGAACTGGCCACCTCCATCAAATTGCAGAGCAGGCTTACCGCCAATTCCGTCTGCAACTAGCGTTGGCTGCGCATCAGGCTGTGACTGCGTCGCATGATGACCTTGCCCTGAAAGGTCGGAGACAGACTCGACAACGAATTGCTTCCCGTTGGCTGTGACTGCGTTTTCCGCATTCAGATTGAGAACCAGAGAGTCAGCCGTTCGCGACAAAATGTCCTCCAAGTCTTCTTGCAAAACACCATCGTGGTTGGGTTCAGAGAAGATCCTGTCCTGAGTCGCAACGTGCTCGATCGATCGCTGCAATTCCAACTCAGTGGGTTGACGCTTCAAGACGGAACGCCACGCCATTTTCACTTGCTCGCGAATCCCCGCAGTGGACTTCCGGATTACGGTGGCAAGTTGTTCGCTACGGTCGTGCACAAATCGATTATTCAGCAGTGCCAACGCTTGTGTTGGTACGATTGTGACATTTCGCTGCCCACACGAAAGGGTTGGTTCGCTGAGATCAAACGTGGTCATCATCGGTGGCAGCAACCCACGTTTCAGATACATGTACAGGCTTCTACGATTCTGCAATTCGGAAGGAGCGGCCTGCCATGCGGTTGATTTCCGGGACAAACCTTCCAGCGCGTCCGGACTGACGGTCGCCTTGAAGCCAACACCTCCTTGCTTCAAGTCCAACTCACCCGAGACTGCCAACAACGAGTCCCGCAATGCCTCAGCGTCGAGACGCTGGTGTTCGGCATGCCACCACAACCGATTGGTTGAATCAAGTTTTTCAAGCTCACTTGATCGTGGATGAAATACTCCCTGCTGCCATGTTTGTGAGTTCAGGATCAAGCGGTGAATCGATTTCATGCGTCGTCCGCCGGCATCAAATTCGGAAGCCAACCAATCGAGCAACTTGGGATGCGTGGGAGGATCTGCCAAAAAACCAAAGTTATTGGGAGTTCTCACAATCGCTTGCCCAAAATGATGTTGCCACATTCGATTGACAAGCACGCGAGACGTCAAAGGATGCTCAGGGCTGGCAATCCACTTGGCGAGTTGGCGTCGCCGATGCGATGTCGTCGCATCGACCGGAGGTGCATCGAAGGAATGTTCCATGGATGGAATGAAGGAAAGCGATCCAGGAATCACTTCCTCGAGGGGTTGGTCACGTTCTCCATTTTTCAAGCGATGAAGCGGTTTGGGGTTTGGACTCGTGTCGGTCCATGCCAGTACATCATCAAAGCCGATCTGTTCTGCCGTGGGGCCACCAAGTTGCTTACCACCCGTCAGTAACGGACCTGCCCAGAAAGCCGAAGCCATACGGTAGTAGTCTGTTTGTGTGATTGCATCAAACTTATGGGAATGACAACGAGCACACTTGACCGTCAAGCCAAAGAACGCTGAGGAAGTTGTGTGCACAAGATCCTCAAGACGCTCGTATTGATAGTCGAGCCGATCATTGGGCTCATCGTTCCACGTCCCGAGACGCAGGAATCCAGTCGCAATCACGGATTGCTCTGTGCGGTTCGCGATTTCGTCCCCGGCAATTTGCTCGATGATGAATTGATCGTACGGCATGTCACTGTTGAATGCCTGCACCACCCAGTCCCGATACTTCCAGGCAAACGGCTTTTCCTGATCGCGTTCATAGCCACTGGTATCCGCGTAGCGTGCAAGATCGAGCCAGTACCTAGCCCAGCGTTCACCATACTGCGGCATCTCCAACACACGATCAACTAACTTTGCCCACGCATCCGGGGCCTGATCATTTTCAAAGACAGTGATTGCAGACTCACTTGGTGGCAATCCGATGACATCGTAATAAAGCCTGCGAATGAGGGTTCGACGATCGGCACGAGGAGCCGGTTTGACATCGTGCTCTGCGAGTGCCGCACCAATGAAGGCGTCAATCGGATTGTTGGGCTGTGATGCTCCCATCAAGGCGGGTACGAAGGGGCGAACCACAGGTTGAAGCGACCACCAATCGCGTCCCGCACGCACGTCATTGGTACGTTCAAAGTAGTCCAGAACTCGCCGATTTGGCCAGCTTGCACCTTCGTCAAACCACCGCCGAAACAGCTCAATTTCTGAATCAGTAAGCTTCTGCGACCGTCCCTGCTTTTCAGGCGGCATCTCACCGGACGTGATTCGTTCAAGCAGATGGCTTGCCGCAGGATGCTGGAAATCGACCGCAACACCCGAATCGCCGCCTATAACGAATCCTTTACGATGGGTCAGCATCAACCCACCGGAAGGATTTTCTCCCTGATGACATTCAACACACCGTTTGATCAACAACGGTGCGATCTGTGACTCAAAATCAATGGCTTCATATTGGTCCTGGGCATTCGCTGAAACGCTTACCCCAAACAGACACCCAATGAAACAAAAACCAAATGTGAGCGTGACACCAAACAACGTCGCAGGCTTTCGCAACGACTCCAGAGAGGCACTAAGCATTACGGGACTCATTAACTTCAATGTTCTCACCGTGATTTCAAGATCCGACTCTGGCGGGAAATTTTGGCTGGACGAACTTTATGGCACGGCACACGCGTCATCCGCGGGAACGGCTCATTGAACGCGAAATGCATCTTAACAGTTGATGGGCTTCCCAACCTACACATTGCGAAGTCAATCCCTTCCATCGGTAGCCCAACGCATTTCCTCTTTCACAGGCCGAAGCCCTGAAATGACCTTGGTCTTCGTCAGATCCACACCTGTAGCACACAGACGAGCATCCAAAAACCAACGGATTTTACCAGTGTTCGAACCGAGTAAGAACGAGGATCGGCCACACCGGTCTATCAGGCTGTTTGCTTCGTTCACAGTTGGACTTGGAATCGCAAATTTAAATTTTTTTTTCTGCCCTGCTTGGTAGTCCCTCTGACCAGTAACTGTCAAATCTTTTCGAAACACTTCTTTGGATATCGTTGACGTCCCACCACCAGCACTTCCAGACTCAACCTCGCATTCGGCCTTGGCAACCAAGCTGATCTTCAGCTCTTGGCCGGCAATCGGCTGGTACGCCAGCACCTTAATCACACCCGTGATCTCACGCCCCCGTCCTAGACGGGCTTTCAACACCCGAATTACCAGTTTCCCCTTACGATATCTTTGGACAACAACACCCGCGACAACTACCCAAATCACTGCGAGCAGGGCAAGAACGACGTACAACCAAGACTCAAATGAATCAAACGCGACTGCAGTCAAAAGTAATTCCACAATAGGCTACTCCAAGCAAATCATCAGTGGGCAATCAGGGCTGGTACCGAGCTTCAGCATAGCTGAAGCTCGGTACGGGTGTTCGTTCACGTATTCTCCGTAGCAACGACTTGGCATCGGCAAAGTGAGCTAAGTGACAGCAAAATCGACAAAAGTGAAATTCTCCGCATTCATT
>Ga0315332_10000750_pt1 | contig 15928 bp, 11 predicted proteins | sample M110034915metaG_FD_203455 | JGI IMG/M metagenome (GOLD analysis project Ga0315332, IMG submission 203455) | Ammonia-oxidizing marine archaeal communities from Monterey Bay, California, United States - M1 100m 34915 | ecosystem: Environmental > Aquatic > Marine > Intertidal zone | place: USA...
AGACAGGCTTCCGTGAGAAACAAAGCCCCAAAGTAGCACCGGGGAGATTCGAACTCCCAACAACTCGGCTCTAAGCCGAGCGCCTCTGCCAAATTGGGCTACGGTGCCAGTTACGATGATCAGTCGCGTGGGTGAGATTTGACCCCACACCGTTCCGGGCTTAAACCGGCTGCCTCTGCCGCTGGGGGACCACGCTACACCCAACGATATCGCGGGACCGGTTTCAGATCGTCTACAGTCGGGCGATCTGACATTCAGGCACCCCCGGTCGGATTTGAACCGACGGTCTCCACCGTGACAGGGTAGCGAGCACTCCGGACTGCTCTGCGAGGGCGTGTCTTGTTTTCTGTCCAGGCCGAACGCACGGTATTGCATAACTATCTCGGCGGTGCAACGATCCATTCGTAATAAACCATCCATGCCATGATGACACGCGCAGCCTGATGGCACCGGTGAGATTCGAACTCACACTGTGTCGCTTTTGAAACGACCGCCTCTACCATTGGGCTACGGTGCGGTGTCTTTACGATAAACTGCGGGGGCAGGAATCGAACCTACGGACACGTGGTTCAAGGCCACGTATTTCTACCAGCAGAAGCTACTCCGCAAGTGCCTCGCGGGATTCGAACCCGCCTGGCCGGGGTGGAAGCCCGGCACCTTTGCCGCTCGGTCAGAGGCACAACGTCCGGGTTGCGAAAAGCGGAAGGAAAGGGATTCGAACCCTCAAGGCATACTCACGCATGCTCGACTGTTTTCGAAACAGCTGCTATCGCTATTTGGCTTGTCCCTCCAGGTTAACGTCGCTTCACCTGCTGTCGCCTGTTTCCGGCGACGAACATATGTCTTCCCGAGCGTTAGCTCGCATCCGCCGTGGCCGAAGCCACAAGCTGCGGTGGCAGGAATCGAACCTGCGTCTGAACGGTTAACAACCGTCTGCCCGTACCAGCACAGGCCCCATCGCAGGAATACCTCTCATAGGACTCGCCGGATCTGCATGGAATCACCGTTCTGCTCAATCTCTCCCGGCGAACTCGGCTGACCAACATTCTCCGCGGTGTACATATACGGGCGTGTAACTGCAGTGCCATGGCCCCAACCAAATCCCCGATTTGCGCCCAGCGGGAATTGACCGTGCGCTTCCGCCATGTCATGGCAGCAGGCTACCACTACATCAGGGGCGCCTGATAAATAAAGATCTGATGTCAACAATCACAACAGATTGGCAGGTCTTGCCTGTGCGTTATTGAAAGCACCGGGGGGGAGTTGAACCCACGTTGCCACCTTACGAAGGCGGAGTCTTTGCCGCTGGACGACCAGTGCCTGTTGTTCATCCAGTTTAAGGCGAAATGGAATGGGATCGGAGAGATTCGAACCCTCACCGTGCAGATTAAAAGTCTGCTGTGCTGCCGTTACACCACAACCCCGCCCCGTCGGTTGTGGGTTTCAATCGCAATTTAAAATTGCCATCACAGATCTCTGATGTGATGTGTTCAACCCCCACGCCTGGCATCGTATGTAACATCGGGCTCTGCGTTTTCGTTCGCGGTGGTTCCTCAGGTGTCACTGCCGCAGGGGATGCAGCAGGTCATTGGTCAGTTGACCGACGCCGTTCTTGTTGCCTGATAGACCGAATGACAGGATCATCATTGTCCTTGATTCCATTGCTTACGTTTGGCCTGAAATTCGTAGTTGGGGCAGGCGGAGTACCTGCGTGCTCACCGAAGAAGACGCAGGCAGGTGGGTATGAGTTCGCGCCAAATATTGTTTTTGACAGGACCGGGGTGCGAACCCGAATTTGTGCTGTGACCGCTCGGCGTACGGACGCGGGAACGGCAGCGACTCTGCAGTTTCAATGGTTAGCAGACAGACTATGCGGAATTTCTGCGGTGTTGCCAAACCGGAGTAACTGGTACGGTGTCACGGGAAATGACAGAGACAGGGCATCCACCTTGGTTTCTGGGTTGACCATCGTGTTTTTCGAAGATAATCTCTTCGGCATGAACAACAGCCGGATTCTAAACCTGAGTCTTCTATTGCTTCCAACGTGAAGTCCGTCTCGGGTACGCATGCTTATCTAATGAAGTTTCCAAACCCTGAGGCAGTGCCTCAGGGTTTTTTTGTTCCCATGTCGGGTAAACTCGCAGGTGCAGCCTCGATTCAATCAGGAGTGACCCATGACCGGTGACCAGATCATCATTTTCGACACCACATTGCGCGACGGCGAGCAATCTCCGGGCTGCAGCATGAACACCAACCAGAAGCTGAAGGTCGCTAACGCGCTGGTTGAACTTGGTGTTGATGTCATTGAGGCTGGTTTCCCCATCGCGTCTCCCGGTGACTTCGAAGCCGTACAGATGATTGCTCGTCAGTTTAGTGGTCGTTCCACGATTTGTGCTTTGGCACGCAGTCGGGACGACGATATTCGGAAGGCAAAAGAAGCACTGGCGAGTGCCGAAAAGCGGCGGATTCATGTATTTCTGGCGACCAGTGCCATCCATCGTGAGCACAAACTGAAAATGGATAAGCAGCAGATCATTGATCGTGCGGTGCAGTCTGTTCGGGATGCGAAGGACTTCTGCGACGATATCGAATTTTCCCCGGAAGATGCGGCCCGCACCGAGCTGGACTTTCTGTGCGAAGTCGTTGAAAAGACGATTGCAGCCGGTGCAACGACAGTCAATATTCCGGACACGGTAGGTTATGCGACTCCGAGTCACTACTTCAAGGTGATCTCTTACCTGAAACAGAACGTGCCGAACATTGGTCAGGCGATCATCAGCAGTCATTGTCATAACGATCTCGGGATGGCGGTGGCGAACAGTCTGTCCGCAATTGAAGCCGGTGCCCGACAGGTTGAGTGCACAATCAATGGACTTGGTGAACGCGCCGGCAACGCTGCTCTGGAAGAGCTGGTGATGGCCATTCGGACACGCGCTGATTATTATGGGGTGCACACAAAGATCAACAGCGAACGACTGTTCCCGACAAGTCAGTTGGTATCATCGATCACCGGTATGAAGGTGCAGCGGAACAAAGCCATCGTGGGGCAAAACGCATTTGCTCACGAAGCTGGAATCCATCAGCATGGAATGTTGCAGGAGCGGTCCACGTACGAAATTATGCGGCCGGAAGATGTGGGGTATTCGGGACGAAATTTGGTGCTGGGGAAACACAGTGGTCGTCACGCGTTTCGTGATCGCACGAAAGAGCTGGGGTTCGACCTGGATGACGACGCCGTACAAAAGGCTTTTGATGATTTCATTATTCTGGCTGACAAGAAGAAGGAAGTTTACGATTCCGACATCATTGCTCTGATTGATAATCGTCTGGCAGACGCACCGGAACGCTGGAAACTGGTGAGTTTTCACACATCAGCCGGTTCGTCAGCGATCCCAACCGCGACGCTGGAACTGCAGTGCGAAGAGCAGCCAGTCCTGTGTGATGCCGCTACCGGTGATGGGCCCATTGACGCCGTGTTTCGCGCGATGGAACGCATTATCGAATTGACGGCGCGACTTGAGGAATTCAATGTTCGCAGCGTTTCCGAAGGGAAGGACGCTCAGGGAGAGGTTCGAGTGACGATCAATGTTCATGGTCGCCACTACATGGGCAAGAGTGTCAGTACGGATGTCATTGAGGCAGCAGCCCGTGCTTATTTGCAGGCGTTGAACAAGGCGGATTCTGATCGGCATCAGAATGCGGTGCATCCAGCGGATGAGGTGGTGGCAGACAGTCCGTGAGTGTTGCGGCACGCAGTCGGTTCGCAGGTCCTGTCCGCTCGATGAACGGGGCTGGGGCTGGACCACGGTCACGATGCCGACTTTATGTCGTTTGCCGATTTTATTCTGTGGAACATCGATGTCAATTTCAGCCTGTTTTCATGAGACAGCAAGTTCGATAGTCTATGCCGCATGACAGGAAATGCCCCCGCTAATGACGTCGTGGATGCCTCCGGTGGCTTCGGAAAGCCACCGGAGTTTTCTGAGGTACTGCCGGCCTTTCAGCATTTGTGTGAGGTGGTTGCGAAACTCCGTTCGCCGGAAGGCTGTCCGTGGGACCGTCAACAGACGCTGGCTTCGATCAAGTCTTACACGCTGGAAGAAACGTATGAGCTGCTGGAAGCTATTGATTCCGACGAAAACGCAGCCATTCAGGAAGAGCTTGGTGATGTCCTGCTGCAGGTAATTCTTGATGCCCAGATCGCCTCAGATGAACGTCGTTTTGAACTGGTGCATGTGATTCAGCAGATCGCTGATAAGATGGTCCGTCGGCATCCGCACGTGTTTGGGGACGCTCAGGCGGAAACGACGGAAGACGTAAAGCGGCACTGGCATGCAGCGAAACGCGAGGAGAAACGCCAGCGAACGTCTCAGCTGGATGGCATTCCGAAAGATCTTCCGCAGCTGGCTCGAGCATGTCGCATTGCGGCACGAGCTGCGTCTGTCGGATATGATTTTCCGGACCGCAGTATGTTGTTTGATAAACTGCGTGAAGAAATTCAGGAACTGGCGGACGAGCTGTTTACCGACGGAGTCATCCCGAACGTGCCTGCTGCGGTGGACGTCGATCCTGTTCCTGACGAACACGTCACTGATCCCGCACTGAAGGAGCGGGTTGAAGGCGAACTGGGCGATGTACTTTTTGTCGTCGCGAATATTGCTCGCCGTTGGGGGGTCAATCCGGAAGAAGCGCTGCGGAAGAGCAATGCGAAGTTCAGCCGTCGATTTCATGCGATTGAAGCCGCAATGAGGCGACAGGAACGGTCGTTGGAAGAGGCGTCGCTGCCTGAATTGGAGCAGGCGTATCAGGCGGCTAAAGCCAAAGAGGTTGGCATCTGAGTCGCGGTCTGAGTGTCCATCGGAAGTGAACTGCCACTCTCACTCTTCAAAGTGCCGGACACCTGCGAGGTGGCGGCAACGGAAGTCAGGCAGTACCCCCCAGCTGTGCTGGAGCCTGTTTTCCTGTCAGGTTGGGGCAAAGCAATGGCAACATACTGATGGCATATGATTCCGACCGGTTGTACGGAATGCGCGTATTTTGCCGTCGCGTCATCGCGCGAAATGTTGAGAAAGCTCTGCAGACAAATCTTCGGAACCTATGTTTCGAGAAGGCCATGTTTTGTCGTCCGTGGGTCACACTGCAGGTGTTTCGCGATGCCGAGTTTATTCGGCCGAATGCAGTCCATGTGGCTCAGCACGCAACAATAGACTTAGAAACAGAACTATGTCCGTTAGCGAAATTGGGCCGGAAGAATCTGCAGCAGCTCCGGAGGCTGAACTCGCAGAAACATGTCTGCGGTGTCACACGTCTCAGGAATGGGGTGAATCGTCATGGTGTCCCGTCTGTGGCTACTATCCGATCGTTGATGGAGCGGCCGTCGACGGCAAGTCGTGGGCCGATGATCTTCCGGATGCACCTGAGGAGGTTGAGGAAGAGAAGTCCACTCTGCAGTCTCTGCCACTTTGGTTCTGGGGGCTGCTGGGTGGAATCGTCGGCATTACGATGTTCAGTGTCGCGATCAGGGTCCTGTTCTCTGATCAGGAAGGTGTGCGGGGGATCATCGCCTTAACCCAATTAGTGATTGGTTTCGTGAGTTTGTTGACTGCTCATGGTCTGGCAGCAAAGTTCGCGATGAAGAAAGACCGGCGAGTCAACCTGAATGACGTGCTGCTGTCATGGTTCAACGTCTGGCAGCCGAACATACTGGCACTGCCGGCGACGTACTCTCGCATCTGGGCGGTTGTCTGGGGCGGTTTTGCGGTCTTGACAGCCATGACGATAATCGGAGGCATTGATTATTCTGCACCGTTTCGCGTAGACGATCCTCAGAAAGTCAGAGGGCCGAAGGCGGCAGCGGCCGTCGGGACCATTACAAGCGCTGCTAAGGAGGCGGGGAAAGAAGATGCTCGTCTTGATAAAGCACTCAACGATCTTCAGGAAGAAGAGTCTGAAGATGAAGGACCTAGCAAGGGCGGGAGTGACGCAATGGGCGAAGCAATTTCTGAGTTTGACGGCGTTGAGGACCAGCTGGAAGCGATAGGTGATGAGATTCTCACAGAAACAGCTGCGGCCCGGGAGGCCACAATTGAGCTGGAGTGCTTTGTTTACGGCGTGGTGACGGACAGCAAGAATGTTCCTGTCAGTTTTCTGTTTGCGGCCGACGTAAGCGGGCGTTCGCGGCATGTTGCCGAAATCAGGGTTGAGCAATTGCCACCGGCCAAGTTTCGCCAAATGGCCGTGCGGCTGCATTCCGCTGTTCAGCAGCATCCTGAAGTGCCCAGCCAGAGAAAGGCTGTCTGGGTCAAGCCGATTGTTACCTGCCGTCTTAGGTCCCGTGGATACACCAATTCCGGCCACCTGAAGAAGCCCGAGTTTGATGCGATTATCGTGGCTCAGTAAGGACGCTTCGAGACGTCTCGGACACAGCCGCAGAAAAGCACGCAGCCTCAGTAGTCGTTCCGTCCCGGTTGATACAGCAAAGCCGATCCCGTTGTTGGCCCTGTACTTGTTGGCTGCTAAACTCGGATCCGGATTCGGCGGTATTCGATTTGTCCGCGGTCACCTTCCAGGCCGATCGGTCCGGATTCCGGTACTTTGAACTCGGCTTCCAGTACTTCGCCGTTACAAGTGCAGTGAGCTACGCCCCCTTTTACCTCAACTGTCAGCTCATTCCAGTCCTGCGCTTTGTACTTTGTCAGCTCCTTGTATGGACCAGCAAGAATGAAGTCTCGGCACTGCAACTGCGGCCCTCGAATGAAAATGCCGCTGTCGGCATTCGGCGTGGCTCTAAACTCCAGCTTCAAAGTAAAGTCGCTCCCGAATTCGCGGGTGGTCCAGATCTGTTGAATTTTTCGCCCCTCGGGTGGTGTTGTGACCACCAGACGGCCGTGTTTGGCGATGTATCGGCCTCCGGGGGTAGATACCTTTCCGCCGAACGCGACCGGTTTTCTTACGACGGGCCATGGTGGAGCGTTGGGATCCCGGCTGTGCCATCGTTCCCGTGACTTCAGCATCTTTTCAGTGGTTGGGCGGAATCCCCAACCCGTCAAATCTCGACCGTTGAAGAGGCTGACAAAGCCGTCTTCCGGCTGGAAGTTATCTGCCTGCGTGTCCGCCAGACCTAGTGTCGCAAGGATAGGACGCAGTGCATTGCCCCACTTGGCGTATCCGACCTCATTGGGATGCAGCAGATCCGGAAATTCTTCCTCTTTTGCGTCTCCCTGTTCGTCGGCGAACAGCGTCCACGTGTCAACGACAGTCACCTGAGCGTCACCCCGGACCGCAGCAGCGTACAAGGCATTAATTCTGGTGATGCTGTCTGCCGACCGGCTCTTGGTGGCAGAACTGGGGAAAATACTGCACAGCACGATTGGCATGTCGGCGCGATGTTTTCTCAGTGCCGCCAGTATCAACTCAACGTTTGCCGCGATCGTTTCCGGTGCTGCTTTCTCTTCCAGGTCATTTGTTCCCATCAGCATAACCACTGCTGACGGATTCAGGGCAAGTACGTCTTCATTCAGGCGGAGCAGCATGCCGCGAGTCGTGTCGCCGCTGATTCCTCGGTTGGCAACATTGACTCCAGGAAAGAAGTTACGCAGGTTCGGGCCCCAGCCCTGTGTGATGGAATCCCCGAGAAAAACCACGGCACCCTGTTTTGACTTCACCTGAGTCGCAAAGTCTGCTCTGCGCGTTTTCCAGAGATTACGAAACCAGTCATAACGTCGAAGGGGACCGGAGCCCGGTAAGCCTTCGTCGGTTGCCGGGATCTGGAAGTTTGTTTGTTTTTCACCAGCCATCGACGTGAACGGCGTGCCTGACAATGTCAGCGACACCAGAAGAGCTGACGTGACGGATGCTTTGAGGTTCCTGAACATGATACCGGCCTGTTGATGCGAAATCCGAAGCGTGAAGTCCTTCGGTTTTACCACTTCACGAATCTGATCGCGAGGGAATGATCCTGGGTTTCCACGCTGCACGAAAAAGACTTTTGAGACTGCTGTGCCGTCACGGAATGCGGTTGAGGGTATAGTAGGCGTATGGATGCAGCAGCGGCTCACCGCTTTTACTGCGGATTCCGGCCGCGACAAGTTCGTGCACAAATAATTCACGCAATCCTTCCACCTGCAACTGCACGCGGTAGCCATCGTTGGAAACCACAGACTCTGCGAACGCCAGCTGCCGCTTTTGAATTTCGTCGCTGCCGTACGTTGAATGATACCGATACGTGTAGCTGTTCATGGCGTACGACTGCAGATCTTCTGCTGTTCGTGCATCAACTGGTTTGGTGAAGACCAGTTCGAAGCCGTCGGGCTGAGCTCGCATTTCCTTGATTTCGAATGGTGTCTTCCCCGTCCAGACAAGTCGCTGCAGTCCGTACGATGACGTCCCCAGACTGCTCCAGCCACGATTCGTAAGACCGACAAATACACTGCCGTCGACGCCCTGAGCCATTCTGAGGACGGCTGACGCAAATTCTGATCGAAACGGAAAACAGGCGCCCTGATATTCACCGCCAATTTGTTCCAGGAACACGCGGCTCATTGAAGCCTGTGTGAATTCTCCAACAAACAGCTGTCCTGAAAACGGGCCGAACGTTCCACCACTGTTGTCCAGCATGATGTCGGTCGTGGACTGTCCCATCTTCTTGTAAGGAAACCAGACAGCAGGCGGTTTTAGCTGAGGAAACTGCTCCAGAGCCTGAGGCAGTGGTGCTCCGTTCGGCACGCTTGTAACTCCCCGGATCGTGGACCCGGGCTGAGTCATCGAGGCCAGGGCTTCCGCGTGATGAAAGAATGCGCCACTTCGCATGTGGTGCAGTGAATTTGTGGCGACCCAATTGCCCTGCTGGTCGGTATAAAACATGTCTCCGGCTGCATTGGTCCCGATTCCTGACGGTGAACGCATCCCTGCGCAAACAGGGACCATGATTCCGGTCGGCATGACTTTCATGCCCCAGCCGCGCCAGCGACCCTGCTGATAACCGAGTGTCGGGTCGCGGACCGTGCGAGTCAGCTGATTCCCCTTCAGCCCCATGCCGATGTTCAGAGTCAGCCACATGTTCCCGTCGCTGTCAAGCTCTGGGCCGTACGCGTATTCGTGGTAGTGTCCGGTGACGCCCCAGCCTTTGGCGACAGTCAGATATTCGTCGGCAACTTCGTCTCCGTCCGTGTCCTTCAGTTGCGTTAATTCTGTCCTTTGCGCCGTGTAGAGGGAATCATTGTGTTTCAACAGGCCTAACGGTTCATGCAGCGCCGACGCAAATCGTTTGTAACGGACGTTCTTCGGAGGATCATCGTAGACACCGTCGAGGATCCAGACCTCGCCCTTGCGAATGGCGACAGCAACTCTCTTGTCATCCAGTACTGTCATGCCGCTGACCTCCAGTGCCAGTCCTTCGGGGGCAGGTTTCCATGTCTTGGAACGTGAATCTGTCTGCGCCCTTGGCGTGGCGATTGATATCAGTCGGTAGTAATCGTTTTCCTCTGCGGCGACGGCGAGTTCGGCACTGGCAGTGCCGGCGAGGGACAACATGAGTACAGTCGCCAGCCGACGCGAGAAACGTCTTTGGTCGCACTTGCAATGATCTACCATAAGTACCGCACTTCGATCTGTAATTCTGAATTGACTTTGAGTGGTGTGAGCCATTCCGTTCCGGCGTCGCTGTTGCGAAGCTTGCCCGCAGGGACAGATCGCAGAATCAACTCAACCGTCACTCCGTCGTTGTTTGAGTAAGTCCCGGGCTGCCTTAACGTGAGTGCCTTGCCGAAGTGCGGGCGAAAGTACAGAGGGCCTGCAGCGTCCGGCGTACCTGTTCGTTTGCGAAGAACAAACTGGCGGACCAGTCCCCCATCGCCCGACGGCCGGATGCGATCCTCCACGTCAAACTGGTGAAAGTGGTACAGAAATGTGGGCACTCCATCTTTATCCAGTCGGTAACCACCGAAACGGTAGCCCGCAGTTTCGGCATCGGTGGGCCACGGTTCCACAGGGCTGGCCAGTGCGGCGAACGGAACACCGCCAGGCAGACGTGTGTGTTCTTCACCGATTGGATCTGCCGGCGGGGCAAAACGAACGAACCATGTGCCCTCAGCATCCAGAAATCTGCCACGCCATGCCTGAGCGAGTGATACTTGTTCTGCGTCAAAGGCGAAATGCACGTTCTGCGGAAACCCAACGGCAATGGCGTGAGTGCCCGCGGACTGCATAAACGTTCGCAAAACTATGGGGCGATCGGTGGGTGTCAATTCGTAATTCTGATTGCGAGCATGAATGATTTTTTCAGGCAGCGGTTGTTTGTTCAGATCACGAAGATACGCCCACATTGCTGCGATCTGTTTGTCGGTATCTCCACCCAGTAATTCTTTGTTCTGGCTTGTGCCGTTTGGGAAGAAGGTTGGCATCCGAGTTCGTGCCTTGAGTTCGGGAGGGTTCAGCAGAAAACCGTGGAACCATTTCGGGTTCACTCGGTTGGCGATGCCGTCAAGGTCGACGCCGACGGTTCCCGGCAGTGCGTGCCCTTTGAAGGAATGGCACTGCACACACCCGACGTCCATCAACTGGCGACCTGCCTCAACCAATTCAGGACGCCTGGCGGCTGAGAATACCGATTGTTCGGAAGGTTGTTGCGTGCCACCATCAGTTCGCACAAACTGAGACGGCAGGTCCCGTATGGCGGACTCAGGGAACTTCGGCATGCGGAAATGCATGTGAGGTCGTACAGCAGCCTTGCCATTGAAGATGTTCCGCATCCATGGCTCTTTGAGTTTTTGCCCGACCCCGGTCAACGGCGGGGGCAGTCGCCCTTCGTCGCCGATGTCAACATGTCCGATCGTTTCGAAGTACGGTTTACGAAACCGCCCGACGCCACCCTGTTTGTTTCGCTCGTGGCAGGCATAGCAATTCAATTGCAGCATCCGGAATTTCAGGGTCTCAGCGGCATCCAGGCTGGTTGGAAGCTGCAGTTCCGTAATCGCAGCAACAACAGTCTCTCGCGCGGATTCGTCCAGTTCATAATGAGGTCGGTCCCGTTGTGGGGAGTCAAAGCACGATGCGTCTGTGTCCGTCTGCAGGCCTGCAAGCGGCTTGGATTTCTGTGTCGGCAGCAATCCTGTCACCGAGTGGCAATTTACGCACCCCAGTTCAACGAACAGTTTTCTGCCTTGTGAAACGAGCTCGGAATCAACGTCTGCGGAGTCACTGTTGCCTGCGGCCTCGTTGTTCTTCTGAGTTTGCAACAGGTAGGCCGAAACATGGGCAGCATCAACGGCATCCAGTTGAAAGTCGGGCATTCGCCCGGATGGTCGTACTTTACCTGGATTCAGTAGAAAGAACGTCAATGATTTGTCAGTGTACTTCGCAGATAAATCGCCGTGAGGCACTGATCTGACACGTCGTGCCGCGGACGTCAGTCCCATTTCAGCAAGTTCGTCCGGATCGAGTTGCTCCAGTAGTTGATCGATCGGCGACGGCTTGATCGTTACGACTTCGTATTCACCACCCGGATCGTGACAGGCAACACAGCCGATCTGGTGATACAGTGTGCGACCGCGATCGACACGACCGTGTTTCCAGAACTCCAGAGGCACAGGCGTAGCACCGTTGGCTTTCAGTTCCGGGTAGGACTGCCGCAACGAAAGCAGAAACGAGGACAGGGCGTCGACAGCCTTTTCTTTCTGTTCCACGGGCAGCGATGCCAGAACGTCCGGCATCGTCGTTCCGGGTTTGGCATTCTGTGGTGAGTCCAGCAACTTTTTCAGCCACTCCAGCCGCACTCGATTACCGACACCATCAAGGTTGGGTCCGCCTTTCGGCTGCAGTTCCTGCACGTCCGTTGAGTGGCAGGCTGTGCAACTCAGTTCACTCAGCAGCAGACGTCCACCAGTTGTACTTTCGATGTCGCCATGTCTGGCGAATCGGTCGAAAGCTGCAACGAATGGACCGTCCGCAAAAGTCCGATTTGTCGGCAGTGCCAGGCAGGCGATCATTGCCACGATGGACCTGATGTTCAATTTGCGCTCCTTCTTCAACGAACACAGTAATCAACTTGTGGTGCAGGTGCTGCATCATGTCCAAACGGATGAAGCCGCAACGACAACAGGGATTTTAAGAGAATCTCCTCAACATGCTGCGTTGCTTACGCAGGTCATCGTCGCCGGTTGTCGTGTTTCGTTTGCAATACGCCAGTCCGTGAGCCTGAGCTACTTGTCCCGAGCTTCTTCCAGCATCCTGATCCACGGAGCGACGTAGTGGCCGTTATCGTGAAATGTTCGGCCGCTCACAAGATTGCCGTCGATTACGCACGGCTCGTTCACGAAGGTGCCGCCGCAGACTTCCAGGTCAAATTTGCACTTGGGCACCGTCGCCATTCTTCGACCACGCACGCAGTCAGCATAGGCCGGGATTTCAACACCGTGACACACACTGGCCACTGGTTTACCGGCAGCAAAGAAATGCCTGGTGATACGCACCAGATCCTCGTCATACCGAATGTACTCAGGCGCCCGGCCACCGCTGAACATGATGCCCGCGTAGTCTTCTTCCTGCACTTCACTGAATGGGACATCACATTGAATGGTGTATCCTTCCCACTCTTTTGTGATGGTCCAACCGGGTTTGATCTCGTGCAGTACCATCTGATAAAGCCGCTTTTCCGGGGCTGTAACGACGGGCTGAAAGCCTGCTTCCATCAGTCGGTAGTAGGGGTACATCGTGTCCAGAGTTTCCGTGGCATCACCCACGACGATCAGCACTTTGTCCATTCTTATGGATCCGCTTGTTGTCTGTTATGTAGAGTTGAAACCTGTAGGTTTCCGGAAGACTGCCTCATGGTATCGTAGTACAATCTGCGACCGTTTGCAGGCAGACGGTCGGCAATGACGAACTTTCAAATTGTTAATTTTCTCGGCCCGACTGGGAAGCTTTCCTGCTGCCGAACTGAATTCTGAAACCGCCTGTCAGGAGTTGGTATGTACGACGTCATTGTTCTTGGCACAGGTGGTGTGGGCAGTGCTGCGATGCTGGCATGTGCAAAACGTGGCGCAAAGGTGCTCGGACTGGACCGATTTCCTGCCGGTCACGATCGAGGCAGCTCGCATGGTGAATCGCGAGTGATCAGGCGTTCTTATTTCGAACACGCCGACTACGTGCCACTGCTGAACCTGGCATATGGGCTGTGGGACGAGCTTGAGCAGCGATGTGGCGAACAGTTTCTACATCGGACGGGTGTGGTGTACTTCGGACCACAGGACGGAGTTATCCTGCGTGGAGTTCTGAAAAGCGCGGAGAACCACCAGCTTGTCGTCGAACGGTTGAACGCCCACGAATCGATGGGTCGGTTTCCCGGATATGTTGTGCCGCCGAAAGCGGGAGTGCTGTTTGAGGCAGATGCCGGATACCTGGACGTGGAAAAATGCATTTGTGCGCAGATTCAGGAAGCGACGACGATGGGGGCGGAACATCGCCATGGCGAGACTGTCATGCGCTGGTCCGCTGATGAGAACTCAGTCGTCGTTGAAACCGACGGGAACCGATACCGAGCGGCCCGACTTGTGATCACTGCAGGTTGCTGGGCCGCCGGACTTCTGCAGGAACTGAACGTTCCGCTGCGAATCGTACGAAAGCATTTGCACTGGCATGCGAGCGACAAAGACACGTACCGTGAGTCGCACGGAGGGCCGTGCTTTTTCTATGAGGCGAACGGCGGACACTTCTACGGATTTCCGGATGCGGGAAGATCCGGCGTCAAAGTTGCCGAACACAGCGGCGGGACGGAGATTACTGATCCACTCTCCGATTTGCGTGAAGAAGAAGCGGACGACACTCAACGGATCGAGCAATTCCTGAAGCAGTATCTGCCTGGTGTTTCAATGAACAGAACTCGCCACGAAGTTTGTTTTTACACGATGACGCCGGACGAACATTTCGTCGTGGACCACCATCCCGAGCACAAAACCGTCTGCTTTGCCGCAGGTTTGTCAGGACACGGCTTCAAGTTTACGTCTTCGCTTGGTCAGATTCTGACGGAATTGGCGCTGGACGAGCGCTCGTCTGTGGACGTTGACTTTCTGAGACTGAACCGGCCTGGTTTGTGTTGAGTGAAAGATCCGGAGTTTTTGTCGGAGTGTAGTGAATTACACTCGGGGTCATCCGACCAAAGACCTACGCCGTTTTGTCGTTGGTGAAGGCCTCTTTGCGTTTGCATCAGAAAATTGAGAGGTTTTCTGAAGAATCCTACACGTTTCATGCCGTGTGGTTCTGTAGTGACATAAGGAAAGCAGTGAAGGTGGGCAGCATTTGTGCGAGATCAGCTGGAAAAAACCTACTGTTCGCAACGGCAGGGATTGTTTTCTCTGGCTTTGTCGATCACTGGTTGTCGTCAGTTAGCCGAAGACGCCATTCACTCGGCGTTTGAGGGACTCTGTCGGATGAACACTGTGCCGCAGGGCGATTTTGCGAACTACGTTTTCGCTTCTGTGTGTAATACAGCTCGTGATTCGATCCGAACGGCCAACAGAGCGTCGTGCGCCAGGTAATCGAGTTTCAATGGGGTCGCGGCGTCGTTGCCCGACACTGAGTCTCCGGCCGAAGACGTGCTGACGGCAGAGCGGGATCAGATTCTGCGGATCGCGGTCCATGATCTGGATGATGCCGATCGCGAAGTGATTGTCATGAAGATATTCGCCGGGCTCACGTTTGATGCGGTCGGAGAAATCCTCTATCAGTCGGCCAAAACCGTGGCGACTCGCTATCGTCGAGCACTGATGAAACTGGAAGAAAGATTGCGAGGTCAGTTATGACAGATTCACAGGTGGAAAATCTGTTGCGGCAGATGCCGTTGGCGGAACCGTCAGCAGCACTGGATGATAAAGTTGAGGCCTTTATGCGTGCGTCTGAGCCGCTCTGTGTTTCAGCGGTACGTCGACTGAGTTCGTGGGGGGGCACGTCTGTCGTTGCTGCAGCATGTCTGGTCATTGGCCTCTTCGTCGGCCACATTTTCGGACCAGCGTTTGCCACAAACGACAGGATTTCTCAGGGAAACGGGGAGCCGGTGGTTGGTGCCAATCTATCGAGCCAGATGTTGGACGGCGGTCATGGCGAGCATACAAGTAAGACGGTGGTCACGGTTGACTGGACCAGGGATCGGGTCTCAGGCCCTCAGATGCAGGGGCCTCGTGTTGCCATGTTTTGTGCGATCGGCGGGAAGAACTTTGTCACGTCAAAAGAGCAGCAGTGTCTCCGTTGTCACGATGGAATCACGGTTGCCGAGACTGACTTTCGACGTGAGCACATGAATAGTCCGGGGTTTGAAACATGCATGTGGTGCCACGATACGTCAGTCCGGAGAGAAGTTCGCAACTGAACAGCGGCGCAGAACATCCTGTTCACCAGTCAACCACCTCGGCGCTTGATCGCTCGCTCTCACGTCCCACGTTCTACGCCACCGCCCGCCGGGGCTTCCCGGCTATTGTTGAAGGATCCAGTCAATGGCGGCTGCGGTGGCATCCAGGCGGTCGGATGTCGCAACGGCATCCTTTGAACTGGCTGTGTCATAGGCTGTGGTGACGATTGACGGAATCGATTCTTCACCGCCGATCCACAATTTATTTGGTGCGGACAATGACAACAAAGTTGAAGTGTCACCGTATTTGACGGCCCCAGGCAGAAAGTCGGCGTGTTTCCAGCTGTTCAGACTGGCGAAACGAAAGCCAGCGGTATCAATCGCTGCGGCGTTGAATTCCGATCCCGCGATCGCTCGGGCGGCGGCCAGCAGTGGGCCACCGCCGTTGACACCGACGGCGTGCAGTGCTTTCGGGCTGTGTTCGTCGCCATTGATCCACGCGGTCAGAGTGAGAATGTCATGGACGCGACGAGCAAACAGGGTGTCATTGTAGGTGTAAGTGAACCCCGCAAACTGTCGAGGATTCTTCAC
>Ga0315332_10000757_pt1 | contig 15897 bp, 16 predicted proteins | sample M110034915metaG_FD_203455 | JGI IMG/M metagenome (GOLD analysis project Ga0315332, IMG submission 203455) | Ammonia-oxidizing marine archaeal communities from Monterey Bay, California, United States - M1 100m 34915 | ecosystem: Environmental > Aquatic > Marine > Intertidal zone | place: USA...
GATTGGAAAAAATGCCCCAACCCAAAACTCCCAGAATACGCTTTAATTGGAAGGTCTAATGTTGGAAAATCATCATTAATTAATATGCTAACACAAAGAAAAGCTCTAGCCAAAATATCAGGGACTCCAGGGAAAACTCAGCTAATTAATCATTTCATCATTAACAACAATTTTTATTTAGCTGATTTACCAGGATATGGCTATGCAAAAGTTTCAAAAAAAAGCAGGGCTAAATTTGCTGACTTTACAATGAAATTTTTAGAGAATAGGACAAACTTAATGTGTGTATTTGTTTTAATTGACTCCAGAATAAAACCTCAAAAAATTGATTTAGAATTCATGGAGTATTGTGGTATAAAGGGAATCCCCTTTGTTATGTGCTTTACTAAAGCAGATAAATTAAAGCCCAAAGAATTAGACAAAAACATTGAAGAATACAAAGCATCAATGCTTGAAAATTGGGAAACACTTCCTGAAATTTTCATCACCTCCTCAAAATCAAAGATGGGAAAAGATTCCATATATGAATTTATAAATGGAACAAACACATTGTTCAAACCTTGAGCTCTAAAAAAAGAATCTTAGTAGCCCCTTTAGACTGGGGATTAGGCCACATTTCAAGGTGTATTCCATTAATTGAAAAATTATTGGAAAACAATCACACTGTAATTACCTGTGGCAACAACGAAAGCAAACAACTTTTCAAAGAAAACTTTCCAGATTTACAACATGTTATAATTTCTGGATACAATGTTAAATACAGCAGGAGAAATAATCAAGCTTTATCAATGATTATTCAAACTCCTAAATTCATATTTAAAATAATAAATGAAAGAAAAATTGCTCAAGAGTTAGCAAACAAACTAAACCTAGATATTATAATTTCAGACAATAGGTTCGGGTTTCGATCAACCAAAACAACCAACATATTCTTATCACATCAAATTCACATACAAGGTCCTTGGTTATTAAAGCCAATACTTTATAAAATAAATTCTAGATATATAAATCAATTTGACAATTGCTGGATTCCCGATTTTAATGAAACAGATTCTCTTTCAGGAGAATTGTCAAAAAATCCTGGGCTTAACAATTATTCATTTATTGGCCCTCTATCTAGATTTGAAAAACAGGTTGAATCTAAAACTCAAAAGTATAAGTACCTTGCCATACTTTCTGGTCCAGAACCCCAAAGAACTATTTTTGAGAAAATCATTTTAAAAGAATTTTCGAAACTAAACAAACCTTGTGCTATAATTGGAGGGAATCCAGGTGGCAAAGAGTTTGCAAAAGAAAATATAATCTATTACCCTCATTTAAAAACAAGAGATTTCCTTGAAATTGTATCTCATTCAGAATTTCTTATTTGCAGATCTGGATATAGTAACATAATGGATTTATCGGTACTTAATAAAAGAGCAATATTAGTACCTACGCCAGGACAAACAGAACAAGAATATTTAGCTAAATACCATTCGAAAAAATCATCTATTAAATGGATAAAACAAAAAGAATTTAGTTTAAACAAGCTTGAGGAATTTGGAAAACTTACAGTCCCAAAGAAAAAACCTTTACTAAAAGAAGAATTTAATAAAATTGGATTATAAAAAGGGGAGCTAACTCCCCTTATAATTTAATTATTTGACATAATTAATAAATTCATGATCAGAGCCATTTTTCTTCCAAATAACAGCTACAGGATAACAGTTCCCAGGAACAACACTACTACCTAATGTAACATCAAATTCTTCTAAATTTCCGTCACCATTAATTTCAATGTCTTTACCAAAAGGAAGGTTCGAAGCCTCTGCTCGTAAAACATGGTCATGAACAAAATTTGGATCAGATGGAGATCCATTAATGTTTTGCTCTGCTACTTGACCGTCTTCAAGAATGTAAACAGCAAGCTTATATTCATCAGTAATACTACCTAGCCATTTGGATTGAACCCTAACATTCATTACATCCCCATTCGTAGATGACTCCATAGCCATAGACACCTCAACTGCTTTAACTAGCTCATCACCAACAGCATTACTCAACAAACTGTAATTATTACTAATATCAGTTGTGCCTAAATAAAAATGTGGTCTTCCATTAGGAGCCAAAGTTGCTTCTATATCATCAACAAGTGTTGAACCAAATGCATTATCACCATGAAGTTCAATTACCTGACAATCAGAATAATCATTAGAAATATTGGTAGAATAAGACTCTCCCCAATCTCCACAATAGCCACACCAAGTTGCCGTCATTTTAAACACTAATGCTTTTTTAACCGCCACTGGCTCAGTACAAGAACCATCATCTTTTTTAGCTTCTGCATTAAAAGCAAGACTATTAGAGTCCGTACAACCTTTTTTCTTACAAGAAGAAAATGAAGCCATTGAAATTATTGCAATAAACAATATTGAAATTTTAATATTTTTCATAGTAAATTATTTTTTAATATTTTATAAACGAACGTAAAATATAGTGAATTTATTTTAAAACTACTTTTTAATCTTTTTTAATGTAAATGAGAAAGTAGAACCCTTCCCTATAGAACTTCTAACACTAATAGACTGATTATGAGCTTCAACAATATGTTTTACAATTGCCAATCCTAGACCCGTCCCTCCTTTATTTCTTGCCCTGCTTTTATCAACCCTATAAAATCTTTCAAATAATCTAGCCAAATGCTTTTCTTCAATTCCAAGTCCCTGATCTGAAACCTCAATTAGAAAGTTTTCCTCAATATCATAAAATCTAACTTCTACTTCTTTGCCTTCTTCAGAGTAATTAATAGCGTTAATAATTAAGTTTTGAAACACTTGACCAATTTTGTCTCTATCACACATGACCATCATTGGTTCACGGTAACTCTTATTAAAAATAAGTTTAATATTCCCATTACTTGCCCTAATCTCAAGCTCATCCATTATCTCCTTAGCTAGTTGAACGACATCAAAATTCTTTAAATCAAGCTTTATTTTTTCTGATTCAAATTTTGTAATAACATCTAAGTCTTCAACAATTTTTGTCATTCTATCTACTCCTTTTGAAGCTCTTTTCAAAAACTCTCTATTCACATCTACATCCTCCAAGCCTCCCTCCAAAAGAGTTAAAATATAACCTTGAATACTAAAAATTGGTGTTTTTAGTTCATGAGACAAATTCCCCAGAAACTCTCTTCTAAAAATCTCTTGCTCTCTAAGCTTAGTAATTTCTTCTCTATTAGATTCTGCCCACTGTAAAACCTCATCTTCTGCAGCGGACAAAAGATCTTCATTCATACTAATTGGAAAATTTTCTTTAGTTATTTTATAATTATGAATTGTTCTGTAAAGCATTCTTATTTTCTGAGTTATCAATTTCTCTAGTAAAAAATAAACAACAGCGAAGCACACAAGCCAGATTGAAACGGAAAGAATTGTAAAATAAAAATAATCCAAATTTGAATCAGATAATTCAGAGTAAACAATCTGCAAGAAAAGAACCAAGACTAAAATAATTGTTGCTACAAAAAAAGCAAACTGCAAGGGTGTTCTTATTATTTTCATTATCACAAAATTAAGTAATAAATCAAAAGTCCAAGGATTTTATTATATGTTGAAATATATTAATTTAGACCTTCTTCTAACAATTATGTATACGAAAATTTTAGTTATATGCACAGGGAATAGCTGCCGAAGTCAGATGGCAGAGGCTTACCTAAGATTCTTCTGTAAAGAAGAAAATATTAATGCCGAAATATTTAGCGCTGGAATTGAAGCTCATGGTGTAAATTCAAAAGTAATTGAGACACTAAAAGAAGATCAAATAGACATCTCACAGCAAACCTCAAACAAAATTGAAGACTACATCAATACTGGCATAACTCATATTATAACCGTATGCGACCATGCAAATGAATATTGCCCAATTTTCTCAGAAAAAGTAATGAAAACACACAAAAACTTCATAGACCCAACAAAGGCTACGGGTTCAACAGAAACTATTAACAGTGCTTTTAAAAAAACAAGAGAGGAAATAAAATTATTTAGCAAAAAATACTTAACCGACAACTTTTAAGATGAGTACTAAAAGAATTTTTACAGGTGAAATAATAGGTACATTTATTTTAGTTTTCATAGGGTGTGGTTCCGTTTCGTTAGCAATAATATATGAAATTATAAATTCACTTTTTGAAGTTGCTCTTTTTTGGACGCTCGGAGTAATATTAGGGATTTACTGCTCATCTAAATTATCTGGAGCACACTTGAACCCTGCAGTATCTATAGCAATGCTAACTGAAAAAAAAATAAAACTGAGCGAATTCTTTTACTACCTAATCGCTCAATTTATAGGTGCGTTAATTGCTGGCTTCATACTTTTCAAACTAATAAAGAATGACATTGAAGTTTACGATTTAAAAACTGCTTGTATTTTTGGCGAATATTTCCCCAACCCAACATTTGAAAACCTAGACTGGGTAAGTCTTCCTATAGCTTGTTTCATTGAAATATTAGCTACTTTTTCCCTTGTATACCTAATATTCATTATTACCAACATCTCAAAAATAAAAAAATTAAGCCCTACTTTAATTGGGCTATCAGTGGGCATTATAATATATATAGTCGCTCCTTATACCCAATGCTGTATGAATCCAGCAAGAGATATTGCTCCAAGAATAATAGCACATTTAAACGGATGGGAACAATTTACATTTAACCACAACGGAATCGGTTGGTTAGTGGTTTACATTCTAGCACCACTAATTGGAGGAGTTTTAGGAGCATTAACTTTTAAGCTAACTCTTAAAAACAGAATTTCTTAACTTCTCATAAATTATCACATTCAAAAGTATCAGCAACATCCCATAAAAAACATCTTCAACAGGGATTGTTAAAATCCGAAACCCAAGATTATAATCATCATTATACCAAACAACCTGATCTTCAATAAAAGAACCAGTTAATAACCCATCGGTAATTAAAAAAGGAAACAATAAAATACCATAAGCTCTATAAAACATTTTAAGATTTATAAAAAATGGGGCTATTAATAAAATGATTGACAATGAAATAAATGTTATAGATGTATAATATTTTTCAATAAAAACCAGCCCAAAAACAAATAAAACTAAAGAAAGGAAATAATTAAATTTCTTCACATAATGTGAATCAGAAACAGGGTAGATTTTCTCTAAGACATGATAAGAAAAAACACAGGCATATGGAATACAAAAAAAGAATAAAACTTCTTCAATTGGCAATGAAAAAAGATTAGCCCCTGTTAAATAATTGGGATTAAATCCCCAATATCCCAAATTGGTAAAATAAACATCCCAAACAACAAACACAGCACCAACAACAAATGTTGAAATGAAAAATGGAGGGTAATTTCGGAAGAAATTCAGTCTTTTATGAAAAGTGAAAAATAGAGGAATTAGAATTACAAAAAAATCAATAAGTAAGTATAAGTATGTAAACATTATTTTTTAGAATAGTGTTTGAAATACTTGAACGGGACTAACAACATACCAAAGCACTCACCATCTTGTTTTCCTAAATGTTTATGATGAACCTTATGCCCTCTTCTTATTGCTAATAAATATGGGTTTTTTGAATTCTTAAGAACTTTAATTCTTTGATGAATAAATAAATCGTGAACAAAAAAATATGCTGCACCATAAATTGTGATTCCTAGTCCGACCCAAAACAAGAGTTGTGAATATCCAATTATTGAACCATAAATAATAAACAAGGAACCGGGAATTGCGAAAATTAAAAAAAACAAATCATTATTTTCAAAAAAAGATTTTGTGGTTTTAACATGATGGTCTTTATGAACCTTCCATAAGAATCCGTGCATCACATATTTATGAGTAAACCAAGCAACACCTTCCATAAGAAAAAAGGTAATTATGCAGATAAAAACATTAAAAAAAATCATGACTAATTCAACTTATATACCAACATTGACTTGCAAGCTAAATATAATTTTTTAGAATTATTAATTCTTACTCTAGAACTCATCATCTGTGTTGGAGGTAAAGCTTTGATTTTTTTAAATAATGAAATGTAATATGTGTAGGCAATAAAGACACCTAATTTAGAAGACTTTGGAAGTTTTCTAATACCCTCATAAGCCAACTTAAAATCAGCGTCAATATCCTCTTCAATACTTATCTTATCTTCCTTTGAAAAATTATTTAAATCTACTTTAGGGAAATATGATCTTCCTAAAGAATTAAAATCAGCATTAACGTCTCTTAAGAAATTCACTTTTTGAAGAGCTGCACCTAATTTTCTAGCTGAGTTTTCTAAAGAATCATATATTTCTTTATCTCCATCAACAAAAACCATTAAACACATTAAACCTACAACCTCTGCAGAACCTACAATATATTGATCATATTTTTCTTTTTCATTAGAATACTCAATTTTAGATAAATCTTGTTCCATACTTCTTAAAAATATATGAATAAGCTCGTGATCTATATTATATTCATTTACAATTTTTTGAAAAGAATTAATTACAGGATTGATACTAATCCCCATTTCTAGAGCTTTAAATGTTTCTTCTTTAAATTCTTTAAGTAACTGCTCTTTTGGATAATCATGAAAAGAATCAACAATTTCATCTGCTAACCTAACAAAACCATAAATTGCATAAATTGAATTATGTATTTTTTTATTTAAAAAATAAATTCCTAAAGAAAAACTTGTACTGTAGGTTTTAGTAATTAGCTTACTTGAACTGAAGGATATATCATCATATAATTTTTTCATGGCTAAATTTTAAAAATGTTTATTTATTTCACTCGCAACAACTTGACCGGAAATAATGGATGGTGGAACACCAGGGCCAGGAACAGTAAGTTGTCCTGTATAAAATAGATTCTTGATTTGTTTATTTCTTAAACTAGGCTTTAGGATAGCTGTTTGATTTAATGTATTTGCCAAGCCGTAGGCATTTCCTTTGTAAGCATGATAATCTTTCTCAAAGTCTTTAACACAATATGATTTTTTATAAACTATATTTTCTTTAAAATCGTTAGCGGTCAGCTTTTGAATTCTTTCAATCATAATATTGAAGTACTTTTCTCTCATTTCTTGAGTATCTTCAAGACCTGGAGCCAATGGTATTAACAGCATTAGATTCTCCATTCCCTTTGGAGCAATGGTTTCATCTGAAACAGACGGACAGCTCATATAAAAAAGTGGAGAAGATGGCCATTTAGGAGTTTCGTAAATTTCAGCTGCATGAATTGCGAAATCTTGATCAAAAAACAAGGTGTGATGGTTAACATTTGAAAGTTTTTTGTTAACACCTAAATAAAACAATAAACTTGAAGGTGCTAATTTTCTAGAATCCCAATATTTATCATCATAATTTCTATATTTTTTTTGTAAAAGATTTGTTTCTACATGATGATAATCTGCACCTGCAACTACAATATCTACAGGTATTTTTTTGTTATTAATTTCAAAATTTTCAACTATTTTTTTTGATACATTAATCTTGGTTATTTCAGAATCGTAATGAAATTTGACACCACTTTCTTCAGCAATTTTAACTAGAGAATCAATAATTTTAAAAAAGCCACCAATGGGATAATACGTCCCTTGCTTTAAAGCAGAATAATTCATTAAACTATACATTGCTGGAGTATTGCTTGGAAGAGCACCTAAAAATAAAATAGGAAACTCCATAAGTTTCACAAGTTTTGGATGCTTAAAATATCTCCTAACATATTTGCTGAAAACAGTGAATATATCTAGATGAAAAGCACCTTTGATTACTTTAATATTTAAAAATTCTAAAATTGATTCTGAGGGTTTGTAAACTAAATTTCTAACTCCTATATCATATTTTTTCTCAGCTCTTTTTATGAATTTCTCGAGTCTTTCACTACTCCCCTTTTCTATTGATTCAAAGACTTTAGTTAACTCTTCAAAAGATTCTGGTATATCGAGTCTGTTTTGATCTTCATAATAAATAGAAAAACCAGGATCTAACTTTACTAAATCATAATAATCAGAAATTTTTTTATTGTGTTTATTAAAAAAATCTTCAAAAACGTCTGGCATCCAATACCAGCTAGGACCCATATCAAAAGTAAAACCATCAACTTTGAAATGCCTAGCCCTTCCACCTGGTGATGAATTTTTCTCAAAAACATCAACTTCAAAACCCATTTTAGAAAGCTCTATAGCTGCAGTTAGACTTGAAAAACCTGTGCCAATAATACCAACTCTTTTCAAAACTTAATTAATTTGAAATTTAACATACGTTTCAAATTCTTTACACGAATTAAATAAGTGTGCGTTAGAATTGACCAACTTTAATAGATTCATATTACCACCAAGTAGAAACTTGCTATTCTTCTTACAAGAGTTAATGCGGTCGCAAAGCTCTTGAATTTCGGTAACTTTATGTCCCACAATGATTGTAGTAAATATATAGTCTGGCTTAGTATTCTCTATACATTCATAAATAATTTCTTTAGAAAAGGCCCTACCAATGTTACAAACATTAACACCTCTTTCTTGAAGAAGAATATCTGCATAAATTAGTGCGAAGTCATGGCTTTCCCAAGGAGGTGAAAAGAGCAAAATAGTTTTACCAATATTAGTTTTAGACCTCCTTTCTTCTAAAATATGATAAAGCTTTTGCTTTATAAGGTTAGATAAAAAATGTTCCTGAGCGGGAAATAAATCGCCTGCAGACCATAAAGAACCTACCTTGTTAAGACTTGGAATGATGATTGATTCGTATGTAATTGACAACCCAAGCTTGTTAATCACCTCATCAAAAGATTTATTAAAAAGTTCAGAATCGAAAGTTAGCGAAGAAACGATTATATCGTTAATGTATGATTCATGACTTGTTGAAAACGAACTACTTTCTTTAACTTTTAAAGCTAAATTAGTAGTGTCAAGTTTAGCAATTTTACTTATTTTAAATCCCTGATTGATAAGAAACGAAACATTAAGAATTTTTCTTAATTGATCATCATTGTAAAATCTAATGTTAGTATCTGTCCTATTGGGTTCAACTATATTATACCTTTTCTCCCAAATTCTTAATGTATGGGCTTTAATTCCCGACAATTTTTCTAAATCTGCTATTGAATATATCGACATTTTGTTTAATTTTGTGCTAAAATAGTTAAACAAAATTGTAAAACAAAGCATTTGTTTAACTATTTTTGAAAAAAAATAAACATATATAAGTTAAACATTATAAAAAAGTTAAAATATAAAACTTATAAACTCTTTTAAAAACTCAAAGCTTAAACACATGATTAACTATTCAAACTATTACAAATTTGCTTTATTAGTAACTTTAATTTTTGCAATATTTTCTAATTTATTTGCTCAAAACGGAATCATTAAAGGAAGAGTATTTGACAACATTAACAATGAATCTATTCCTTTTGCCAACATTTACATAAATGAAATTGAAAGGGGTATTTCTTCTGACTTGGAAGGGAATTTCATTATTAAAGATGTTATGTCTGGCACTTATAATGTAACATTTTCATTTATTGGATATCAAACATACACCGCATCAGAAGTAATAGTTGCTCCTAACAAACCAACAACTATTAATGCAGGTCTTATTGAAACAACTACATCTCTTGAAGAAATAGAAATAAAAGCATCTCCATTTACAAAATCTGAAGAAAGTCCAGTAAGTAAAAGAAATATAAGTGCTACAGAAATATATAGAAATCCAGGGGGGAACAGAGATATTTCGAAAGTTATTCAATCTCTTCCAGGTGTTGCATCTACAGTTTCTTTTAGGAACGACATTATAATTAGAGGTGGAGCACCTAATGAGAATAGATTTTATTTAGATGGAATTGAAGTGCCAAATATTAATCATTTTGCAACACAAGGCTCAAGTGGTGGACCTGTAGGCATGATTAATGTTAATTTTATTAGTGAAGTAGATTTATATTCTGGAGCTTTTCCAGCAAATAGAGGGAATACACTAAGTTCGGTTTTAGAATTTAAACAAGTTGAAGGCAATAACGAGAGATTAGCTTCTTCATTTACAATTGGATCTAGCGATATAGGACTAACATTAGACGGACCAATAGGTAAAAAGTCAACTTTTGTTTTATCTGCTAGAAGATCTTATTTACAATTTTTATTTAAAGCTATTCAGCTGCCTTTTTTACCAACTTACAACGACATTCAATTTAAGCAAAGCATTAAACTAAACGAGAAAAATAATTTAACTTTTATAGGTTTAGGTGCTATAGATGAATTTAAATTAAATTTAGGTTTGAATGAAAACATTTCTGACCCTGACACATACGAAAGAAATGAATACATATTGGGATACCTACCTGTGTCAACACAATGGAATTACACTTTCGGTGGTAAATGGACACACTTTAAAGAACACAGCTTTCAAACCCTAGTTATTTCAAGAAACCACCTCAACAACACATCTAAAAAATATGCAGAGAACGTTGAAACAAATCAAAACCTCCTTCAAGATTACAATTCGCAAGAAATTGAAAACAAACTGAGGTTTGAAAACACGCTAAGGAAAAATGGATGGAAATTAAATTTTGGATTTGGTTATGAATATGCAGAATACACAAACAGTACATTTCTGAAAATTCCACTTGGCGATTCCAATACAATCGTAGATTTTGAATCTGATTTAGCTTTTCACAAATTTTCCTACTTTGCTCAAGGAAGTAAAAAATTAATCAACAATAAGCTAATCTTATCCTTAGGAGTTAGAGCTGACCACAACTCCTACTCAAAACAAATGGCTAATCCTATTAAACAATTATCGCCAAGATTTAGTGCAGCTTATGCATTAACTAACAAAATGAGCCTCAACTTTAATGTTGGTAGGTATTACCAACTTCCTGCATATACTGTTATGGGTTACAGGGATAATAACAATTTGTTAGTAAATAAAGAAAATGAAATTACCTATATATCTAATGATCATATAGTGGCTGGGTTAGAATTCAATCCAGCCACATTTAACAAAATAACTATTGAAGGGTTTTATAAAAATTATAATAATTATCCTTTTTTAGTAAATAAAAATGTGTCGTTAGCAAATCTGGGTGGCGATTTTGGTGTTATTGGAAACGAAGAGGTTACAAGCTCTTCTCAAGGTCGGGCTTATGGAGTAGAATTTTTAGCCCAACAAAAATTAAGTAAAAGTTTTTATGGCATACTTGCCTACACATGGGTTAGAAGTGAATTTAAAGATCAAAACAACAATTACAAACCCTCAGCTTGGGACAATGGCAATATAATTAGTTTAACTGCAGGTAAAAAATTTAAGAAAAATTGGGAGATTGGTGTGAAATTCAGATTTTCAGGCGGATCTCCTTATACTCCATTCGATACTTTAAACTCATCTTACATACAAGTTTGGGATGTCGCTAACATGGGGCTATTAGATTACAATCAATTAAATGAACTTAGACTAAAAGCAAATCATGGACTAGATATCAGAATAGACAAAAAATGGTATTGGAAAAAAATGACACTTAATCTTTACTTAGACATTCAAAATGCTTATAATTTTCAATCAGAAACTGCACCAAGTTTGATTGTTCCAACTGATGACAATGGCAACAGATTAATTAATTCGAATGATCCAAGTAGGTACCAAACAAAATTAATAGAAAATGTGTCTGGAACACTATTACCCTCTATTGGTCTACAATTTGAATTTTAATTATTAATCGCCTCTACACCTGTTATTTCAGGTGCAACATTCTTAAGAGACTCTTCTAAACCAGCTCTCAATGTAACTGGACTAACAGAGCAAGTCTGACATGCACCTAAAAAGCGAATCATCACTTTTTTTTCTGGTGTAATTTCAACAAGTTCCATATCTCCACCATCATTTTTTAAGTAGGGCCTTAAATCTTCTATTGCTTGAAGAACTTTATCTTTTAATTCATTTTCCATTTTATGTAGAACATTTAGGTTCACCATATTCAACTGGGACAACCTTAGTTGGCTCAACATTGCTATTTCTCCATTCAATTCTGTCAATAACATTATTACACAATTGCATAAAAGCTTTTTGAGAGGGTGTATCTTGCTGAAGTACCGCAGGTCTTCCAGCATCACCACTTTCTCTTATTGATTGTACTAATGGAATTTCTCCAAGTAGTGGTATTTCAAATTTTTCAGCAAGCTGACTTGCGCCTTCTTTTCCAAAAATAAAATATTTTGAATCTGGAAGTTCTTTAGGTGTAAACCAAGACATGTTTTCAACAATACCCAAAACTGGAACATTAATGTTGTCTAATTTAAACATCCCTATCGCCTTTCTAGCATCAGCTAATGCAATATTTTGGGGAGTGCTAACTATTATTGCTCCTGTTAAAGGAAGTGCTTGAACGATAGACAAATGAATATCACCTGTCCCTGGTGGAGAATCAATAATTAAATAATCTAAATCTCCCCATACGGCATCAAACAAAAGCTGATTTAACGCTTTAACAGCCATAGGTCCACGCCATACAATTGCTTGATTTAATTCTGCAAAAAAACCAATAGATAAAATTTTAACTCCATAGTTTTCAGCTGGAACGATCATTTGTTTACCATCTACAACTTTAGAAACAGGTCTGTAGTGTTGACAATCAAACATCAATGGAGCTGAAGGCCCGTAAATATCTGCATCAATTAAACCAACTTTAAATCCTTTTTTTGAAAGACCAACTGCAAGATTACTGGCAACAGTAGATTTTCCAACTCCTCCTTTTCCAGATGTTACGGCTATAATATTCTTTATGTTTGGAAGAACCTTTTGAGAAGCCTCTGATTTTTTCATCCCTACAACTTTAACAGAAATCTCAAATTTTTCATCAAAAAAACGTTCGATAGCGAATTCACAAGCCTCTGTCATTCTTTTTCGTGCATGTAATGCAGCATTTTGAATGGAGACAGTAAAACTTACACGACTTCCTGAAATAGTTAAATCTGAGATTAAATCTAAAGAAACAATATCTTTTTTAAGATCTGGCTCGGCTACATTTGAGAGCGCTTTTAACAGACTATCTTTATTCATTAATATTATTTAGAATATTTAGGTTCAAAAATACAAAGATTTAATGACATCAAAGTTTAAGTTCAATCATTGGGTCCCAAAAGATTTCATTGAATTTAACAACTAAATCATTTTCAACTTTAACACCATCAATTAATAACAATTCTTCCATTTTGGTTAAAGAGCAAAAGTGAGCCTTACCACTTAACAAACCAAATCTATTTACCACTCTGTGGGCCGGGAAATTAGGAATATTAAAAGTTGAATTCAACACCCAGCCTACCATTCTAGAACTTTTTTTAGCTCCCAAATAATTTGCTATTGCCCCATACGATGTAACTCTACCTTTCGGGATTAACCAAACAAGCTCAATAACATCTTTATTAAAATTAGTGATCTTCAATTTTTAATAAAGCTGCCTGCAAATTCTGTTTCAGAAAGATTAGAGCTATATTTTAAAATATAATTTCCAATACTGTAGTTAGAAACATCAATAAACATAAAATCTTGGTAACCATTAAATGAATCTACAAGTTGTCCTAAAGAATTAAAAACCTCAATAATATAATCTGGATCACCTAAATGTGTATGATTAAAATAAATATAATTACTAGCTGGATTGGGGAAAATAAGAAAACTTTCATCTGAATTTATTTGTGGCGGAGGGTTAAACCCAAGTAAAAAAAGTCCATTTTTTCTATCTGAAATCAACAATCTGCCGCTAGGTAAATTAGAATACACCCCCCAAACTCCTCTGTATAATCCTAAATTAGAACCTTGATAACTATCGTAATACCCAACTCTTTTAGGAAGGTTTACATCTCTGACATCGAAAATTTGCAATCCATCGTTGTAATAACTAACATATGCAATACCATTCTTGAGAATGACATTATGAGGAAGAGTCTCATCGTAAAATCCAGTTGTAAATAAAGAGGCAACTTTAATATCTGATAAATCTGAAACATCTAATACTTTAACGCGCATAGATTTTGTTTCATCACACAAAACATATGTTTTTGCATCTTCACTTAACCAACCTGAATGATTATAACCTTTATCAGGATAAAACTCTAAACTTCCTAAAGGAATAGGCATCGATGGAATAGAAAAATCTGCCACAACTAACCCCTCTGAACCACAATTAAGATATGCTGAGTCGTTTCTTACATATGCATCATGGACATAATTAACAAATTCATAATTAGATAAAAAATTGGGCTCAGTAGGACTAGAAATATCATAAACAGACATGGGAAAGCCACCGTTTAGTTTTGTAACTCCACATGCGTACAATTTTGATTTACTACTATCTATAAAAATATTATGAACCCTTACCATTAAAGAATCATTATCGTAAACTAAAGACAAGCTATCTGGTAAGTATTGAAGATCAATAATTTGTAATGAGCTTGAACCTTCATCACAAACTGCATATAAATAACCTTTGTGATCATGGTAATCTCTATGAACAGCATCAGTTGAAACATGTTTTCCTTGAACAAAACCTATAGAGTCTAACTCATCATTTTGATTAACAAGAAAAACATGAGTGCCAGCTGTAGAACCTATTACGGCATATTCTAAACCCCCTTGAACAAAACCCCAAACTTCATTAAAAACTGACTCACCATCACTTGTAACTGGCAGACCGGTGGTTGTCCATGAATCTAAATAAGAAACATTCTCGGATTGTGGATAATAAAAACTAAGACTAAAAACAAAAAAGAAAGTGACATACTTCATTTTACTAAGTTATGAAAGAAATCGTGAGTTTTTAATATGTTTAATTAGTTAAAAAAAGTTAAGATTTCGTTAAGTGATATAAAATGAATAAAAATTAGATTAATCATTTAAGATATTAATTTATCTTCGTTTGCCAATGAAGAGTCTAGTCATCATTCCCACTTACAATGAAAAAGAAAATATCGAAAATATTATTCGATCTATTTTTTCATTAGAAATTGAGCTTCATGTATTAATTGTGGATGACGGATCTCCAGACGGAACAGCTAAAATAGTTCATCAACTTCAGAAAGAATTTAAGGGAAGTCTTCACATTATTGAAAGAAAATCTAAGCTAGGCCTTGGGACTGCGTATATTATGGGGTTTAAGTGGGCTCTTGAAAATGGTTATGAATTTATTTTTGAAATGGATGCCGATTTCTCTCACGACCCTAACGATTTACCAAAACTTTTAGACGCCTGTTCAACTGGTGGTTTTGATTTAAGCATTGGCTCTAGATATGTTAAAGGTGGTAGAGTTGAAAATTGGCCTAAAACAAGGTGGCTAATGTCATACTTCGCATCAATATATGTTAGAATGGTTTTATTCATTAACATTAAAGACACAACAGCTGGTTTCAAATGTTACAGAAGAAGTGTTTTAGAGAAAATAAATTTAGATAACATCAGATTCATGGGATATGCTTTTCAAATAGAAATGAAATATTCAGCTTATAAACTAGGCTTTAAACTAACTGAAGTTCCGATTACATTTAAAGATAGACAGCTTGGTGAATCTAAAATGAACATGAGTATTTTTAAGGAAGCATTTTGGGGGGTTCTTAAGTTGCGTAATAAAAAATTTAAATGAGTTCTATTTTAATCAAAGACACTAAGATTGTAAATGAGGGTATTTCATTCACAGGAAATGTATTAATCGAAAATTCACAGATAAAAAAAATATCCTCCGAAGAGATTTCTGGAGATTTTGATCAAACAATTAATGGCAAAGGATTCCATTTAATTCCAGGAATGATAGATGATCAAGTTCATTTTAGAGAACCTGGATTAACTCATAAAGCCGACATTTATAACGAATCTAAAGCTGCAATTGCTGGTGGCATTACCTCTTTTATGGAAATGCCTAATACT
>Ga0315332_10000761_pt1 | contig 15859 bp, 13 predicted proteins | sample M110034915metaG_FD_203455 | JGI IMG/M metagenome (GOLD analysis project Ga0315332, IMG submission 203455) | Ammonia-oxidizing marine archaeal communities from Monterey Bay, California, United States - M1 100m 34915 | ecosystem: Environmental > Aquatic > Marine > Intertidal zone | place: USA...
TGTTTTCTTGTGCATCCATTTAATTGCTTGGTCGTTTTGCCTTAGCTTATCGTAGGCAACGGCGATGTCGTCATAATAACTTGCTTGGTCATCACCGCTATCAAGCTTGGCTTGGCGGTCAGCTATTCGCCATTGATAGAAGGCGGGACTATGACGCGGAAATTTTCCGGCGATCAATTCTAGTGCTGAGGGAAATTTTGCACGTTCTTGAGCCAGAGTATCCGTGTCCCACAGGCAGGCTATAGCCGTTGAGATAGTCAATAGCACAACAGCAATGGTAATAGCAACCGGTAAGAATCGAATTTTCATAGCCAACTTCTAACCTATCTAAATCGAGCATTACCTAATTGTATCTAATATTATATACCTAATACCTGACGACTATGGGCTACAACATCTCGTAAACAACCTTCTTTGAATGGGCTGATGATCTGAGCGCTGGCCACCAATTCTTGAAACGGTGCTTCGCCACCACGTTTGCACAAAGCCACATAATCTTGCATCGCTTGTGCTCGATTCTCTTCGGCTTTGATCCAAAACTGTAATGCGCAGGTTTGCGCCAAAGTGTAATCGATATAATAGAAAGGTGAGCGGAAAATATGTTGTTTTTCTTGCCACCGTCCACCGTTGCTTACGTGTGGCAAATCACCGTAGTCCAAATAGGGCTCATAGGTGGCTTCAAGTTGTTTCCACATTTCGTGTCGTTCTTTTCGACTGGCTTGTGGTTTGGCGTAAACCAAATGCTGGAATTCGTCGACGGTAACACCGTAGGGTAGAAACGTTAGTGTGCTCGCTAGGTCAATGTGGCGGAAGTCGGTGGCACCGTCACCGAAGAACTGCTCCATTTGTGGATAACATAGCATCTCGAGAGACATGGAGTGAATCTCGCAAGATTCATAGGTTGGCCAGAGGTAGTCAAACCACGGTTGTTGGCGACTCATATAGCACTGAAAAGCGTGTCCCATTTCATGAGTGAAAACTTGAACATCCGCTCGAGTACCTTTAAAGTTGGCATAGATATAGGGCATCCCGACTGTGCTAAAAGCGGTGCAAAATCCACCACCTGCTTTGCCTTCACGACTTTGTAGATCCATGAATCTACCTTCATTCATAAGGCGAAAAAAATCATCAAGGCCATAACCCATGTTATTAAACATTTCGGTCGCTTGACCAATCATCGTGTCATAATTACTCGAGGGCAATGGATTGCCTGCTTTAAGATAGACGGATTCATCCCAAAACATGGTTTTGTCGACGCCTAGGGTTGCCGCTTGGCCGTCACGAATTTGTTGACCGAGTGGTGTGACTTCCTCGCGAACCATATCTCGGTAACGCGCTACATCGTGTTGGTCGTAATCGATACGGCTCATAATCTGATAGCCCAAATCAACGTAGTTTTCAAAGCCAAGTTTTTGCGCCATGCCATGGCGCAAAGTAACCATTTCATCAAATAAGTCGTCGAGTTCTTCGGCATGTTCTGCAAACCACTGCCAGCGTACGAATTCTGCAGCGTAACGCAGGTCACGGTCAGCGTTTTCACGATAGCGAGTGATGGTTGAATGATTAAGCGTATCGCCGTCAAACTCGAGTTTCGCAGAGGCTAGCAGTGTAGTGTATTTGGTTTTCAATCCAGCTTCTCGGATCATGTCGTCAGCAATGACGGGGTCAAACGTCGGGATTTCGGCTTCCCATAAGGCAAATAACTGAGCACCTGTTTCTTGTTCAAGCGCCGCTCGCAACGGATGGCTGACTAGCTCGCGTTTAATGTTAATGTCGAGTTCAGTCAGCTTAGGCTGTAATTGATCCATTTCATCTTGAGCCTGTTTGGCTTGTTCGTCGGTTGTATCTTGGCAAAAACGTAACTGTACCAGTGCCTCCCAAGTGCCTATTTCTCGGCGACCTTGGTCCCATTGTTGCATGGCCAAGCGGACGTCTTCAACGTTACTGGCAGACTTGATTTGAGTGAGCAGTTCTTTGCGTACAGCGGTGACTTCTTCGAGGTCAGGAGTTGGTTGTTGGATTTCTGAGAATTGGATCATAAAATTTGACTTTAAATGAAAAGATGAGTAGTAAGTTCTGTCGAATGAAAAAACCGCAGTTGCGAATCAACGCCACTGCGGTTTAGTTATACACGTTTATGCTCCTAACCTGAAGCAACGAATACAGACTTGCTTAGAGGTTACCTAAGATTGCACAAAGGTCAGTCGTACGGTTGGAGTAGCCCCATTCGTTGTCGTACCAGCTAACGACTTTAGCAAAGGTACCTTCACCACCCAAAATTTGCGTAAAGTCGGGTGCAAAAATTGAACTATGGGGATCACCAACAATGTCAGTCGACACCAACGGATCTTCGGTATATTTTAAAATTCCAGCTAATGGACCTTCGGCAGCTTCACGGATGGCATTGTTAATTGCTTCGGCTGTTGTTGCTTTGCCAAGATTAACAGTTAGATCGACAACCGAACCAGTGGGTACAGGTACTCGTAGCGCGATTCCAGTGAGTTTGCCATCGAGTTCCGGGATTACGAGACCAACAGCTTTGGCTGCTCCAGTCGACGTAGGGATAATGTTTTGGGCGCCAGCTCGAGCCCGATATAGGTCGGGGTGTGGCATATCCTGCATCCGTTGGTCATTGGTGTAAGCGTGAACGGTTGTCATTAAGCCTGATTCAATGCCGTATTGTTCATGAAGAACTTTGGCAACAGGTGCTAGACAGTTAGTCGTGCAACTTGCATTGGAAACACATGTCATTTCAGGCGTCAACAAGTGTTCGTTAACCCCGAGGACGACGGTCAAGTCAGCACCGTCTTTAGCGGGGGCACTGAGGATGACTTTTTTAGCTCCGGCGTCGAGGTGTGAAGCGTAACCGGCTTTACCATCACCACCACGGGCTGTGAAAATCCCAGTACTTTCAATCACAATATCAACTCCGAGATCACCCCATGGTAAATCTGCTGGATTGCGTTCGGCAAGTGCGCGGATTGCTTTGCCATCGACGATTAGGTTGTCGTCGTCGTATTGTACATCACCATCAAAACGACCGTGAATACTGTCGTATTTTAACAGTGTACGAAGGGTTTTATTGTCAGTGAGGTCGTTGATGGCGACCACTTCAAATTCATCATTACGACGAACTAGATTACGAAAAGTTAGTCGTCCGATGCGGCCGAACCCGTTAATTGCGACACGAATTGTCACGATATTCTCCTTCAAAACTCAATGAACTAAAACTGAAAACAGTGGTCAATCAAACACCTGCGAATGTGATCTTACGTGTTTGTGACTTTCTCACTAACAAATAGATTGTTAGTGGTTGTTTACGAGAAACCAAAGCGTATTCGCTTCTTTAAGTCGCAATTATAGGTTTGAAATGCAAGGCTCACAATGGGCGAATGCAGCTGGAGCAAAGGATTTTTTGCAGCCACCGAAACTTTAAGTTGTTCACAGCGTTTAATTACGTTGCTAATTACTCGTAGATCCCTAGTGTTCATAATACCCGTTAACACTATATCTGCGGGTAGTTAGTTTTTTTTGGGGGGGCGGTGGAAGATGCAATAGCGGAGTAACTTCTCTTACTTGGGTCGTTAGTTGTTCAGCATACGAGGACCAACTACGGCTGGGCATCTTCATTTTTTTCAGCCGCCGCTGGTTTTTCGATATACCCGTAAGGTTTTTCGGAAATGAACTTTAAGCTGTTCGCTTTGGCTTGCATTAATTGTGCTTGGCCTGCATAGTACCAAGCGTCGACGTTGACTTTATCGCCCACCCGAATGAGACTTGGATTATTGCTTTTGACGCGGATAGTTACTTTTTTGGCCAGTGAAACCGTGGTTTGAAACCCTGGTGCTGCGACGACCATTTTTCCGTTGTTGATATTGACCAATCTACCGGAGATGAGAAATCGAGCAGGTTGGACAGCATTGGAATTTGGGTCCCCACCGAATAGATTCTTATTAGTACCTGAGATCCCGTCGCGTTGAACTCCTAGTTTAGTTTCTTTGTTTGGCTGAAATATAAGAATATCTTTAATCTCAGTTTGTGGCACTCCCTTGGCGTCGAACAACCCTGCAAAGCTAACGAACATTCCCCGCTTTAACCAAGGCAGTACCGCAGTTCCTGAGACGTCAATATACTCGGGCTTATCGGGCATATAGAGGACCCATTTTTTTCCATCTTTTAACTCGACTTGAATTTTGCCAGCACCCATAGCAATGACAGTACCGTCACCACGTAATGTTTCCTTGGGTGGTGGCTGTTGCTGTGAATTGGCGTTGGCGGTAGCAAAAATAAATACTGCCAAAATGAACAATGAAAAGATATGATTGAATTGACTAAGTTTTGCCATGATTCGTTTCCGATTAAACTATGTATTCCCTGAGCCATCTACAGCTTGACCGTATCGGTTTACTAAAAAATGCAGTATAGTCGATAAGCGGTACGTCTTCTTTTTTTTATATTATAGCTTGTTGGAAAAGCAAAGCTTCACAAATCAATAATGACAGCAGCAAAAAACCAGATTACCGTCAACGATTTCATTGACTTAAAGCGTCAAGGTCAGCGGATCACGATGTTGACGGCGTATGATTTCATGACCGCGAAGATTCTTGATCAAGCAGGTATTGATGGGATTTTAGTAGGTGATTCCTTAGGTATGGTGGTGCAAGGTCGGGAGACAACGCTAAAGGTTTCGCTTGACGAAATTATTTACCATGCCGAAATGGTAGGCCGTGCTGTGCAACATAGCCTGATTGTGGTAGACCTTCCCTTTCCAACTCACCTTGTAGGCGATCACGAGGCGATAGCTGCAGCCGCTAGAATTCTGAAAGAAACTGAGTGTCAAACAGTCAAACTTGAGGGTGGCATTCGACAAGCCGGCACGATCGCTGCTTTAGTTTCAGCTGGAATCCCCGTCATGGGGCACATTGGTCTACAGCCACAAACTGTATTGACTATGGGTGGCTATAAAGTACAGCGGGACGAAGAGCAGTTGTTGGCTGATGCCAAAGCCGTAGAAGATGCGGGAGCGTTTTCTGTCGTATTGGAGTGCATGGAAGCAGCGATCGCCGCTAAAATTACCGAGGCGTTATCGATCCCAACGATTGGTATTGGTGCTGGTCCGCATTGTGATGGTCAGGTCCTTGTAATCAATGATATGCTTGGGCTAACCAATTCTCCGCCGCGTTTTGTGAAAGAATACGCACAACTCCGAAACACAATTGGTGATGCTGTATCGCAGTATTGCCAAGACGTTCAATCGGAGACGTTTCCAGATTCATCCAATAGCTACTAAAGTGTATAAATTGCAACACTGTTTGGGTTACAATATTTAGTCAGAGCATTAAAAGAACCAAAGCGTGAAAACCAGAGCTTAAAATTTGCCTTATGTGGGTGCGAAAACGAATTGATATTGGTTGGGCCGATCTGGCTAGTGCAGTGGCACATTGTGTCTTACCAAACCGTGTCGACACGACCGTCGTCAATCAATGCTGGCGAGATTCGCGGCATGCGTTTACTTGTTTAAGCGTACGATCTGGCCTTGATATTTTACTGCAATCTTTGGACTTGCCTCGTGGTAGCGAAGTTATTGTCAGCGCCATGACGATCGATGGAATCCTCAAAATTATCGCTGAACATGGTCTCGTGGCAGTACCGGTTGACCTGCAATTTGAGACGCTTGCTCCAACTCCAGAAGATGTTGAATCAGCGATCACCGATCAAACTCGACTTGTGCTAATTGCGCATCTCTTTGGCACACAAATAGACATGCAACCCTACGCTCGTATTACACAACAGCATGGATTATTGCTGATCGAAGATTGTGCCCAATCTTTTCGCGGCATGCCACAAGGGAAATCAGATATTAGTGATGTGGCGATGTACAGTTTCGGACCGATCAAAACAGCCACTGCGCTCGGCGGAGCTGTACTTTGTATTGCCGACGGTAAATTGACAAAGAAAATGGTACAAACCCAGCAAGCGTATCCAACCCAATCCACATGGGCATATTTTAAACGTGTGGTGAAATACGGTTTCCTTAAATTCCTTTCCTATCGAGTACCAATAACAGCTTTTATCGTAACCTTGCGAATATTAGGAAAGGATTACAGTGAAATACTAAAGAAGAGTGTGAGGGGGTTTCCTAACGACAAATTGTTTTCAAAAATCCGCGAGCAGCCCTGTAAGGCATTATTAAGTGTGTTAAAACGCCGGATTACAAGGTTTGATGAGCGTCGAATAGAGCGCCAGTGCGAACTTGGTGAACTCTTATGTGACCACCTCAGTCAGCAATATGACTTGCCCGGTTGTGCTGCCACTTCAAATTATTTTTGGGTGTTCCCAGTGGAAATAGATAACCCGCTTGAGACAATTCAAAACTTACGAGCATGTGGGTTTGACGCCGACCAACGTGGGTCGATGGTCAAAGTGCCTAGCGCGGCTACGATCAATGGGGAAGCCGTCGAAGCAATATTGACGACCGATCGTATTCTAAATCATTCCGTGTTTTTGCCAATCTATCCAGCGATGTCACAGCAAGCCATTAATCAGTTGGCTAAGGCGTTTTGCCGAGTGGCAGTTAGCCCTCGTCGCCTTGAGGTGGATCAACCTTCAGTAGTTGATGTTTGTGCCCATAGCGTCCATGAAACTCTTGTGCGGGATATTTGAGTCGGTTCTTTTTCATTTTTTGCAGTAATGATGTTGAGATGTCGAGGTTGAGTTGGTTTGCCATGGCTAATAAATAGCACATGCAATCCGCCAGTTCCTCGCCGACTTCTTGTAGCTTATCTGCATCGTCACGACAGCTCCGTGATTCATCCATCGAAATCCACTGAAAATGTTCCATTAACTCTGCGGCTTCAATTGCTAGTGCCATGCTAATGTTCTTAGGGCTATGGAATTGTTCCCAATCACGTTCGTGTACAAATTCAGCAACGACCTGCTTCAAATCGGCTAGCGAAGTTGCTTGGTCAGTAGTTATGGATTGTTCCGTCATGGTTTATTCCGTATTGAGTGAATCAAGGTATGCGGTGATAGCAGCAGTGAGCACTTGCTGTAAGGAAATGCCCTCACGGTCGCTGATTTCTCGAGCGGATTCATACTCTGGTGAAAAACGTTGGTCGCCGCTTGGGAGCGTTGCGAGTTTTCCCAATAGTGGACCCCAAGTTGTTTTTACTGTGTGCGGCTGTCGTTGAAGTATATTTCGTTGTGCTGTCCATTTTCGTATACCTAGGGTAGTCGTCTGCTCAAACATAATTTGTTCGGCTTCGGCAACCGACTCCGAATGGCATAACACGGTTAGCGTCACACCAGGACGGTTCTTTTTCATTTGAATCGCTGTGGTGTATACGTCGAGAACACCGGCTTGTTGTAAAAGTCCACAACAATGCCCGATGCCTTCGCCAGTCATATCATCGATATTTGTTTCCAGTACCCACACCTTATCGCGGGTTTGATGGTCGGTCGATTTTACGGTGTTCTCGATTTCGCCGATCAACAACCGTAAAACGTTTGGTTGATTTTCAAGATCACGGTCGCCTGCACCGCAGGCAACGGTTTTAATTTGCATAGCGGGCAAGGTGCCGAATTTATCAACCATGGTCGCTACAATTGCTGCACCGGTTGGCGTCGTTAATTCGGCGGTAATATCAGATTGAGCCAAAGGAATGTTGGTGAGTAGTTCGGCGGTGGCGGGCGCTGGGATACTAACCGTACCATGTGCGATTTTTACGGTACCATTACCAGTGGGAATCGGTGAGCATTCGACGTGATCCACATCCAGTAAATCCCATCCAATGGCAGACCCGACAATATCCGCAATCGAGTCGACAGCGCCGACTTCGTGGAAATGTACTTTTTCGATCGAACAGCCGTGCACTTTAGCCTCGGCTTCGCCGAGCTTTGTGAATATGCGTTTAGCTAAATCTTTTTGGTTTTCTGTGAGTTGACTTCTATCAATCATCTCGATTATATGATGAAGATGTCGATGTGCATGTTCTGGCTCGTATTGTACGTTTACATTGGTTGCGTGGAAGCCACATTTGCTGACAGTGTCTGCGACTAGGCGGCATGTCGGCAATCCCAGAGAATCGATTCCTGCTTGTATCTGTCCGATGTCGACGCCAGCGTCAATTAACGCTCCAAGCATCATATCTCCCGAGATTCCGCTTAGACAATCTAAATATGCGATTCGCATCGATTTGGATTCCTTGATATTTTTAAGGCAACAATAAAATCAGTGGTAGTGTTACGACCATTGTTTTGTCAAACACTGTGCCTCTAATATACAACGTCTAAGTGCGGTAGAATATGACCTATGGTAGAGCATCATGATCGACCGCAGTGGCAGTTACCTACCGGAGTGAGCCGGGGGCTGTGGAATTATACGCAATCGAAGGTCGTCGCTGAGGACTATGACGACTACTTTGCCTATACAAGTCTGTTTTCGTTTGACGAACAAGTTATCCTCGACGAACTAAAACAGAATGGTCAGCCTGAGGATTTGATTGCTGATTTAGGATGTGGAACTGGCCGAGCACTTGAGACGCTGTGTACTGCAGGATATCGCGGACTGGCTATAGATCTTTCCTGGCCGATGTTAAACGTTGTTCAGTTGAAAATTGAGCAAGCGGATTTACCAATTTATTGCGTGCGAGCCAATATGGTCGAGCTAGATGTCGTGGCGACCGATAGTGTTGATCACTGCATTTGTTTATTCAGCACGCTGGGGATGATCCAAGGTCGTCAAAATCGTCGTCAAGCACTTCAGCATATGGCACGTATTACGCGATCTGGAGGCAGTTGCGTATTACACATTCATAACATCTGGTTTAATTTTTATGATCCCGGCGGACCATGGTGGCTATTGAAGAATATTGTGCGGAGTTGTTTTACAAAAAACCTAGAGATGGGCGACAAGACGTTTGGGTATCGAGGTGTACCAAATATGTTTTTACATGTTTTTCGGTGGCGAGAGATTAAAAAGGATTTACGATTGGGAGGGTTTCAGATTAAGAAAGTGATACCTTTGCATGCCACGCGACAGCATGGATTGAAACATCGCTGGTGGATTCCCAATCTGCGAGCCAACGGTTGGATAATTGTTGTCCGTAACCGTTCATGAGGACTACCGTCGCTGCTGTACTGTCGCGAATAAACTGAGGATTGCTCAACGAGTGTCGTTTACCAAGCTGCCCGATAGATTGCAAGTGCATCTTGTTCGGTGACGTGGCGGGGATTATTCACAAGTAATCTTGTTTGTTTCATGGCGTCACTGGCCATGGCTGGTAGGTCGCTTTCGGTGATGCCAACCTCACGTAGTGTTTGTTGCAGTCCGACAGTTGCGGAGAGTGCGGCTATGCGGTCGATGAATTCATCACAAACCTTGTGATGAATTTGAGTTGTATCGATGTCGGGAAAAATAAAAGGTGCCAGTTGTGCGTATTCTTGAGCAGCTTCCGGTGCGTTGAACCGCAAGACGTGGGGCAGTACAAGTGCGTTGGATAATCCGTGTGGGACATGGAAGGTGCCACCGATTGGGTAAGCTAGTGCGTGTACGGCTGCTACTGGCGAATTCGCGAAAGCCATCCCCGCCAGCAGGGATCCGAGCAGCATCGCACCGCGCGCTTTAATATTGGCGCCGTCGGTAACAGCCAATTCAATATTTGCGCCGAGTAAACTCAGCGACTGGGTTGCCAAGATTCTTGATATCGGGTTATTGTTTATTCCTCGAGAAGTATAACTTTCGATTGCATGTACCATCGCATCAATTCCAGTTGCGGCGGTAGTGCTTGCGGGCAAGCTCGTGGTCAACAGCGGATCAAGTATCGCCAAATCGGGCAGGATGACGGCAGAGGAAACCCCCCGTTTTTCGCTTTGACCGATTGTCATGATAGCGATTGGTGTGACTTCCGATCCGGTTCCCGCCGTCGTGGGAATCAAAGCTAACGGGAGCCGCGGCCCTTTGGCTCTTTCTACCCCCCAAACTTCATCCAGATTTTCATTGGATCCCACGAGCAGCGCAGTCAGCTTTGCCACGTCCATTGAGGATCCACCACCGAATCCAATAATTCCGGTAGCACCAATTTGCCGGGCTTTGTCGACGGCCGCTATTAAGGTGTCGACTGTTGGATCAGCTTCGACCTTGTCAAAAACCGTCACGATGACTCCGGTTTGTTGTAGTGACTCAAGTGGACCTTGGGCTAAGCCAATATTGATAAGCCCTTGATCGGTTACAAACAAGATTCGTTTTCCTAGAGTGTCCTGGCATTCGGTACCGAGATTAGCAGCCGCGCCTTCTTTGAATCGAATACTGGCAGTGGTGTTGAAAGTGAAAGGAATCATGTATGAGTGACCTAACTAGCAAATAAGCCGAGAGGTTGTACAAAGAATGGAATTGGAAATCAATGTATGGCTTTCATGATCGAGAATCACTTATGCGGCAGCGTACATTCATTGTAATTGCTGCGCATCAAAAATGTAGAAAGTTACGACAGCGGTAATGGATTACCGTGGTGGGTGGGTCAACTTCGAGGATTCCTTAACGGTATTCTTTCAACAATTTACCCAGATTGTCAAATCTTACGGAATTTCTGGGATGTAAGACCTTAATCGTGTCCATTTGACGGGCATTGTTTTCCGATGTTAGTAGTTATACAGGCACTTATTGCAGCTTTGATTGATTCTCAGATAGCATGAAGAAAATATGGCAAAGAATAAATATCACTCAACCGGAACGTTTCTTAAACCTATATTTCGTCACATAATGTTTAGCAGCGCAGTACTGTTCTTTTTTTGTTTGGTCGTTGTGTCTGGCGGAGGCGGGTATGCTCAATTACCTCATTCGCCGTTGATCCCGATTCCGATAGCAGTTCCATCGATCAAAGCATCTTCAATCGTGTATACGATCCCAATAAGTACGGCTCGGGTAGCGACCCCGTTTGTGCCAGAGATATCACAAATTGACGAACTACCGCCGACAAAAACAGGCATTCAACTGTGGCTTGCTAGCGCCACGGAAGCCATCACATCTGATGCTGCGATTCAAGCTTCGGCTACACCGCCAAGCAAACCAATTGAACCGGCTAAGAGTGAAATTCCACGACAACCGTTATTACGTGGCAAGGAAAAGAAAATCAAGCGTTCACAAGGTGCGTCATCGCTTCCTCAGACTCTATCAAGTCGGCCGACTACAAGCTCCCTGCCCCGTTTGAATATTGCGACACTTCCTCCTGAACCCCAACCAAGTCATACGGAACAGATTAACCGAGTTGAAAATGAACCACTAGATATGCAGCGATTTAGTTGGCCGGAGTGTCCGCTATTGCATCGCCAATTAAAGAAGTTGGCTGAGATTAGCGCTTTAACCGAATGGTCATTGGAAACGCAAAGCGAACTAAATCGACTACACACAACCCGCGGATTTGATAGTGTTGATTCCGTTACCGTATTAGCAAAGCTCCGAGAATTACAAAACCAAGGGATCCAAAAAGCGTCGACACTGGCGGAAATGCAGCATCAAACAGCCTTATTTAAGATGCTCAGTGGCTTAAAACGTCGGTTGGCAATTTGGCATGCAGTCCAGGCGATTATTACTAATGAAAAGGCGTTGACCGAGAAAAAAGTTGACCCACGCGTCATCGTGGCTGGTGCTCTAGAGGGAATTGATGAACGTTTAGATGGTTCAGCGGAAGCGGAAAATTGGTCCACGTATTTGATGCTACTGACACTGAAGCAATATACAACCGTCGATGCGACTTTGGATGCCGAGCAACGCACCAAAGATTCCCAACGAGTATTGACTAGGTTGCACTCCAATTACTTAACACCAGACCAAGCCGAGCTTTTACTAGAAGAGCCCTTTGTTTCCTTAGAATCGGGTTTGCGACATTGGTGCGCTGAGCCGATTGATTATACGAGCCTGCTAATGGATATCGAGCGATATGAAGCGGGGCGTTTTAGTTATCAAGCTGTCCCAGTTGCCTTGAGTTTCCAAGCGATTCGTTGGTCTGCCGATCAACCGGTTGCTCAACTCGGTGCAATGTTGGACCAATATTATCGCGGCGGGAACATTCGCATCCGCATTGCAGAAAAATTCATGAATCGATTGCTTCCTGGACAGACAAATGAATCACAGGAAATTGATGACACACTCGCAGGTGCCACCGTTACGGGTACGAGTCAAACGACATCCGAACTCAAAGTTCGTTTACATGCTGACGGCTTACGTTGGGTTATTGGGGTAGAAGCAGTAGGGGATATCAAAACCAAAACGGAAACCCAAAAAGGTTCTGCAACATTTGAAAATGCAGCGACGGCGACGTTTGAAACCGGTAAGCAGATTTTTATCTCGCCGAGCGGCATTGAATTTGGCGATACCAGTGCAACTGTGACGAGCGATACAGAATTGCTTGAATTTAAAACAGATTATGATAGCTCGTTGCTAGGTGGTTTAGCTCGCAATATGGCAAAAAAACAATATCGGCAGAAACAAGAACAAGCAGCCCAAGAGCTTGAAAATCGAATCCGTACGCAGGCAACAGAAACACTTGATCACAAGGTAACAACAGGTATCTCAAAGGTTGATGGCCATTTCAATAATCGTTGGCTAGAACCAATGCGGCAATTACAACTGAGTCCCGTGGCGACTCAGTTGCGTACGACAAAGGACCAATTGGTTGTTGATTATCGATTAGCCGGAGTCGATCAACTTGCCGCGTATGGATTCCGACCAGAAATTCTTGGGGATTCGTTAGTATCCATTCAAGTTCACGAGTCGGCGATGAATAACTTGTTACATAAATTGGCACTTGATGACACGTCAGGTAAGTTGCGTGATGTGATGTCTACGGTTGCTGAGCAATTAGGTTTTACGGATTATGAAGTACCCGCAGAAGTCTCAGAGACGGTGGCGGTCAAACTGATTACACGAGATGCTATTCGCATTCGCTTTTATAATGGACGAGTGCAATTGCTGATGCAGTTTAAAGAACTGCGGAATAACCAGATTGTTTGGAAGAACTTTGCTGTATTGGTTGAGTTTTTTCCACAGCTAGACTCGATCAATGGAAATCTAAAACGAGAAGGTGTATTGCAAATCATTGGTCGTAGTTTGCGATTGGGTGACCGTATTGCGTTGCAGACGATTTTCAACAAAGTGATTCCGACGACACGTTCGATGAGTTTGCTTGGTAGCAGTATTGCTGACCACCCAAATTTTGCAGACACGCGAATTGGAACTTTCCAAGTACAACATGGATGGTTGACGTATTGTGTGGCACCTGAGCCTCGGTTAGCTGTGACGAGCGAATAAGATGGCTCGTTGCCACGATACTGGCTTCACTAGTGGGTTTCTTCTTTTTTTAGTCGACGCTGTCGTACGAATAACGCTAGGCTCCATCCACCGGCAAATAAGAAGACAGTGCCTAGTGTGATGACTAGCTTCATCACACGCTTCGGAGTCGAAATTAGCTCCTCAAGTTGTGCAGGCTCACTTGCGAGCTCAATACGGTCCCAAGAAAGAAAAGCACCGACTGCTAGGATTGCACCCCAGACGATAACGACTAGGACAAGGCTCCAGGTGGCCCGCCGCCGTTGTTGTGGTTGGTTGCTGGAACTATGGGCAGTGATATCAGGTTTGGTATCCATAGAATCCTTTGACGTTAAGTCCGGTTTGGGTAGTGACTTGTTTTACAATAGCATCGACATATTCGTCTGCCAATGGTGTCACATAACTCTCAGCCGGTTGTCTCGCAACGGTATAGATTTGGACGGTTGCTAAAGATCCTCCTTGATGGGTGATGTCGTTGAGCCGTTGACAATAAGCTTGTATTTCTTGGTCACTCGGAGGCGTGTTGTTAACTTGCATAAATAGTGATTGAATTACAATTGGTCGGATGCGGGCTGTATTTAGGAGGTTATCGAGTATTTGTTGAAATGGAATCGCTGTTCGTTCAATGAGCTGATAATAGTCGTCAGTGCCAGCTTCTAATTTGGCCCAAATCTCGCCTTGATTTTGATCTAAGATCTTTAGCCCCCGCTCGACATGTTCTCGATGAAACATACTTGCGTTGGTAATGAGCACCATTTTTATAGGGTCTGGTGGTAGCTGTGTATTTGAGTCGGTGTATTGTTGGCTGATTTTGTGTTTGAGTTGAGCACATTGACCAATGATGTCATCAAAATTTTTGTATGTTGTTGGTTCCCCATCACCTGAAAAGGCAATGTCGTTGAGTCGCCTGAGATGCTTGGGCACGGTAGAGAAACATTCAGTGGTATAAATTTCACCGGAAAGGACAAGCTCGAGCATGTTTTGTAACTCATCGAGCAAATGTTCTATCTCGACGAATCGAGTTTCACTGGCGGTGGTCCGGTTTACTTGGCAATAGATACAATCGAAGTTGCAGATTTTATCTGGATTTAGGTTTACACCGATCGACATGCCTTGGCTACGACGGCTCAGGACGGGGTACACGAAGCGATTGTCCGCAAAGGAACGGTCGTGTGATGAGTGTAAAGAACTTGATGTCATGGCACTATTATAACGCTAAGTTTGCACGAGGCTGTGATCGAATTAGTTACCGTATTGAATATCTGTGGTTGTGGCTAGCATTTTCCCTCTCCTCAAGGCAATCACAGCTGGTGGATAGCTACGGACGTCCCACAATTCTGGATTGGGCAATTCTTGTGTGTCAAAGTGCTCATCACATTCCACAATAAGGTGACTTCCCTCGGGGGAACGATCAAAGATGGTTTGGATCATATCGAGCATCTCTTGTTTTCGGTCGACGAAGAATGAATAGGGTGGACAGAAAAAGATGGACCAACAAGTGTTTTCTGGAGGTGAAAATTCTTCAAGCATGCGATGTTCTACCCAGTGAAAAGCATCTCCGCCAACGACGGTTGCAATGCTATCTACACCTAAGTTGCAAATATTGTCGTGGATTAAACGAACGGTGGGAAAATGCTTTTCGATGCAGAGTGCGCCGACTGAGCCACGGCTAATGGATTCAAGGGCGACAGCGCCAGTACCTGCGAATAGGTCCAATGTGAATGTACCTTTGACCAAGGGGCCGACTAGATTGAACATCGCTTCGCGCACACGATTTTTCATCGGACGGGTATGTTGCTCCCCGCTATATTGCACGGGACGACCACGTAAATCACCACCGATGATCCGCAATTTGGTTGCGTCGGTATCTGGGGGTGAATTGGCTTGGTATTTCTGACGCCGAGGCGAATTTGAGCGTTTACGATTCATAGAATTAGCGTAGCGTGTGTTGTTAGGTGGTGAAAGTGACCTTTTTAGAAACTCGAGACGTAGGATATTACGGCGCGTATGAAATATAGTGGTTTAAAGTAGTATTAGTTCTTGCGTCTCAATACCGGAAACTTATGAATTAGCCCTATTTGTGTGGTACTCTTTTTGTATGCAGATATAAAGTATTGCCCTTCTCGTGCAGTACATTTGATACATAAAGTTATTATGTCGACAATTTTTACATAGAAGGTAATTGACGTGTTTTATCGCCTATTGATTTTCACAGTCTGTTTTTCATTGATTTTCTCTTCGCCTTTTGAATTAGCGATGAATGCTCAAGTTCCCCAAACTAGCCCGAGCGTTGGTCCAAGTCGCAAAATGTATATTGCGAAATTGGGTGAATGGAAGCAAATGCTCAAAGATTTACAAAAGTTGCGTAGTGACTTTGACTTAGCCAAGCCTTCGGAAATACCAGCCATTCGCAAGAGTTGGGCGGAGACAACCGCTAAAGCAGACACACTTTTGCCGCAGTTACGTAATGCCGCAGTTGCCGCTTATGCTGAATCACCTAACACTGACCGTCAACTAACCCGCCTATTGGTGGAA
>Ga0315332_10000764_pt1 | contig 15853 bp, 10 predicted proteins | sample M110034915metaG_FD_203455 | JGI IMG/M metagenome (GOLD analysis project Ga0315332, IMG submission 203455) | Ammonia-oxidizing marine archaeal communities from Monterey Bay, California, United States - M1 100m 34915 | ecosystem: Environmental > Aquatic > Marine > Intertidal zone | place: USA...
TCCAGTGTTCTTGAAAACTGAGACACAATATCATTAACGCCCAACTTTTCTTTTACAAATTGAGCACTCGGAATTCGATGGCAATTGGCTACAATTCCCGCATTAAAATGACGATATACCCATGCAGATCCTAATGTCACAACCAATACCTCTGTATTTTGCAGCAGTATAGCATCCTTTTCGATTCCAATATTTACCTTGTTCATTACATTACTGGCATTCGAATCGATGTAAGACCCGCTGTGATTCATCGAATAATATTTACCATCCCAAGATAACAGATCACTTTCTGTATACTTCACTTCTCCAATCAGATCACAAAGCGCTTGATTGATTGAATACGGATTGAAAAGAATCCCATGGTGTATATCGTGAGCATCCATATTGGCAAGAGCCATTTTCTGTTTAATATTGGTAGCAAAACACGACCCCAAAAAAAGGGTTTTGGTGTTAAAGTCTATTTGAAAATCCGAGTCATTCGGAAATACTTCAGTTCGAAATTGCATACGTGAAAAACTAATTTTTTTAAGGCGATTAAATAACGGTTCGAAAAACTGACTACAAATATACCATTGACAAATTATATAATCGACTCTATATACCGTTCAATTCATACTTATTTTCTTAGAAATCCTAATTTTCCGATAAATGGGTGAAGCATTTTCCATCATCTTAGACTGCCCCCCGCTTCTCAATTCTACTAAAGCTTCTAATCAAAAAGAAAATAATGAAACATTGTAAAACAATAAGGACATAATTCAAAATGCTTATCTGAATTTTAGGTTCAATAATTTCAAAACCAACTTTTAGGGTTTCATAGAATAGAAAAGAAGCTGCCAAACCCAACAAATAACCGAGTTGCTTATTGAAGTCAATTTCACCTAATAATTCCTTATCCTGAGCAACAAGTGTCTCGGCTCTAACCAAGTATCCTCCAAACGTAAATGTAAATTGATAACCGATATATATTAGTAAAGCACTGACTAAAGAGAACTGTAATAAAACGAAGATAATTACTGTGAATAACATCATCAATTCAACCATTAATGAGATGTAATAAAAGCTTTTTATGTTGAGTAATTTGTCATAAAATTTGGCAATAATTAACATGGCAATAGCCAAGAAAATTCCACCTGCAGAATAGACAAGAGGGTCTAAGGGGTCGTATATCGTAAAAAGCATTCCAATCGATAACCCAGTAAATGAGGAATTAAATAGCTTATACCACAAAAATGACTTGATGTTTAATCTCATGGTTTTGGCAGTGTTTTATACGAGTTAACATCTTTGTAAACGGGTAAATTGCTCAAAAGTATTAATTCACGAATGCTCTCCAATTGTTTCAGCGCTGTTAATTCTGAAAACGTTGAATCGAATTTAATTTTCGCATATGGATTAGGATATAAACTCATTTTCTCGCATTCAAAACAAATGGAGATTGAAGCTATAGGCTCATCCTTATCATTGAAATAAATCAGTCCATGTCTTGGTATAAAACATTTAGATAGGCCGAAAATTAAACTCGACAAATCCTGCTTCATAACCCCCTGGAGGAGAATTAGTTGGTTTTTTTCCAACTTTTTTCCGTTACCCTTAATAGAAGGTGCATACCCTTTATCATCCCAGATTTGCCTGTCTGGTCTATCGTTTGATTCATCGACATTGAACAGATACAGTTTGACATAGCTGTATGCGAGATCTGGAAAGTTACTTACTTGAGCTGTTGAAACAATTTGTGAAATATGAAGTAAAAGAATACACGCAATTGCCTTTTTCATCTGTTTTCTTTAATTGAAGATACGTTCGATTTACACGTTTTTTGTACGCGTACTTTCGTTCAATACCCACCCGAATTTAACACAAAGATGTTAACACCTTACGGATAATTCAGTGGAAACTATCAGTAAATTTTAATTAATTAGTTTTTGTGGGAAGGAATATCTTGATAATTATAGCCGTATTTGCAATTAGCTTCACAAAAGCTGGTGCTCAGGATTCTAAATTAGACAAGTTAGAAATGTATTATGATCAAGGGCATTATCGATTAACCTTAAGAAAAAGCAAGAAATTACTTAGAGATAGTTCCTACAAGGACCACCCACTACCCTATATGTGGAAAGCACTTAGTACTGCAGGGATAGGCATTAAAAAAAGTAAAACTTTAACCAGTAGGTTAATCGAATCTTCAGATTATTTCCAAACTTTCACGCAATTTGAAAATGCAGGTTATTACCAACAAACTTATCGTTCTGAAATCTTAAATTATCAGGAGCTTTTTCTAAATCAAATTGTAGAACTGAAACCAAAAAAATCAAAGTTAGCGAAAGAATTATTCTTCGTCTATCAAAGTACATTTGACGATCCAATTGTATTTGAAACAATTGAATTATTGAAAAATCCTGAAACAATTCCTCCTTCTTCAAAAATAAGTAGCAAAAAACTACGGAATAAGGTGGTTAGCGAAGCCAAAAATCATCTTGGAGTACCCTACAAATGGGGAGGAACAACGAAAAAAGGATTTGATTGTTCCGGCTACACATCCTATGTCATGGCTAAAAACGGCATTACTATTCCGCGTATAGCAAAAGACCAAAGTAAAATCGTCACTAAAGTAAATACAAAAAAAGTGCAACCTGGAGACCTGATATTTTTCGGGAATGGTGCTAAAGTAACACATGTAGGAATTATTGTTTCCAAGCCCGGAGAGGATCTAAGTATGATTCATGCCTCTTCGTCTAAGGGAATTATGATTAGTAACGTAGAATCATCATCCTATTGGAAAAAAAGAATGCTTTTCATGGGAACTGTAATTGAATAACTTATGAAAATAACGCAAATTATATTAGTCAGTCTGTTAATTTCTACCGCTTCATTGGCCATCGGTCATGATAAAAACAAGATTGAATCTAAACCACCCGTTCCAAAGAAAATGGTGACGTTAATAATTGATGCTGGCCATGGAGGACATGACCCCGGAAATCTAAACGGCTCCAAGGGAATGATGTTAGAGAAAGACCTTAACCTAACTATCGCAAAAAAACTAGGCGATTACATCGAAGAATTTCTAAATGGTCAAGTAAACGTAATTTATACTCGAGATAAAGATCAATTTATTGCATTAGAAAATCGAGTTTCCGTTGCAAATAGTAAAAAAGCGGATTATTTCATCAGTATTCATTGCAATTCCAACAACAAAACAGTTACAAACGGAACGGAGACTCACGTGCACAACGCCAATAGCACAGTCGGCATTAATTTAGCAAATGAAATCCAAAATCAGTTTTTAAATCGTGCTGGCCGAAACAGCAGAGGTGTGAAAATTAAGCATGACAGAGGATACAACTTGATGGTTTTAAAAGATTCCAAAATGCCAGCAGTTTTAGTCGAGTGTGGATTCATGTCGAATGTAACGGAAGAGGCTTATTTAAATTCTGACAAAGGTCAATCCTTGATTGCGTCTGCTATTTTCAGGGCATTTAGAGATTACATTGAAAAAAGACATGGTATCAAGCAGAACAGCCACGGTGCTATTCAAAAAACCAAAACGCCCAGATACAAAATACAAATCCTGGCTTCGAATACGCCAGTAGCTATTGATATGCCTGATTTTAAACTGATTGGAGCAAAAATAGAAGAAATAAAACTTGAAGGAAATACATTCAATTACAAGTACTATGTAGGAAATTTTGAGAACAAGAAAGAGGCTAGAAAAATGCTAAAGAGGGTTCTCGAATCGCCATTTAAAGATGCATTTATTATGCGATTTGATTAAACTGTTAATTTGGTGTCATCGATAAAAAAAACACTCCCTTTATAGAAATACCAGGCACTTATCGCCATCAACACATGACTAATATCCATATAATTAAACCAACGTCCGATACACAGCTGACTTAAAAAAATAGCTGCACCCACAAGAGAAAAACCTATTCCTTTTAAAAAAAATGTACTGCCTTTTCTTTGCTGTCGTAACAGAATGTACAGGTAAAAAGCACCTGTAACCCCAAGAATGCCATAAGCAGAATGAACCAATACATATAAAAAGTTCAGCTTATAGCAAGCAAAAATCATAAATACAAGTAATTCAAGAATGTTAACCCACTTAAAGTATCGTACATATTTAGGGTGAATAGTGCTTGCAGCCAAATTTATTGCTGTACGTTCAGCAAAAGCCACGGCTATCATGCTTATGCACCAATAAGGTGTTTTCCAAAGATCCGATAATGCGTAACTAAATGCATGACCAAAAAAGGCACCGAGAAATGTTGATACCCCCATTAAAATAAAAAATTGCTTAAAATAAAGACGAACCGATGTCTTATTTTGCTTGTTTTTAAGCTTATAAAAAGCATAAAAACAAACGACACTAATTAAAATGTCTGTTAAAGCAGTGATTGGCTCATCGATTCTTAAGGTGCCAAAATAAATAGTTGGATTCTGTAATTCCTCTGAAACAAACATCTATACTAATTTATAAAATTGCGGTATCTTTTGCCTAATCCTGACAACCTAATCAGTAAGAAATTTCATCTAATGCATTATTATAAACTGCTCAATAGCAAGCATTTGTTGCTGAGAAGTTATGGCAACCACATAGCTTCCTTCCGGAAAATTTGTGCTATTTATTTCATGAGTATTAGTCAGAGGTGATAATTTTTCAGTTAAAACCCGTTTACCAAGAACATCATAAATCGTCAATAAAGCTTCCTTGTTATCTATTCCCGCAAAGCTAACTAAGAGCTTTTCATCCACAGGATTTGGAAAAATTTGAAATGAAATTAGATTGTTTACCGGTATGTTAAATGCTGATTCCAACCCAATATCGTCTAAGGCAATGTCGCTCTGGTAATCCATCCCCGTAACACCTCTAAATCTGATATTGATGACCTGACCTTGATAATTAGCTAAATCAAGTAGCGTATGACGCCAGGAATCCCCTTGATCTCCACTGATTGTCCAAACATCAAGATCATACTGGACACCATCAAAAACATCAACATGTAAAGAACCCATATCTGCACCACTCATGTGAAACCAAAATGACAAATAGGAAGGTCCTACACTATTCAAATCTATACATGGCGATAAAAGCGTAGCGACTTGGTTACTGCATCCACCAGACGCTTCTGTAAATAAATAGTTACCTAAAGAATTACCCAACGTGTGATCAAAGTCTGGTCCAGTACTACCTGATGGTGTTCCATTATTATCTGTTCGCCAATCTATATCATCTACAGTGCTGTTATTTTCATTCTTCCAATCTGACCCAAGGCTGCATATAGTTACGCCACAGTCATTTAAGCTACCACACGCAGTAAAATCATCAAAGTCTTGCATCCAAGCACCTGAAATCGTTGAACCCGCATCAACAGCTGTGTTCACAGCTAATGTATCATCACCAAAAAATTGATCTAATGGGTGCCCGGTCCAAGCGATAAGGTTGTGCATTCCAACAGCAGATAGGTTAGCATTAGTGGTAAAAACAAAAACTGTATCAGTTCCAGGTTGCAACGAATCCATGATTATTTCAGAAACTATTGCTCCACCGTTTAACTGAAAAGAAACAGGGACATCAGCAACGGCATCCAGGCCAACATTAGAGACTTTAATAATGACGGGGGTATTGCCAACATCGTGACAATCAAAAACAGTTCCTTGCATAGGAGATTCAATAGACGACACCTCAATATTGTATTGTAATGCACAATTAAAAATGCCGGGCACTTTTTGAATTGCGTTAGCCCTCTGCCCTTCCCCGCCATTTGGAAGAATTGCTTTTACACTAAACCAGTCCTCTTCACTAAATACATGTCCATGAATCACCGCACTGTTCACACTGGTTCTGGTAATAGAATCCATGTATTCAACACCAAGCTGACTTACTTCGTATTCGGAAACTCCAGCAATAGCAGTCCAGCTTAGCTTCAACGAATCGGCACAAACCCAATCCAAAACAATATTCTGAGGCGTTTCTGAAATTACAAAATTCGAAATAGAGGTAGCCAGTAACGAACCTCGTGAAACTCGAATCAATGCACGTTCACTTAAACCATTGGGCACAGTCCATTGATAGGTTCTAATCGATCCGGGAACAGTAGATGACAGAAGGCTGTAAGTCGCACCATTATCAATAGATACTTCTATGCTAAAATCTCCCGAAACATCATGAGCATCCCATCTTATAAAATCTTGTTCTCCAGCAATTAAAGACTCTCCACCTGAAGGATAAGTTACAATTATTTCATCCTGTACAAATTCCCAGGTTAAGTAATATTTTTGACTTCCAAAAGGGACTGAAAAACCTGAAACATGTACCATGTAATTACCAGCAGATCCAGACACTATTCTGACCTGTTCCATATTATTTAAACTGTCTCTACCAGGTGCTGCATTAGCACTAAGAGAGGCCACATTAGATGTAGGATCTAACACCAACGGCAAGTAAATAGCAGCTCCTGGATCTTCCACAGTCATATCTAAGTCATTAATCAAAACAACAGAAGAAGAAGGAGAAGCCGCATTCTCCATCCAATACAACATCACACGTATTTCTTCGACTCCCGCAGGAACACTTAAAACATGTGTGTTTACATCACCATGAATAACGCTATCTAAAATAAAATTACCCTGCTCCAAAACGGTAACGGCTTTGTCTGCATTAACTCTACCCCATCCAAAAGAATAATCCGGACCTGGGTTACCCAAGTCTTCTGCAGTATTTAACATGCACGCCTTTATTAAACCTGAATTAGGATTATTGCCACCATTTAACTCCCGATAGGCTTGGTATAGCAAGGCAGTAACTCCCGCTATTCCCGGGGAAGCTGCAGATGTACCACCACCTGGTGAGTAAACATTATTCGGGTCTGTTGACAATTGACCAATACCATTAGCCGCAAGGTCTGGTTTTAATCTTCCATCGGCAGAGGGCCCACGAGAACTTGACGACTCTAGATTATCGCTTTCATTCAAATTAGCAGTAGCAATAACATTTTTACCAATTTTATGCCCACCAGTAATGTTCCCGAAACTTCCACCAGCACCATAGCCGCAATCAGAACCACCGCTGTTGCCGCACGAAAATACTTGTATCAAAGATGGATTATTAAATACCTCATTATCAACTTGTTCTGTAAGTGCAGTGTATCCAGCATTGCATCCGTTTCCGTAAGAAGAATTAAAAATCATCACTTGATCGTTTTGATGAAGAGTAACTGTGTTAGGTAAAGTACCATCGTACTGCCTAACATGAATAAAAGAACCTGGAGCCATTCCACGCATTGTTGGATCTAAATTACCTGCACCGCCTAAAATTCCTGCAACCATGTCGCCATGCGTTCCTGTAAAGTCTGTTGCCACATCGCTTTGCTCCGTGCGCCCCTGAAAATCAATGTGTGGCCCCACATATCCGTCATCGTTAACACAGATTCCTACGCCTGTGCCATCGTAACTTCTTCCAATGGAAGATTGTTGAAGCCTATTTACGCGATGTAAAGTTCGACCAAAGTCATGTTCAGGTAATCCAGGTTCAGGCGCAAGGTCAATATAACGTACATATTTGTTATTACTCAATTTGTTAAAGTCTCGATTCTTGACAGTACCATAAATCAAATTGGAATGCGAGACAATTAACTCAACGTTTATAAGAGTGCTAATTTTAGCCATCGCAACTGCCAAATCAATTCCCGAATGAATTTTTATCACCACAGAAGCAACACCTTTCTTATTGTCCGCAGGCAGTGTGTACTCATTTTTGATTCGAGACAAAAACTTCATTGATATAGGTAATTCAATAGAACTCCTTACACCTAGATCAATAAGCTGCTCTGGCAAAAGATGAGCCGGTATTCTTGCTACAAAAGCATTTTTTGGAATATATTCATCTAAGCTAATTCCAAGCGATGTTAATTGCTCGTGGACCGATAAACTTGGTGTAGTATTGAATTGAATCAATCGATAAACTTGTCCATTGATTATATCAGAAGCCAATTTGTCTTTATTATCGATAACAATATTTTCTTCCAAATAAATAGGGCCATCATCCAAAAGAACAGGATACGCTTTGTCTTGCCCCGATGAAACCTTACTAAGAAACAATAATAAAACCAGCCATTTCGGCCCTAAAACTCGAATCATAATCAATATTTTGTCTAATGTAAATAAACAAGAAAGATTTGTCAATAGCAGAGCCTAATACGTTACTATTGATTCGTCAGATGACAAAAGTAGTAGATTATTGTTACACCATTAATTGAAATTGTAAACGTATGATATCGATTAATTACTTTTTAAATTTCAATTTATCCGATCTACCTTTCTTAAAAATTTTATTGCTTATATCCTTTCCTTTCCGCAATTCTTTTTGCTCGTCATAAGGAAGAGCTACGATTTCCAAACATTCTGTAGAACAGCAATTATTCATGCTCTTTTTACACGAGTCACACTGAATAAACAACAAATGACAAGCTTCATTCAAACAGTTAACATGACGATCACAATCTTCTCCGCATTGATGACATTGAGCAATAACATCCGAAGTAATGGATTCTGATCTTCTATGATCGAACACAAAATTTTTCCCGATGAACTTGTTTTCTAAGTTGTTTTCTTTGACTTGTCTGGCATATTCTATAATTCCACCATTTAGTTGATACACCTTCTCAAAACCTTTGTGTTTGTAATAGGCACTTGCTTTTTCACACCTGATTCCCCCTGTACAATACATCACCAAGTTTTTGTCTTTTTTATGAGCTTTTAGATCCTCTTCAATTAAATCTAATGAATCGCGAAAAGTATCGACATCGGGTGTAATGGCTCCTGAAAAATGACCAATTTCACTCTCGTAATGATTCCTCATATCAACTAGAATAGTGTCCTCACTGTCGATGATTTCATTAAACTCTTGAGCATTCAGGTGAACACCAATGTTTGTAACATCAAAAGAGTCATCAACTAATCCATCGGCCACAATCTTATCCCTAACTTTTATTTTTAGCTTCAGGAAAGATTTATTATCCTGTTCAATAGCGACATTTAAACGAACTCCATTCAAAAATGAAATTCCATACAACTGTTTTCTAAATACCTCAATCCGATTTCCAACAATAGATATTTGGGCATTTATTCCTTCATGAGCAACATAGGTTCTGCCCAAAATTCCAAGTTTGTCCCACTCAATGAATAAGTGGTCTCTAAAAATTTGTGGATTAGATATTTGTGCGTATTGATAGAAAGAAATAGTAATTCTTTGTTCCCCAGCCTCGTCTATAAGAGCCGCTCTTTCTTTCGCACTTAGCTTATTGTACAGTTGCATACTATACTAATTTTAAGATTGAATTGAACAACAAAAATAAGCAATTACATGATAAATCTGATGCCAACTCAATAAGTTTTATAGTAAATCTTATTTTAAAAGCAACCGGAAACCGATTCGACTTCTTGGTATGTCAACTTCCAGAACCTCAACCTCAATGTGTTCATGCAAGCTTACCACCGTATTTGGATCAGAAATAAATCGATCTGCCATATTTGAAATGTGCAACAAACCATCTTGCTTCACACCAATATCAACAAAGCAACCAAAATTGGTAATATTGGTGACAATTCCCGGTAGCCTCATACCCAATTTAACATCTTCAATTTTTCGAATTAGCTTAGAGAACTCAAATACTTTGGCCTTTTGGCGGGGGTCTCTACCCGGCTTTGATAATTCTTCTATAATGTCCTGTATTGTGGGTAAACCAACTTCATCACATACATATTCTTGCATTTTAACCTTACCTAATAAATCATCATTACCAATTAATGACTCGACAGATATTCCACAATCTTTGCTGATTTCTTTTACCAATTGATAACGTTCAGGATGAACGGCAGAATTATCCAGGGGATTCACTCCATTCAAAACTCTAAGAAACCCGGCACATTGTTCGTAAACCTTATCTCCCATCCTCGGTACTTTCAGTAATTCTTCCCTGTCATTAAAAGTGCCGTTTTCCTCGCGATATGAAACAATGTTTTCAGCCAAAACTGGTCCAACTCCAGAGACGTAGGTCAGCAAATATTTTGATGCTGTATTCACATCAACCCCAATGGAATTAACACAACTTTCCACAACAGCATCCAAACTTTTCTTTAATAATTTCTCATCTACATCATGCTGGTATTGCCCAATACCTATATTTTTTGGATCAATCTTAACCAATTCTGATAATGGATCCATTAATCTGCGGCCTATTGAAATAGCACCTCTGACCGTAACATCAAACTGTGGAAATTCTTCTCGTGCCACTTTACTAGCTGAATAGATAGAGGCGCCATCTTCCGAAACAATAAACACTTGCAAAGACCTGTCGAATTTTATTTTTTTCACAAGCGCTTCTGTTTCTCTAGAAGCTGTACCATTGCCAATCGCAATAGCATCCAACTTATACGTACTAACTAAATTGGCAATCTTACTCATAGCCTTACCTTTTTCATTTTGAGGCGGGTGAGGGTAAATATTCTCATTGTGAAGCAGATCCCCATGTTGATTCAAACAAACCAGTTTACATCCTGACCGAAAACCTGGGTCCAATGCAAGTATTCGTTTTTGTCCTAATGGTGGCGCTAGTAATAATTGACGTAAGTTTTTCACGAAAACGTCAATGGCTTCTGTATCCGCTTTTTCCTTCGACTCTTTTTTTAATTCATTTTCTAGAGATGGTTTTATTAATCGTTTATACGAATCAGTTATCGCTAAATTTATTTGTGGAGCGGATGTCGATTCTCCTTTAAGTATCACCTGTTGAATAATCGCTATTGATTCGGATTCCTCCGGCACTACAGACATATTTAAAATACCTAATTGCTCACCTCTTCTCATCGCTAGGATTCTGTGCGATCTACATTTGTTTATTGGTTCTGAGTAATTGAAATAATCTTTGAATTTTTCACCCTTTTCTGCTTCCCCTTTTTTAACGGTGGTTGTTATCAAAGCATTTCTTCTGAAGTGCTTTCGTAGATTGTTTCGAACTCGCCGGTTTTCACTAATCCACTCTGCAATAATAAATCGTGCTCCTTCTAAAACACTTTCAATATCAGATACTGTAGAAGTGATGTATTTTTTTGCCGTTAATTGAAGGTCGCCACCATCTTGAGACATCATAATTTTTGCAAGACCTTCAAGGCCATTTTCTCTAGCTATACTTGCTTTTGTTTTTCTCTTTTTTTTGTACGGCAAATAAATGTCCTCTAATACATTCAATTCGAATGTTGCTATAATCCTATCTTTCAACTCGTCGGTAAGACTTCCTTGATCATCAATACCTTTAATAATCGATTGCTTTCGTTTTTCTATTACCAGAAAACGTTCGTATTCATCCCATACCTTTCCAATTTGAATTTCATCCAATCCTTGTGTGGCCTCTTTTCTATATCTGGCAATAAAAGGCACCGTTGCGCTATCTTTTAAAAGCGCTAAGGTGTTTTTAACTTGATCATTCGAAATCTTGACAGCAAAAGCTATTTGTTCAACAACATTCATGAAAAAAAAGTAAGTTTTGGCTAAACTAGTCTATTAAATAACTGTACCATAATCTATATCGTCAGTTTCTAAAACTGAGAAAAACCTTGCACTAATTCTTTACTTATTGTAAAGTATATGAATGTCTCTTATTAAATCGCTGTGAATTGTTTGTGACAACTGATTGCCATTGTAATCGTAAGAGAAGAGCTGATTATTTTCTACACACCAAAGGACATGATTTACTTTGTCATCAAGTAATTTCTCAAAATTATAGCCTGCTTCAATTTGAAGTAAACTATTACTCGAATAAATATACTTGTACAACCCTAGTTCGTGCGCAATTATCACCTCATCAGAACTAACAGAATAGGTAGCATTCACTTTACCTGCCGGCAGGCCATGTGGCTCCCAAAATAAATTACCCGCATATTCATAAATCTGCATGTGTGCTTGGTTACTTGGATCATTACTGAAAACATACAATTCATCATTCGACCTTACTTCCCAGGAAACAATGTCATTGCCAGTAGAAACAGATCGATCTAGATAGCCACCATTATTATAATAAATACCCATAACGTGCGCATTAGTTGAAGGATGTTTCTGTTCAACTATCACTCTATCATTCCAAATAAATAAATCATCCGGTTGATATGACATTGGTGCATTTATTTGAACACCAATAGTTCCACTTTGTCCGTAGGACAATACGAGCCCGGTAGTGGTGGTTACAAATATTCTACCTTGCGGACCTTCCAGCATTTTTTTATAATAAGACAAAGGTGGATTGCCCAGATTTTTTTTTCTCCATAACGTATCTACAATTACGGGATGATAAGCTACCAAATCATCCGTTTCAGCTCCCATAGTATATAAATATTGAAAATAAGAGTTAACAGCAGCACCCCCGTATTCACTTTCAAAAGTATAGAACGGAACAAGCGATCCACTCGTAAAAAGACTCCATGATTGTTCATTGCTTACAGGAGTACTAATTACAAACATATTATTGATAGATAAAGGAACTCCTGTAACGGTAATTTCTCTAAAAACGGAACGATCATTATACCCGTCAGATGCCCAAACTTTTACGTAATACACCCCCGACTCCAGATGGATGTCATTCAGATATACAGATTCTGAAACCTCTTGAGGGTTAGAAGTTATGGGCACAGAAATCGATGGAATTACATTATTGAAATTTTGGTTTTGAATGTCTATGGTTATTGCTTGCAGTTGTGACTCATCTCGAACAATTGCACCTACATGCACAAGATCAAATACCTGATACCCGGTCATATAAGCCGGAGTAGTTATTTCAATTGTAGGTGGAATACTATCCCCACGCTTTTTACAAGCAGAAAATATTATAGTCACTAAAATGATTAGAAAATAATACTGCATATCTGTTAAAACGAATTTTTCCACTTCCAATTGTACAAAGATAAGTCATCTTTTGTCAGCCCATTTACAATAAAATATGAAAGATTCGGAATCAACATTTGTTGAAAACCTCTATTAATAAATTGTTCATAGTTTAATTTGTTTCTTCTGTATTAAGTAGTGTTTTTTCGAACTATCTTTACAAACAATGAGCGACGCAAACATAAAAGGCCAAAGAAAACCACAAAAAAAAGGAACCTACCCTACTCCTATTGAAGGTGGCAAATTGCCACCACAAGCAAAGGACCTGGAAGAAGCGGTGCTTGGCGCATTAATGCTTGAAAAAAATCCTGTTAATGATGTCATTGACCTATTAAAACCCGAGAGTTTTTACGTAGAGGCACATCAAAAAGTGTACGAAGCAATTATGGACTTGTTTGGTGCATCGGAACCGATCGACATTCTTACAGTCACAAATAAGCTCAGGTCTAATGGTGAGCTGGATGCCGTTGGCGGTCCTTTTTTCATTTCTCAATTAACCAATAGAGTTGCCTCAACCGCACATGCCGAAACACATGCAAGAATTATTGCGCAAAAATACATCATGCGCGAATTAATTCGTATTTCCAGCGAAACCATCAGAAACGCTTACGACGAAACCAAAGACGTTTTTGATCTATTAGACAGGGCAGAATCAGAATTGTATGGTGTTGCAGAAGGAAACATCAGAAAAAACTACGATTCAATGAGCCAGATCATGAAGCAGGCCATTGATCAAATCGAACAGGCTCAGAATAGAAAAGATGGAATTAGCGGCATCAATTCTGGATTCACAGAATTAGATAGAATAACATCAGGTTGGCAACGTTCAGACATGATTGTATTGGCTGCTCGACCTGGAATGGGTAAAACCGCATTTGTATTGTCAATGGCTCGCAACACTGCTGTTCAATTCAAACATCCAGTTGCCGTTTTCTCCTTAGAAATGAGCTCCATTCAGCTGGTTAATAGATTAATCGCAAGTGAAACTGAAATTCCTTCAGACAAGTTGAGAAAAGGAAATTTAAAGCCACATGAATACGAACAACTTCATGCGCGAATAGGAGCATTAGCTAATGCTCCCATTTTTATTGACGATACTCCTGCACTTTCCATTTTCGAATTGCGAGCGAAAGCAAGAAGACTTAAACAACAACATGACATTGAGCTAATCATTATCGATTATTTGCAGTTAATGACCGCGGGATCTAGTAAAGGAGGAAATCGCGAACAAGAAATATCTACTATTTCGCGTTCCATAAAAGAAATCGCAAAAGAATTGAATATACCGATTATAGCACTGTCACAGCTTAGTAGATCTGTAGAAACGAGAGGTGGCGATAAAAGGCCGATGTTATCGGACTTGAGAGAATCTGGTGCAATTGAACAAGATGCAGATATTGTAACTTTTATTTATCGACCGGAATACTATGGTATCACAGAAGATGAGCATGGTAATAACCTCAATGGCACCGGTGAAATTATTATTGCTAAACATAGAAATGGTTCTCTAGCTTCTGTCAATTTGAAATTCATTGACTATCTGGCGAAATTTACGGATATGGATGTATTGACAGGTAGTGCTGATCCATTTGGAGCAATAGGGCCTGATGACAAATTCAATTCTGGCTCTGTAATTGCTCAGTCTAGTATGAACAGTGATTTTTCTGAAGACAATTTCAGTGATGATGTTTTCGACGAAGATGATGAATTAGATGATACAAATACTTAGTGTTTAGGATATTTTCAATAGTAATTTTAATCTTGATTTCAAATTTTGCATTTGGTGTTAAAATTCTCATTCCAATGAGTGAAGGGCATCAAGCTAATCACATTAAAGCCTACGGTATTGCATATTGGGTTTTACAAAATGACATAGAAGTGGAATGGCTGCTTAACTATAGAGGTGGCAGCTTTCTAATGGATCATTATAAAACAATTGAAGAGGAGCTGATTATTCGTGGAGTTTCTTTCGAAAAAATTGCTGATGTAAAAGCTCGAACCATAAAGGACGAAATTTCTGATCCTGAAATAAATCAAGCAGTTGTATCCCTTCAAAAAGCACCGAAAATAGCCGTTTATTCACCAGACGGAAAACAACCATGGGATGATGCTGTAACGCTGGTATTAACCTACGCGGAAATACCATACGAAGTAGTATATGACTCTGCTGTTGTAGGAGGAGAATTACCAAAGTACGATTGGCTACACTTACATCACGAAGATTTTACGGGACAATATGGAAAGTTCTACAGAAGCTACAGAAACGCTCCATGGTATAAACAACAACAATCCGCAGCCGAAAGAATGGCAGCAAGTTTAGGCTATAATAAGGTTTCTGAAATGAAACGCGCGGTAGCATTAAACATCCGAAATTATACTGCAGGTGGAGGCTTTCTCTTTACCATGTGTTCAGGTACTGACTCATACGACATAGCTCTTGCTGCTCAACACACCGATATTTGTGACTATATGTTTGACGGAGATCCTGCGGATCCCAATGCTCAAAGTCAGCTTAATTTTGAAGAAACATTTGCATTTAAAGACTTCCAATTGAGAACAAATCCTATGGAATATGAATTTTCTGACATAGATGCCACCATGGCTCATAAAGTACCTGAATCTATTGATAAGTTTACGCTATTTGATTTCAGCGCAAAATGGGACATTGTTCCTACCATGTTGTGTCAGAATCATACCAGTATTGTTGATGGATTCATGGGTCAGACTACAGACTTTCATAAAAGATTTATTAAAAGTAATGTCTTAATCATGGGAGAAAACAAATCCTTAGGAACCGCCAAGTACATTCATGGAGAATTTGGCAAAGGACAGTGGACTTTTTATGGCGGACATGACCCAGAAGACTTTAGGCATTTCGTAGGTGACCCACCAACCGATTTAAATCTATTTCCAAACTCTGCT
>Ga0315332_10000767_pt1 | contig 15829 bp, 16 predicted proteins | sample M110034915metaG_FD_203455 | JGI IMG/M metagenome (GOLD analysis project Ga0315332, IMG submission 203455) | Ammonia-oxidizing marine archaeal communities from Monterey Bay, California, United States - M1 100m 34915 | ecosystem: Environmental > Aquatic > Marine > Intertidal zone | place: USA...
TCACATCCCGGAGTCGAAGAACCTTGAGCGTTCTCTACTGTTGCATTCATTGAGTGTTCAGCAAATGCACTAGGTGCTGCAGTCATTCCGATTGAAACAATTGCAAAAAGAACGAATAAGGAACTTACGGTCTTGTTATTCATTAGGTTAATTCTGGAATTAGACAATAAAAATGATCTCCAGAATATGATGTTTTTATCGAATAATGTACTACTTTGATTTTTATTAAAACGATTATTATGCCAATTTATGAATAATACGTTCCTGATTGCCGCACTTTTGATATCTCCCTTATTCTTTAGTGGTGTTTTTGCACATCAATCAGACTCTGTTGGTGATTATAGAATTGAGATAGATTGGAAGAATAAACCAATTGTAACTGGAGAATCAAATGCCATAATTGTTTATGTCAGTGAAATGGACAATAGCAAAGAGGCTTCAGATCAACCATTTGATCCTGCAAAAGGAATTGAAGGTCTAAGAAAAACTTTGAAAATTCAACTAGTAGTTGACACTGAATCTATTACTATGCCATTACAAACAACTGATGTTCCAGGTAAATATGAATCCCCAATTACTCCTACATTTTCTGGTTGGTCACAACTAAACTTTATTGGAAAAATTAATGAACAAAATGTTAACTTGGCATTACACCCACTAAAAGTAGAAGAGCAAGAGGTTTTACAATTCCCTTCAGTTGAATCAACTGTTGTAGAATCTGGTGATTTTGAACGTGAAATTGATGATTTACGTGGTGATATAAGAGAATTACAAGAAACAATTAATGAATTAAAAGAACAACCATCTGATGATAGTTCTACAATTAGTTATGTTGCAATTGTATTGGGTGTTATAGGAATAGCAATTGGTGCTGCATCATTTGCAAAGAAAAAATAATTTTATTTTTTAAGTTTCTTTTTGATTGCTGTAAATAATATGGCTGGTGCTACAAAGTACATTCCAATGTTTAGTAAAATAACTCCGATACCATAACCTAGCATTTCATGTTCAGTATCAACTGGTACATGAGCCAAAAGTGAAAATGATGTTAGCATTGGTGTTAGTGTTATTTTTACTGCTTCTTTGAAGATAGGATTCTCTCGTTCATAGTCTGCTACATATGGTGAGAATGAATAGTAAACTTGATTGAATCCTGTCATGAAAGATTTTCCAGAACTTGTTTGCATTACTATATTATCTCTAATTTCTCTTAACTGTTGAACTTGCGGTGACATCTCTGAACCAAATGCTGCAGTTGCGATTAGACAACCACCACCTTCATTATTGTTTTCTTGTATTGTTTGTTCTCCTCCAACATTAATTGTAAAGTATGTAGTCTCAAGTGGGATTGGCTGGAACAAAATTCCTTCCATCTCGATTTTCACTTGATGCTCTCCATTTGATGTAAATTCTACAGGAATTTTCACAGTTCCTACAGATGTGTGTGTAAGAGGAATTGGTCCGAAGATATTTTGACCATCTTTGATAACTGTAATCTTGTAATCAATATGCTCCTGGATTTTGTTGAATCCTGGCTTTATCCATCCAATATGTAATTTTGAAACATCATTTGCTTTTGCTGGAGGATCTACTGACAATCCAATGTTGAGTGTTCCATTTTCTGAAGGAATTATTTGTTCATAATCTTCAGGAAGAAGAGGCACTGCACCAAATGCAGGTGTTGTAAGTAAAGGAATTAACAATAAAAGAAAAATATATTTCACAATTGGGATCTTCTAGGATATAATAAAAATGATCTTGTAAAAGCTAGAGTAAAACTATCGAATCATTAATAGGTGATTCACGACTAAAAATGGTAATTGTACTACAAAAGTCTATTATTAATTGCAGCTATTTTTGTAACACTTCCATTTCTAAGTGAAGATGCATTTGGTCATGGTCTAGGTGGTGATGCTGCTCCTCCAATTAGTTTTGGTGACATGCAAGTTACAATATTTACACAACTTGACCCTGCTGACATGACTGCAGGTGAAGTTGATTCTGCAAACATTGCTATTCGTTTCTATGATATGTTAACTGATCAAAATTTAGAACAAGTTACTTATCGTGTTGAAGTTTGGAGAAGTGGTGATCTTTTAGCTAGAAATTATTTCTATGATGAAGATGGTGAACTAAATGTTGAAGTTAGACCAAAAGGAGATTGTTATGAAGCAAAACCTTGGAAATGTACTGAATATTATGGTGAAGTACATGGAACTGCTGGTGGATTATTTGCAAGAGGTGACGGTAGACCACTCATCGATGGTCCAATCTTTGAAAAAGGTGGCTTGTATAATGTCAAAGTTTCAATTGAAGGTGCTACTAGTCCACGAACTTTAGTTGCAGAACCATTGAACTTTGATACTTTTGTTAGTGTTGCACAAGATCAAAGTTTCTTTATTAAAACTGCAGCAGCAGAAATTCCTGTAAATGTTAAAACCTATTATGACGATGTAGATAATTTTGCATTTGATCAAAGTAACAATGCAATCTCATTTGACATGCCTTTTGATTGGACTCCTGAATACATTGAATTAGTTCAAATGGTTCATGAAGAAATTCGTGTCCCAAAATCATTTGAACCATATAATCCTGAAAAATCATTCAAAGGTTATGTAGATGGTGTTGAAGTTGATCAAAGAGTCTTAGTGATGGATCCATATTCATCTGAGACTGAAAATATTGTTCACTTTCTAGTAACTGGAACTGAACTTCAAAGAATTAACGAAGTCTTAGGTACATCTCATGAATCCTCTAAAACAATGAACTTTGAATTAATTCCTCAAGGAAAAACTGAAAAAAATTCATTTGACATGTCATTTGATAATGGATATAGAGCAATAATTTCATGGGACTCTAAATATGGATCTGGAGATAAAATTCCATTTGAATTTTCTTTCTTTGATAATAATGATGGTTTAGTGAAAGATGTAATCTATGCATTTGGTCTAGTTGATCCACAAGGTGATCAGTTTAATTTGATAACAGGTGATACTCCTGAGCTCTTTGTAGGTACAAAATCATTAGAAGGAATTGCTACACATATGATAACAATACCTGATGATGGCATGTACACATTGAATTTGGTATTAACCGGTGAAGGCTTTTCTAATTATGATGAGTTCTTTCAAGCATCCCAAATGTTTGAAGTAGGAGTATCTACTAGTAGTTCATTTATTGATACATCTTCATCAACAAAATCTGTTAATATTCCTGATTGGGTAAAAAACAATGCAAAGTGGTGGTCTGATGGTGAAATTGATGATAACACGTTTGCATCTGGAATTGAGTTTATGATAAAGCAAGGAATCATTTCAGTACCAACTACTGCAAGTGGTGCACAAAATGATAATGCAACCATTCCTGATTGGGTTAGAAACAATGCTGCATGGTGGGCAGACGGACAAATTGATGATAACACGTTTGCATCTGGAATTCAATTTTTAATCAAAGAAGGCATTATCTCAGTTTAGATCTACCTGAAAATTATTATACAAACCAAACAAACTTTGATTGATCCATGCTTCCATTAAGAGATGAAAATCCACACCCACCAGGATTTAAACCAAAACTAACAATTGCACTGATAATTATCAATGTTATAGTATTTGGAATTGAAGTTGCAATCACTGGACAGTTCATTGAGTTTTCAAATCGTGAAGCAATGAACATGTTTTTGAATTGGGGTGCAGTTCCTGGATGTGTTACAGGTCAAATTGATGGAATTAACACTGGTGCTGAAATTATTAATTGTCCTGCAATCCCTGAACTGACTTTGATTACTTCAACATTCATGCATGGAGGAATAATGCATCTTGGAGGAAACATGTTGTTTTTGTGGATCTTTGGTGACAACATTGAAGCCAAGTTTGGTAAAGTAAAGTATATTGGAATTTATTTAATGTGGGGAGTCGGTGCTGGCTTGATTCACATTTATGGTGATGCAGGAAGTGGAATTCCTGCAGTTGGTGCATCTGGTGCAATTGCTGGAATTCTTGGTGCATATTTGGTAATGTTTCCACGAGCTAAGGTCATGACGTTTGTGATGTTAGGATTTTTCTGGAGAATGATGCATATTCCTGCAAAATTTTTCTTACCATTTTGGTTAATTTTTCAAAATTTGTTACCATTTTTTGTAGGAGGATTTGGTGTCGCAGGTGGTGGTGTGGCATTTTTGGCACACATTGGCGGATTCTTTTTAGGATTAGGAGTTGGATATTTCTATAAGAAAACAAACCGTTCTGAGACTTATGGTTCTAGATATGGTTACGGAAGAAATGATTGGCGTTAATTCAATCAATTAAATTATCATAGTTATCAATTCAACTCATGCCATACGTACACGTATCACTATATCCTGGACGTTCTGAGGAACAAAAACAGGAATTTGCAAAGGCTGTCACTGAATCTGCAGTTGAGATTCTAAAAACAAAGAAAGAACATGTGATTGTAGTCTTTGATGAAAATCCAAAAGAGAATTGGTTTCTTGCAGGAGATCAACTCTAATCTATCTTTTTATTTTCATAATTTTTAGATTAATCATGTCAAAAATAGCATTAGTTCAATTCAAAGCATCAACTGATAAGAAAAAAAATCTTCCAAAAATTCTAGATTACATAAAACAAGCAGCAAAAAACAACGCTGATATGGTTACATTTCCTGAATACATGATGTTTTACACTCCATCAACACAAACGGCAAAACAAGTTGCACAAGAAGCTGAAACAATTAATGGAGAATTTGTGTCTACTGTTGCAGAATCTGCAAAAGATAATTCAATTGGTATAGTAGGTACAATGTATGAAAAGAGTAGAAAAAAAGATCGTGTTTATGATACATCATTTATCATAAACAAAAAAGGAGAGATAACTGGAAAATATAGAAAAATTCATCTTTACGATGCTTTAGGTTTTAAAGAATCTGATAAGATGTCATCAGGTTCAGTAATACCACTTCCAACAAAAACTTCTGTTGGAAAAATGGGAATGCTAATCTGTTATGATTTACGATTCCCTGAAATGTCAAGAACGCTAGCTTCATCTGGTACTGAAATTCTAGTTGTACCTTCTGCATGGGTAAACGGTCCTATGAAAGAAGAACACTGGTTAACTCTAAACAAATCGCGTGCAATTGAAAATGGATGCTATGTTATTGCACCCGATCATTTAGGTCATGTGTATGCTGGAAGAAGTTTAGCTGTTGATCCTTATGGACGTATCTTACTTGATATGAAAAAACGTCAAGGAATTGGATATGTTAACATTTCTTTAGATAAAGTTCATGAAATTAGAAAGAAACTCCCACTCTTGAAAAATAGACGAACAGACATTTACTCTGATTTTAAGATCTAGTTTTACATTTCATATTGGCACATTGTCTTTTCCACTCTTGTTTCCTTGTATACCTGAAAATTACAGTTGGCCATTGACACTCTGGACATTTAGTTTTTAAAACTTTTAGCATTGCTTTTTGTAAAAGTGGAGCTGATGCTTTACATCCATTTTGATAATTTGTACATCCGATGAATCGTTTCTTTGTTGCATTTGATTTTATTACTGATAATTGTCCTGTATGACATTCCGGACATTCACAAATGCCTTCTTTTGGGGAATTTGTTCCTAAAATTATGTATTTTTTACTCTTTGCAGAAAATGAAACAAATCCTTTCTCATCATAGTATTGATCAATTTCTATTTTAAAATTTTCTACAATTTTTTTACTTGTTTTTGTAACATCTCGTTTTTTTGATTTTATGATAGAAACTTGGATCTTTTTTCTCATAACAATTAACACTTGTTCAAGTTTATGAAATTACTTGATCAATTTTTATATGGACTAGGTCAGCAATTTTTCGTGGAACTAGAAAGTGTCTGTGTTTTAGGTGGAGGTAGTACCAAATATGGTAAACTCGATGATAGTATATCTGATATCACTCTTCAAGCATCAGTTGGTGCTATTGAAAGTGCTGGAATTGAACCTAAAGAGATTGAAGCAGGTTACATTTCTAATGTATTTGGTGTAGCAGATAAGCAGGTTCACTTGGGTCCTGTAGTTATGAGTAATTTAGGAATTTCTGAATGTCCTTCGCTTTCTATAGAGTCTGCATGTGGAAGTGGTTCTGTTTCTTTTAGGGAAGCGTTTGCAAATGTTGCAGCAGGATTTTATGATGCTGTACTAGTCACTGGTACTGAAAAAGTTACACATACAGGTACTGATTGGACAACAACTTACTTTTCTTATTGTTCTGATTTCTTTTATGAAGGTCAAGCAGGTGCATCATTTCCAGGTTTATTTGCATCAATGGCACGTGCATATCTAAATGAATTTGATGCAACTGAAGAAGATCTTGCAAGTGTTGCAGTGAAAAATCATGAAAATGGAGTATTAAATCCTAAAGCACACTTGAGAAAAAAAATTAGTATTGATGATGTGATGAACTCTGCAGTAGTTGCAAGTCCTTTAAAATTATATGATTGTTGTCCATTTTCTGATGGTGCAAGTTCTGTAATTTTATGTAATGAAAAATTTGCTAAAGAACATTCAAAAGATTATGTCAAAGTAATTGGTTCTGGTCGTGGAGGTTCTCCTGCAGCATTACAAGGACGTGAACAATTGACAACTATACCAAGTACAAAAATTGCAGCAGCTGCAGCATACAAGATGGCTGGAATTACTGCTAAAGATATTGATTTTGCTGAAGTTCATGATTGCTTTACTGTTGCAGAAGTAGTTGACAGTGAAGACTTGGGTTTCTTTGAAAAAGGTACAGGTGCAACAGCTGCAAGAAACGGTGAAACTAAACTAAACGGTTCAATTTCTATTAATCCCTCTGGTGGTTTAAAATCAAAAGGACATCCAATAGGTGCAACTGGTGTTGGTCAAGTTGTTGAAGTATTTGAGCAACTAACAGGAAAATCTGGTGAACGAACCGTCAACGATGCAAAAATTGGATTGACACAAAACTTTGGTGCAACTGGAGCAAGTTGTGCAGTTCATGTGTTTGAAAGTGTGTAAATTGTCTGCAAAACCTGAATTTATAGAAGCAGCAAAAGCTGGTAATGTTCTTGCCAGAAAGTGTACTAAATGTGGTGAGTTACATTTGGCAACTGTTTATTATTGTAAAAAATGCGGAAACAAAGGATTTGAAGATTCTATTCTAAAAGGAATTGGGAAAGTTATCACATACACAATAATGACTGTCCCTCCAGCAGGATTTGAAGACTTGGCTCCATATGCTTGGGTTGTTATGGAATTAGATGACTCATGCATCAGAGTATCTGGATTTTTAGGCAAAATACCTGCACCTGAAGATCTGCCTATTGGTGCCCCTGTGAAAATTATTGGTTTTGATGAACGTGGAATAGTCTTAGAAAAACAGTAAATCAATTTTATTGAATTTATTAAAAAAAATTTTCACAATTTTTATTTGTCGTCTAAATATTGATTTATTATGTCAGTAGAAATTGTTTGTGGAAAATGTGGAGAAAAGATCTCTACAATGAAAATGCTAAAGTCTGTTAAAGATGTTCTAAAACATTATAACAACAAGTGTCCATCATGTAATCATACTCTATCAACATCAGAATTTTCTTTAGATGTTGAAGAGAAATAATCTTTTTTGATCCATGTACTAGTAACAACAAGCCTTAATACCTAATTTTTTCTTTACAAATTCAATGGGGAAACAGGACGCAGATTTTGAAGAAGAATTAGATATGGATGTTGATGTTGGCATCGATGATGGTGACGATCTAGATCTAGAAATGGATGGTGACGATAAAGGTGACGGTCGCTTACAATCAACCTCGAAACGTGTCAGAATGATTTTCTCTGTTATGGCTAGTCCAAACAGAATTGATATTTTGAGAATCTTAAACTCCAAGGGTCCTTTGACCTATTCTGAGCTAAAATCTCTAGCAGGTTTCAAGTCAAAAAAAGAAAGTGGCAAATTTGCTTATCATTTGAGAAAACTATTAAGGCAATCTCTTGTCGCATTAAATAAATCTGAAAGACGTTATACTATCACCAATCTCGGAAAATTGGTTTTAAGTTTAGCCCGACAAATTGAAGAACGTTCTATTATAGAAAGTGGAAAGATGTATGTCAGAACATCACATGATTCCATTGAAGAATTCAATTCTGATAAAATTATTCAATCATTGGTACGTGAAGGAAGTCTTCCACTTGAATTATCACAAAAAATCACTGAAGAAGTAGAAAACAGAATATACAAATTCCAAACTACATACCTTACTGGTTCATTGATACGTGAAATGGTAAATAATGTTCTATTAGAGCATGGTCATGAAGAATATCGTAATAAACTTGCAAGACTTGGAATGCCTGTATTTGATATTCAAGAAATGTTCACAAATGTTGAAAATATCAGAAATGGTGTTGAAGATGTACTATTCACTAGTGGAAAAAACACCCTAGCAGAATATCTACTCACAAATACACTACCAAAAGATATAGCTGATTCACATCTCTCTGGCGAACTACATATTTCTAATCTGGGTTTATGGTCATTAATACCTGATACCATATTCCTAAATCTCAAAGAACTAATTGAGGATGGAATTGAACTAAAAGGTAAATGTCCTGGTGTTACACGAGTTCCTGCACCAAAAACACTTGATGATTTAAGTAAATTACTACCAATGATCTTTAATCTAATATCAAAAGAATCATCACAAGAAGTAGTAATTGACGATCTAGCTTCTGTACTTGGTAAATTCTCAAAGAACACATCTGATATTGAAAAAACACTTGTAGATATTTTTAAGATGTCATCAACATCTACTAGTTTAGATAAGTCATCAACTGTATTATCATTTAGAATACCACTTTCAACTGATAAAAAATTAATTAATACAATTTTCTCAGCGTACAATACTTTTGTTAAATCAACTCCTTCACCAAAAATTGGTTTAGTTGTTGATTATGAAAAAGGAAAAGTTGCAGATCATTCAGAAATACTTGCACAAACTGTATCACTTGGTGGTAATATAATATTCTCAAAAGGTATGTGTTCCACTAATGCAATAAGAAATTCTAATAAAACTTCTGAACCATCAATAAAATTAGGATCATTATCTATTAACCTTCCACGTCTAGCACTTGAATCAAGTAAAGATGAAACCTATTTTAGAGCTAGACTGGTATTGTTAATGAAACCTGCAATATCTGCAATGGCAACTCGAAAAAAAGATGTGTCTGATCTAATTCGACGTGGTGTAAATCCGATACTCGCAGAAAAAACTCAATTTATGCAAAAAAATGATTCATCTCTAATTCTTAACTTTGTTGGGCTAAAAGAAGCAGTACATAAAATACTTGGACATAAAGAAGACAAAGAAGGGAAAGAAATTCTAAACAAAGTTTTACAAACAGCAGTTGATATTGCACATAAAAAAGGCAAAGAAATGGGAGTTGATGTTTCTATTACAATGGTTGACAGTGATGAATTGACACGATTTGTTACACTTGACAGTGAAAAGTATGGTAAAAACTCTATTATGGATGTCTTGCAAGGTGATCTTTATTCTCAAGGATTAGAATTAAACTCTACAGAACTTGATAAATTAACTGCTAAAAGTGAAATCATATCTGATTATAACAAAATTTCAAAAATACTGGATGGCGGTTTACTTGTAAAATTACCATTTGATGCAAAAGCAAAGGATGCCGATATCCGAAATGCTATAGAAAAAACATCTTCACTAATTTCGTCATTTAAACCAATTAAGCAAATAAACTAATATTTTCTAGACACAAAAAATTTAGAATTCCTTTCAATTTTTGTTGTTGTACTAATTTTAAGACGAAATTCGTTTCGATCATTGTTTAATCTAAAGATCAAATTAGATCTTAGAATTAATACATCAAAATCACTAAAACGAAATTTTTCGTAGCATTGTGAATTTTATTTACCCATTGTTAGAATATTAATTGCCAAAGAGTTTTTTAGCTCATTCATTTAAGATGTTCTTGGGGATTATAATTGGTTGAAAATTCACAGATAGAGTCGTCTTTCGCGGAAATTCGAAAGAGAAATGGTAACACAACAAAGTTTGATCAAGATAAAATTACAAATGCGATCTATAAAGCACTACTCGCGACTAGTGAAGGCGATCGTGATCTTGCACAAACCTTGACCAATGGTGTTCTAAACAAATTATCATCTCAAGGATTTGGTACTGAAAATCCACCAAGCGTTGAAGATATTCAAGATATGGTTGAATCCACCTTAATAGAACAAGGACACAGTGAAATCGCAAAATCATATATTTTGTATAGACATGAAAGACGAAAGATCCGTGATGAGAAGATGAAGGTTCTCAATACAAAAGTCTTAGATCCAGTTTCAAAAGATTTTGATCTTAACTGTCTTCGAGTATTAGCATCTAGATATCTATTCAGAAACAACAAAAATGAGATTACTGAAACCCCAACTCAATTATTTGAAAGAGTTGCAGTTTTAATAGCAATTGGTGATCTCTTACATGATTCATCTATTTTCAATATAGCAGGAAATACTCCACAAAATATTGAAGAAGCAAAAGAATATCTGACAAAATTAGATCAATTCAACTACAAATTTAAAATTGATGAATATTATCTAAATCAATATCATTTTAGAGGTTTAGTAAATGGCTATATTGATATTGCACAAAGAGGTCAAGCAAAGATTAGCTTTAAAGATCTATTAACAAAACTTGCAGCAAAAGAATTTATTGATTATGGTGAAAGAATTACTGAGTACTTTGATTTAATGGTAAACCAAGTCTTCTTACCAAACTCACCTACCATGATGAATGCTGGTGGTCGTCTTGGACAACTATCTGCATGCTTTGTATTGGGAATGCCTGATGACATGGGAAAAATAATGAAGACAACATCTGATGCAGCATTAATTTTCAAATCTGGTGGTGGTGTTGGAATTAACTATTCAGAATTAAGAGAAGAAGGAGATATTGTTGCATCTACATCTGGTGTTGCTTCTGGCCCTGTATCATTCATGAATATTATCAACACAGTTACTGATGTCATAAAACAAGGAGGAAAAAGAAGAGGTGCAAATATGGGAATCATGGATGTATCTCATCCAGATATTGAGAAATTCATTACTAACAAAACAGAGCCTGGTGTTTTAGAGAACTTTAATGTTAGTGTTGGAATTTGGGGTGACTTTTGGAGTGCACTTGTAGATAGTGGTGATGGTGCATATACACTTCGAAGTACTAGAGATGATAGTCCGGTACGTGAAATAAATGCACATCATCTGATTGATCTTATTGCAACATCTGCATGGAAAAGTGCAGAGCCTGGTTTGATATTCTTTGATCTAATTAACAAATACAATGTATTTGCAAAAGCACGTGGTGGACCACTTCGTGCAACAAATCCATGTGGCGAACAAAGTTTGTATCCTTATGAATCATGTAATCTAGGATCAATTAATTTAGCGAATCTCACAAAACGAACAGTAGATGGTCAATACGAGTTTGACTGGCAAAAATATGAAGAAATTGTTAGAAAGACAACTAGATTCCTAGATAATGTGATTGACGTAAATCATTATCCAGTTCCAGAAATTAATGTTGCATCAAAAGAATCACGAAGAATTGGGCTTGGTGTTATGGGTGTTGCAGATTTATTATATAAATTGAGAATTCCATACAACTCAAAAGAAGGTTACGAATTTATGGGTAAACTATCTGAAGCATTATCTTATTATTCAATGGAAGAAAGTGTTGCTTTATCACAATCTCGTGGAGCATTTCCACTTTGTTCAAAAACAGAATATCCAGAAGGTAAAATTCCGATTGCAGGTTATTATGAAAAACCAAAACAAAGACATTATTATGATTGGGATTCTTTAATTACAAAAATTCAGAAACATGGAATTAGACATGTTCTTACAACAACTGTTGCGCCAACTGGAACATTGTCAATGTTGGCAGATTGTTCAAATGGAATGGAACCAACCTTTGCTTTGGTATTTGAAAAACGTGTTACTGTTGGAAGATTCTTTTACACAAACAAAATATTTGAAGAAATTCTAAAAGAAAATGGTCTTTATAGTGAGGAATTATTAGCAAAAGTTGCTGACAATTATGGTTCAGTTAAGGGACTAGATGAAATTCCAGAATGGATTCAGAACATCTTTGTTACTGCGATGGATATTCATTGGACTGATCATTTAATGGCTCAGGCAGTATGGCAAGACTGGATTGGAAATGCAATTGCAAAGACGATCAATATGCCAAATGATGTTTCTGCAGAAGATGTCAAAGCAGCATATTTGTTAGCACATGAATTAGGTCTAAAAGGAATTACTGTTTATCGCGATGGTTCAAGACATAAACAAGTTCTTCACATGACAGGTGAAAACTCTCAAAAGACTTTTGAAGTTACAGCCACTGACTTTTTGCATGACTACATTGCAACTAATGTCAAAAACCCATATATCTTAAAACAAATTAATGAGGCCCTAAAAGTAACTGTTCCGCAAGAACTTCCTCAAGAAAATCATGTTATGGCAGAACCTGAAATTGAAGAAAAATTGTGTCCAACTTGTAAGAATACTTTAGTTTTAACTGAGGGCTGTCACATTTGTATTGAATGTGGCTATAGTGGCTGTACATCTGGATAATAAAATAACAACATTTTAGAATACAATTTGGTTTCAAATATTATTGAATACTAAAATCATTGGCATCTTAGTCTTAATTGTTGCAATAGGTGGTTCATCTGCATATTTTCTAGCAAAAAATGATTCAGTTGATACTAGTACATCATCAAGTGAATCAATTTACCAAAATGAAAAAGTTGGCTTAGTGATTAATACTGTAAACCCTCCAAAAGGAATTGTTGATATAGAAAAATCTTACAAAGTTGCATCAACATCTGGAATTGGCAGAACGAATTTGTATGTACATTGGGATTACCTTGAACCTGAAAAAGGAAATTTTGATTGGCGAGTTACTGACATAATGATGAAATTAAATGAAAAATATAATCTCAAAACTACATTATATCTTTCAGTAATTAATGCAGATAGGTTAGGTCCATTTCCATCATGGATGGGTTATCAAGTGATTGGAAAAACACTAGAGTCTGATACTGTTCGTGTATTAAATGAAATTCTTTCTAGATATGAAAATATTGATTATGTAATATTTGCAGCTGACATTGATTATCACTTCCAGCGTGCACCTGGCACAATTCCTAACTATACAGAATTTTTTAATAACATATCATCAGAAATTAAATTAAATCATCCTGGTGTGAAAATTGGAAATAGTATGTCTCTTGAAAATATATTAAACAAAGGTATGCAACCGGGTGGCACATTTGAGCTAACACCACAAATGGAAATGGGTGATTTTATAGCATTATCGTACAAACCTACAGATGTAATTGGTGATATTGACAGAACACCTCAAGAAGCCATCACAGATTTCGAAAAAGCTCTTGAAACATTCCCCTCACAAAAACTAGCATTTTTTGAAATCAGTTGGAGCACTTCTGATTTTGTAAATGGAAGTAACCAAGATCAAGAACAGTTCATAAAATCTAGTTTAGTCTTTTTTGAAGAAAATGAATCTCAAATAGAATTTTTTACAATATCAAGATTATTTGATAAACCTAAAGGAAGTTGTGTATCACAGGATATAGAAAATGTAGGTGGTTCTGGTTTTGCAAGTAATTCATTTCGTTTAGAAAGAATTGATGAGTATCTTTGTAATTCAGGTTTAATAGATAAAAATGAAAATGCAAAACCTGCATGGGCACAATTAAAAACAAACATTTCTCAATAAACAAATGCTTACAGTAATCTTAGCAGAATCATCTCTTGAATTAATTCCAAAACAAATGCATAATCATCCTTCTGTTACTTCATATTCTAAAAAATTTAAAAAAGATCCTTCAAAAACATTGCTTGATAATTCTTGGCATTTTGGTGGTATGAAAGGACTTGAAAATGAAATTAAACGTGGAAGGCCTGATATTATACACTTAACATTATTGTCTCTTTGTACAACTCCTGCTTTTTATGACAATAAAATCAAAGTATTTGTTCATACAACAAATGATGAAATTATTTCAATTAACAACAACACACGTTTGCCAAAATCTTATCATAGATTTCAGGGATTGATGGAAAAGTTATTCCTTACAAAAAAAATTGAATCAGAACATGAAGTTCTAATGGAATTGAAAAAATTATCTTTATCACAATTAATATCAAAAATTAAGCCTGTACAGATTATTGGCTTTACGACTCAGGGTAAAAAAATTACTTTTGAAAAATTAATTGAACGAATTGAAGAAAATTCCTGCATTCTAATAGGTGGATTTCAAAAAGGTCATTTTAATAAAGAAACTGAAAAAATCATCGAACAATCATTTTCCATACATAATTCTTCGTTAGAAGCTCATCTTGTTGCAAGTAGACTTGTCTATGAATACGAAAAAACCATTTTTATTTAGGTAATTTTTTTTTAATCCTTATGCAGTCATAGTATAGCCTGGTTAGTATTCGGGGTTTCCAACCCTGTGACGCGGGTTCGAATCCCGCTGACTGCATCTATTCATTTATTTCTAAACAATTCAAATAGATCACATCATGAAAAACTCAAAAAAACAAATTGCTATACAGCGTATACAAATTCTATTTCATAATGCATTATCTAACGCAAAACATAATCCTAGATTAGCTGAAAGACAAGCTGAAATGGCCAAAAAAATCAGTATGAAATTTAAAATTAAGATGCCATTTGAAGTTAGTTCAAGTTTTTGTAAAAAATGCAAAAAATTCATTGCTCCTGGGATCACATCAAAAATTCGTCTTAGTTCAAAACCAAAATCTATACGAATAACATGTTCATATTGTAATCATACATATCGTAAGATAATTTCTCAATGATTTATAAGACGATTATCAAAATTTTTTGCAATGGCTAAAGTTTACGATGTACCTGCACAGGAATTTATCTCAAGACTTACTGAGATATTAAAAAATGAAGAAATTCCTGCACCAGTTTGGTCGTCTTTTGTCAAAACTGGAGCACATGCTGATAAACCTCCACAACAACCTGATTGGTGGTATACTAGATGTGCGTCAATTATGAGAAAAATTTACCTCCATGGTCCTCTAACTGTAAATGATATGAGAACTATCTATGGAGATGGTAAACGCAAAATGTACTATGGTGCACGTCATCACAGAGATGCTAGTGGTGCAATAGTTAGAAATGCAATTCATGGATTAGAAAAATTAGGTTATCTTGAACAAGTAGAAAAGAAGGGTAGAGTTGTTAGCCGTCAAGGAATGCAAAAGTTAGATAAACTTGCTACTGAAATTCTAGGTGAATTAATTCAAACAACTCCAAAACTAAAAATTTATTCTTAGTGTTTGAAATGAGTGAACCTGAACCTGATGTACATAATCAACCAAACGAGGATCAAGTTAATGCACAAAAAGATATGTTATTAAAACAACTTCTTAGTTCTGAAGCTAGATTGAGATTAAATAATGTCAAAATGGTAAAACCTGATCTAGCAAGTATGGTTGAAAATTATCTGTTAGGTCTTGCTAGTCAAGGAAAAGCCCCAGGTCAAATTACAGATGATCAATTAAAACAAATTTTATTATCTGCCCAACAACCAAAAAAAGATTTTAAAATCAATAGGATCTGATCTCAAAAAAATATAATTAGGGGTAAATCAGGTTGAAATCATGAAAGCAGTTGTATACCGTGAATATGCACCTGATGACGATTATGCAAAAATCCTCAAGGTTGAAGATATTGATTCACCA
>Ga0315332_10000771_pt1 | contig 15797 bp, 7 predicted proteins | sample M110034915metaG_FD_203455 | JGI IMG/M metagenome (GOLD analysis project Ga0315332, IMG submission 203455) | Ammonia-oxidizing marine archaeal communities from Monterey Bay, California, United States - M1 100m 34915 | ecosystem: Environmental > Aquatic > Marine > Intertidal zone | place: USA...
CGCTACGGCTGAATCAGAAAAGCAGGAAATAGCGAAGGCTCGGCAAGCACTGCAGCAACACGACAACTCTGCGGACGCAAAACTTCTGACCTGCAACCTTGAGCTCGAATCATGGCCGCTGCCAACCATCGCAGAAATTGCCACCGTGATTGAAAGCGAAACCAACAAGCCAAAAATCAGTACGGGTGTAGAAGTCCCAATCAAACTTGCTGACGTTGCTGCGAAAGTAGGACTGAACTTCACGTATGACAACGGAGATCAAAATCGTGAAGACGATGCGGTGTTCATTTACCAACTGACAGGTGGAGGCATTGGAGTCATTGACTACAACCTCGATGGCTGGATGGATTTGTATTTCACCCAAGGAGGTGGCCCTGCTTTTGACGCAGGCGGATCACAACCCAACCAACTGTTTATCAATCTGCACGGTGAACGGTTCCGAAGCGTCAGCTCTCAATCGGAGACGACTGACTTGGGCTACGGACAAGGTGTAGCTGTCGCTGACATCAATCAAGATGGTTTCCCTGATCTTGTTGTCGCCAACATCGGCCCCAACGTGGTCTACGTGAACAATGGTGACGGAACATTCACAAATAATCCCATTCCCTTGGGAAGCCAAGCAGGAGGTTGGACAACCAGCATTGCGTGCGGTGATTTGGGGGGCGACCATCTTCCCGAAATTGTGGCGGTCAATTACATCGAGGACCCCCAGGCACTGACGACTGCCTGCACGCCTGATTCGACCCACTGCAGCCCACGAGTATTCCAGCCTGCAGCCGACAGCATCTGGCAGGTTGAACCGAATGGTGAGATAATTTCTTTCGCTGGCTGCTTGGACATTGCCAATCAACCCAGTTTTGGATTCGCAGCGGTGCTGACTGATTTTGATGGCCAACCTGGCAACGAGCTGTACATTGCCAACGACACACGCCCCAACCACTTCTGGACCGGCAATCCCAACTCAAGTGAAAGCGAGCGTCAACTGCGAGAAAACGCAAAGCTGTTTGGCTGTGGTTCAGATCCGGTTGGGCGTCCGCGAGGCTGCATGGGAATCGCCTATGGCGACCTCGATCACAATGGCAAGATTGACTTGCACGTAACGAATTACTGGAACGAAGCCTCCGACGTTTATCTACAAAGAGAGACCGGGCTGTTTGTACCAGGTGGCCTAGATTTCGGCACCTTTGCAGCGAGTCAGAAAACAGTGGGATGGGGAACGCAAGCTGCCGATTTCGATCGCAACGGATGGCTTGATCTCGCAGTGCTCAATGGGCATGTCGTAAACAAACCCGGCAGCCGGGAACCTTATGAAATGAAACCCCAACTGTTCCAGGCACTCTCGGATGGGTCATCGACACGAGTCTCAATGAATCCGGGCGATCGTTACTGGACGCAAAATCGGCTAGGCCGCACGATGGCAGTTCTCGATTGGAATGGTGATGCCCGTCCCGACCTCGTGTCCAATCACCTCGATGGCCCCGTCGCCCTGCTCAGCAACAGCACCAAGGCCGGCAACAGCCTTCAGTTGGAACTCCAAGGTACCGACAGCGAACGGGATGCAACTGGAGCAAAGGTCACGGTCACCAGCGGGCAGCAGTCATGGACACGATGGCAAGCTGGCGGAGATGGTTTCCTGTGCAGCAACGAGGCAGTACTTGACTTCGGCCTTGCCGACGCAAATTCTATCGACCGCGTCGATGTTCAGTGGCCATCAGGAAAAAAGCAAACCTTTCTAAACCTCGACGTGAATCAACGTTACCTGATTGTCGAGGGTGACTCAGAAGCCTATGCCCGAGAGCGGTGAGAGAGTGCCCTGCATTGATTTTCGTCACGGACATTCGACGCGGATATCTTGGGCGAGTCTTTTTGTGAACTGAGCACGTAATGGCCAGCAAGACCTCTGCCCGATGGATCAACGTTCAAATGCGTTTTCTTCACCCTCGACAATCAGATAACGTCGATTGACAGGCAGATCGCGGAGTTCCGTCCTCAACCCACTGGGCCATTGAACGACAACGTCGACTGGTTTTGTCGCATCACCAATTCCGAAATGCACCATGGATTCATTGCTGCACATCAACCCATCGCCTCCAATTTGCCATCCTGTCCAGCGTTCTTCTCCTGCAACCACTTGAATCTCAGCGCCGATAGATTCTCGTTCACTGGTCGTTCCAACCAGCTCAATTTGAATCCATTTTTCGCCGGGCGAATCATTTTGCAACAGTGCGATGGGATAATCGAGATGGTTGGCTAGCAAGTCAATGCGTCCATCCTGATTCCAGTCAAGCGTTGCGAGCGTACGACCCAGTTTTTTACCACTCCAATAATCGCCAGCCTCGCTGTCGGTATGCAACACGAACCCGTCACGACTTCCTTCAAAGAGTTGGGGAAGCATTCGAAACGGGATATCATCAACGCGACCGTCATAGACATGGCCATTGAGCACTGCGAGATCCAACCACCCATCGTTGTCAAAGTCTGCCGCCTGCGTCCCAAACCCAAGCACACCAAACGAGGTCTGCCCCAAACCCTTGCGATGCACCTCATCAATAAAAATTCCTTCCGGTGATTGCAGGAACAGATTGACCGGTTCATTCTCAAAATTCGTTACATGCAAATCGAGTGTTCCGTTACGATCAAAGTCACCGGACGCAATTCCCATACAGGCTTGGCTTTTGCCAGCACGTCCGACACTACACCCCTGCAAATTCCCGGACTCAACCAATCGAAATGAATCCGAGTCAGTCGCACCGGCAAGCTGACTTTGCCAGTAGTGATTGAAGTCTCCATCGTTGGAGATAAAAAAGTCATTGCCGTGCTTACGATCGAAATCCGCCATCACCAATCCAAAACCCAACTTGGCGGTAGGACTTGAATCGGCAAAGGCCTTACTGGGAATCAGGTATCCCTCATCACTAGCCAGCAACACTCGATCCTGACTTTTGCGGAACTCCTGTGGTTGACAATCGAGATAGTTATCAGTGCAACGCAAGTCAAAAGCATCGGTATCGTCGATGTAATTGATCTCTACCAAATCGGGTAAGTGATCTCCATTCAAATCGGCCAAGCCCAAACTGGATGTCCATTGAAACGGGTTATCCTCGATCAGTTCGCTTGCCTGCTTGAACGTGCCATCCCCTTGATTCAAATAAATCACATTGGCACCAATATTGGCAACCAGCAGGTCAGGAAACCCATCCTGATTAAGATCACCGGCGCACACACCTTGCCCAAACTTACGATCCCCGGCGAGGGACGAGACAGTCACATCCTGAAATTGCTGATTTGGCAGCAGTCGATACATCTGATTCGCGGTCGCACTCTCTGGCACACGGGGGTCGCCGCCTGACTGGACGACGTAGACATCACAACGTCCATCGAGATCGTAATCGAACGCCGCCAGCCCCCCTCCGTTAACTTCATGAATGGCATAGGGACTTCCATCGAGTGGAAATCCACTGACCAATGTGGTGTCGATTCCGACACTCGCAGCGATATCCTTGAATGCAAAACCGGCTTTTTTGCGAGGGCGTGGTTCAACGCGACGATCTTTCGCCAAGGCAGATATTTCGGGTGCGGGCCACTTCCCCAACGAGAAGCCAAGAATTTTTTCAACTCTTGCTGTTTGTACCTGGCTGGCATTTGCCCCCTGCTCCCACTGCAAAATAGCCTGCTCACGACGATTCAGCTCGGGAATTAACTGCCTCAGCGTTCCGTCGAGCCGGGCCGCATGCATCAACCATGCAGCAGCCTCCCACGGACGCACTTGACCCTGCAACGTCTGTGAAATCCAACGGGCCTGCTCGGCATCAGCATCCTTGGCAAAACGAAAAACCTTATCAAGCTCAGCTAATCGTTTACCCAGCGACAGTGCAGTGTCTGATTCTCCGATCCTTGTACTGCATGCAATCATTGACCGCAGCGATTCCCGATCCGTGGGATTACAAACCAAGGCTTGGCAAAATGCTCCAATCGCGAGACGATCCTCGTCATCACTCGAAAGCAAGGTACCAACAGCAAACCAGAATTCGTCGTACTGCCGTATGCCCTCCGGCAAGTTGGCCAACAACACTCTCAGTTCCTCGATCCGATTAAGATCAGCCAGCATTCGCAAGCGAAATGCCATCGCAGCAGCAGATTGAGGAAATTGATCCGTGAGTTCCTTCGCGCGATTCAGTAGCTCCGTTGGCTCGGACTTGGACGTCGAATATCGGTACCGGAGATCACCGAGACCAAACAACGACAGAGGCGCGTCACGGGTATAGACCTCAAAGGAGGACAACGGAAACGGACCGCGCAAATCAACCAAACTCAAAACTTCCGGATGTTGAATATTCTTCATCCGAATGAGTTGCCGCACATGCTCGCTGGCTTCGATCCGACGCCCTTGTGCATTAAAAAACTGCGCCAACACTCGATGAACCTGAGGACTGCTGGGGCTGAGCTCCACCGCTCGCCTCAGGTCAGCCTCCGCCAACACAAATTCCTGCGATTGAAGATGGCACTCAAAAGCAAGCAACAACATTTGTGCACCGCTGGCCGGATCAGCCTCCGCGACTTGCCTGGCAAGGGCTGCTGCCTCGAGCAATTCGCCCTGCTGCTGTTTGATTCCGACCGCAAGGCGTAATGCGTCCAAGTTACCGGGAGTTACTAACAACACCTGATTCACCAGATCCCATGCGCCGTTAGCATTGCCCTGCTGAAGAAGATTCTGGGCAGCCTTGAGTTGCTGTCGTTCGTCTGACTTGGCTACTGCCGGTTGCTGATTTTCTGCTGTGTTCGCACCCACGCCAGAAACAGGAGCCTCGTCTTGCGAGTCACATCCCAACAACTGAATGATCAGGCAGCAAATGAGAAGCTTGAAAACAGGACGAGAGAAAACAAAAAACACATCGGTATCCGAAACAGAACATTTCTTTAATTTCAATTCGTTATCACCAAAGTGACGTTGACTGACCTCAACACGTTCACAACGTCCAATGAAACCTTGAGTCACGGAGAAAGCAGATCCTCGTCTGACAAAGAGTTCATTACTGGGCATGCCCGCTCTCTATGTTATAGCTACTGGAGCCAAACAGGAACGCAAAGTAGAGAGAGTGCGGAAAATGCTACGTATTTTCCACAACCAGGCGAATTCATCTCAAGCCACCAAGGAAGTCAACTAACCTTCGTTCCGCAAACCTTTCTCGTCAGGTGATAAGTAATGGGAAAAGCCCGCAAACACAGTGACACACAGGGCGATTGTTCAACCACCAGCGTCTGTATCCAACACACCCTCTGATAGCATGTACCTGCGATAGACTTGGTGAGAGTTCAGCACCTGTTGACAGTCAACAAACTCGTTTGCTGTATGTGCTTGATCAATACTACCCGGTCCGAAAATAAGACTGGGGATCCCCAACGCTCCAAATTTACTTGCATCGCTACCAAATGGCATTCCCGCCGGTTCTCGACGGCAACCGAGATCACTCAGCACTTGCAACATTGCCTGAACAGGCGGGCACTCAACACATGTTTCCAAAGGCAAGTCTGTCAGCATTGGCGGGTGCATGCAGGCATGAACCTGCGGGTGCTTTCGCATGACCTCATCTAGCACAGACTGATAATGCTGATAAACCAGTTCGCTGGTTTCGCCCGGCAACAGACGGCGATCCACCTCGACCTGACAAGTAGCTGGCACCAAATTGACTTGAACTCCGCCTCGAATCACACCGACATTGCAAGTCGCATTTCCCAGCAAAGGATGCGATCGAGTGGACAATCCCAGATTATCATGCTCAAGAGCTTGCAGCACCTGGACCATACTGGTGATCGCATTGACACCGAGGTGCGGCTTCGCAGAATGAGCCGCCTTACCAGTGGTTTCAATTATCCAGCGAATCAGCCCCTTGCTCGCGACCACCGGCTGTAACTCTGTAGGCTCTGCTACAACAGCCACAGCACAAGTTTCAGCAGCAAGTCCGCGACAGAATTCTGCCACACCCCGATAAGCAAACTCCTCATCGACCGTGGCAACGAACCACAGATCACAGGGTGGAGAAACGGAGGATTCAGCAACATCCGCCAGGGCGTGCATCATGCCTGCCAATCCGCTCTTGGTATCGCAAGCGCCCCTGCCATACATCCGTCCTTCTCTTACGGCAGGCTCAAACGGCGGTATTGTCATGCCATCAACGGACACCGTGTCCATGTGAGCCTCGAAGATCATCTTCCGATGATGATCCCGGCCAGGAACCGATGCGATCAGATTGTCGCGATGCGGCTCCACCGACTGACGCCATGTCTTAATGGATCGCTGCTTAAAAAAAGTCTCGATGTAGTCAACTACATCTGCTTCAGGAACTCCCGACTTATAATTGGGGTTCACACTGTTGATCTGTATCAGGTCAGCCAAGGTCTGAAGAACGGCTGGCATCGGTGCTGTCATTTTGCCTTACTCCCATGCCTATTACTCTGTACTGGCGCGTTGAGTCGAGCAGCACAAAGCACAACAGCTCGCCTCTTGCGAACAAGCGAGGCGACTCAGAAAGCCCGACACGGTGACGATATGGCACAGGAAGGCCTCACGAGCCATGCACTGCTGCTTGAACCTGGTTGCTGGATCTGATTCATTCGCAAACAGACTCCTACGGCAAACCCAGTTACTAGCCGGAGCCCAGCTGTTTAGCTGCCTGGACGACGCCACATCAAGTCAGAACTACCCGCAGTGTCGCCATCCTGCGATGGTGAGGATCCCGACGGGATGACAGGTGCAAGTGTATTTACCGGGACTGTATTTGACAGTGTTGTATTTGACAGTGTTGTATTGACGGGCATCATTCGACTGGCGACTTCTGTATCAGGACCAGAGGCTGTAGGTGTCCCCTGCCATGACTGCGGCTGCTGGTACTGTGTCGGCTGAATTGCTGTCTGCTGGTACTGCGTTTGTTGAACTGGAATTTGCTGAATCGGCATCTGCTGAATCGGTGTCATATTACTGGCCGGAACACCTCCCACCGCAGCTCCACCATTTGCTGGGGTGATGGGGGCTGATGCCGGAGCATAGACAGGTTGAACCGGGGCGGAATTACCTTGCACAGGTGCTTGGTAAGCGGCAGGCGTTTGGTAGCCGGGAGGCGATGGAGCACGTGTCAGGTCATTCACTTGCATTCCCCCGGCGCGGAAAGGATTGACATTGGCCGGTGCGGTCGTTGTGTAACTGGCGGGTGCAACACCGCCACTTGCAGGCCCCACGGTACCATTCGTGGTGGCGAACCCTGCTTGCGCGGTTGGATTAGTTCCGGCACCAACAAATCCAGCTGGCTGCACTCCGGATCCAACGACCTGTCCAGACATGCCTGGAGCCCCAACAGCAGGAGCGGCCGAAACGAAACCGCCAGCAGTTCCTTGAACCGCATTCGTCTGGCCCGGAGGCCCTCCGATATACGGATTTGGTGCTGCAGAACTATTCGGTGGTGGTGGTGAAACTCGCGTGGAAGCACCAAACGGATTGAACGAAGGCGACTGCATTGCAGGAGACATGCTTCCAGACGACATCGAGCCGCCTGCCGTTGGTCCGGCAGTTTGCCTGCACCCCAAGAAAGACATGGAAGCGACAGCGAAAACGAGCGTGGCGAATGATAGCCTGCGCATGACCTGATACCTGAAAGACAAAATCGGAAAGGTTGTCGTATTAATCGTCTCGGTTCTTTAACAAATTTTGCCGAGTTATTGAAAGGCCATTCATTTCCCTAGCGTTCACATTGCTTGCAAATGCCATTTGAATGGAATGTTCTGCTTCTAACGATTCTTTTCCCTGTAGCAATTGAACCCAATAGTCCGATGTTTCTCATTGAGTGGGGAGCGTTCACAGGAAGCCCACTCACGTCACTAACGACTTCCCGTGCTAGAGAGGGTGCTCGCTGATGCGACACTTAATTTTCAATAGTTTGCTAGTTGCTGCAATTGTCTGCACAACGACGATCCATGTTTCAGCGCAAGATGGCATTTCACCAACCCTTCAGACGCTGAAAGTACCAGCGGCTCAAGCAAGGGAAATCGCGACCACGCTGAGCCTACAATACCGAGATGTACCCGGCGTCCAAATCGCGTCGGACGTACAGAACGAGCAGTTGGTTGTCATGGCACCGCAAGCGACACAAGCCGCGATTGCGACCAAGGTCAAGAATTTATTGACATCGCAAATCCGAATGGCATCCGCGAAAACAACGGGCCCCATGCGTGTCGCATTAGCCAACATCACATGGAGAGAGTTCGAGGACAGCCTGCAAGCGATCGCAGGTGGCAGCGCGCCAGTGACGACAACACGCAATGGTGAACGCGCAGCCTTCCAACTGACTGCTGCACCACTTCAGGGTACCACGGTCGAAGTCGATCGACGCAGCAACTCTGTTACCGTAGTTGCACCTGAGCCAAGCATTGAAGGTTGGCAGCAAATGATTTCTTCTCTCGACCGGAAGGCTCGCACCCAAGGCGAGGTGATGGAACTTCTTCGCATCGAGAATGCTGAGCCTGAGCCCATCCAACGAGCATTGAGATTATTACGTCGTCTCGAAGGTGGCGAGAAAGATTTCAACGGAGTCCAACAACTGCCGGCGGATTCACCTTTTCGCAATGCAGTATTCCAACAGGACGCTGCTGGGCAGGCACCCCAAGCCGCCCCTCAGCAAGGTGCTCCTCAGCAAGGCGGCAATGTCGGCGAGGATGGCGGAGCTGGAGTGATTGGTGACACACAGATCCAGTTCGTGCCTGAGCTTGGTACGATTATCATTCGGGGTGCCAAGCGTGACGTCGAGCGAGTAATGGACGTGATCAAGCAGATCGAAGAGCAGAGCAAAATCACCAAGCCAGACATCGACGTGGTTGACCTGAAACACGCTGATGCCAATGCCGTGGCCGAATTGCTGCAGCAACTTTACGAAGATGTGCTATCTGCCCGTCAGGGGGAGGTCAGCATCACCTCACTTGATTCACCCAATGCTTTGCTGTTGATTGGCCGCACAGAGGCAATCAACGGGTTGAAAGAACTGATTGACAAGATCGACCAGCCTGTGGCCGCGACAAGCCGACTGCGTGTGTTCCGACTACAGAACGCATCGGCTGTCGACGCCGAAACAACCATCCGTGATTTCTTCACTGATCGCCCCGGCAGCGGTGACGACTTACGACCTGCAATCGGCCCGCGCGTTCGCGTCCTTGCTGATTACCGAACCAACTCGCTGATCATCAGTGCTTCGCCAAGAGACATGACAGAAGTCACCCGTCTGATCAATGATCTGGATGCTGAGCAAATCACGGCACAAAGCCAAATCAAGATTTTCCCACTGAACAATGCTGTCGCCGAGGACTTGGCTCCGGTGCTTCAGGAAGCCATCAACGGCGAAGGCGAGGGAGGAAACGATAACATCACCCCACCTTCGACCGCATTGTCGATCGTTGCCATCGATGCTGACAAAAAAGAGGTCATCGATTCAGGCATTTTAGCGGGTGCCGTGGTCACAGCTGACACCAACTCAAACGCAGTCGTGGTCCGAGCACCGGCAGCAAGCATGGCGTTGATCGCTGAACTGGTCCGCCAACTTGATAAGGCTCCTGGCATTGCTTCACTGGTCAAAGTTTTCACCATTCAGAATGGCGATGCAGGTCAACTGGTCACAGAACTACAGAACTTGTTCGGTGATGATGCCGGGACAAACGGCACCAGCATTGGAGCTGGCAATCTACCTGCCTCGACCGCAGGAGAAAGCTCGCTTGTACCTCTTCGGTTCAGTGCCGACCTGCGAACCAACAGCATCGTTGCGAGTGGCGGCGCGGAAGATCTTGATGTCGTTGAGAGCATTCTACTGCGACTCGACAGCGAGGGTTTTGCTGAACGCATCACCGAAGTCATCTGGCTTCGTCACACGGTTGCTCAAAATGTAGCAGATGCGATCCAGAACTTTGTGCAACTGCGAACTCAGGGCGTGAACTCAATCCAGCAGTTCCAACAGGGATTGGGCCCCTTTGATCTTCCTGATCGCGATTTGATTGTAGTTCCTGAAGTTGACAGCAACAGTGTGCTACTCAGCGTTTCTCCTCGACTCTATCCGGACATCCGTCGCATCATCGACAAACTCGACCGACGCCGCCCCATGATTTTGATCAAAGTCTTGTTGGCTGAGGTCAAACTTGGGGATGCGTTCGAGGTTGGTGGTGAAGTTGGCCTTCAGGATTCACTCTTGTTCGATCGTGGCGTCGCCTCAGATCCATTGAACAACTCAGATCCTGGCTTCAACTTCAACAATAATGATCTGCCCAACAACAATCTCGTCAGTAAGGGAGCCTTGGCGGCTCAGGGTATCACCAGCTTCGGAGTTGGCAGTAGCAGCAGTGCACTGGGCTACGGCGGTTTTGTTCTCAGTGCCGCCAGTGACTCGATCAGCATTCTGCTTCGAACATTGCAGGACGCTGATCGCCTTCAGATCCTCAGTCGTCCTCAGATCATGACCATGGACAACACGACAGGGAGAGTTGAAGTTGGGGAAGTTGTCGCACGTGTGACTGGTTTGGTATTCAACAACAACACGTCCCAGACTGAAACTCAAGACGTCAACGTTGGATTGATCATGCAGGTTACCCCGCGGATCGGATCGGATGGATTGATCACAATGGAGATCGACGCGACGCGTTCGGAAATTGATGAGAACGATGGAACACCCATTGGAACAGATGAAAACCAAGTCCCCATTATCGTCCAGAACATTCTCACAACGACTGCTAATTCAACAGTCGCAGCCTACAGCGGACAAACAGTGATTTTCGGTGGATTGATTCAGAAGATCAGAGCACAGGAATCAAGACGGGTACCATTCATTGCCGACATCCCACTGATTGGCAACTTCTTCAAGTACGACTTGGAAGTTGAAGAACGCAGCGAATTACTCGTCATCATGACGCCCATGCTCGTCACCGGTGAGGAAGACCTTGACTATGTCAAATCGACTGAGTCGAGTCGAATGAGTTGGTGCCTGGCAGATGTCGTTGAAATGCATGGCGATGTTGGACTCAGCGGAGGCTACGGTCTTTGGGGACCTGCTGTTGGACAGACGATCTACCCTGATCTTCAACCCACTGTCCAAGGCCGGATGCCAATCGAACCCCTCCTTGAGCGTGCATCAGCAACCGAACAGCTGCCTGCCCAAAACCCTCAGGCGGTCAATCCAGGGATGATCGACAGCTCGTACATTGCACCTTCGGTTGTGACGCCACCCAACGGCACCATTCCCTCGGGGACACGTGTCAACGGAAATGCTCCCGTCATGCAATCTCCCACGGATGAACTCAACTTGAGCCAACGTGGTGCCTTTGCACCGACAGCATCGTTCCAACCTGCGGCAGCCCGAGCACAACAGGGCAGCTTCCTGCCCCGCTCACGCGTTGCTAACTATCCCTACCAAAGTACCGCCAACCCTCAATATCAGGGACAAACACAGAGACAGGTACAAATGCAGGGACAGGGGCAAACACAGGGACAGGGACAAATGCAGGGACCAGCGACCCGGCCAGCATTTGGACCGGGTGGCATGCAGCGGCCGTACACGGAAAATGCAGCGAGAATCCCCCAGTCGATGTCTCCTCAGATTTGGGCTAATCAGCCAAACACTTCGTCAATGGTTCCACAGGCGACGGTTCCACAGGCGACGGTTCCACAGGCGACGGTTCCACAGGGGACGGTTCCACAGCCAGTAGTGCCAAATGCGGGCAACGCGAATGGTCAACAAACAGGCTTCGCGATCCCACCTGCTTCTCAGGCCACTTGGTTGGACCAGGCAACCGGCAGTTCAACTGCAAGACAGACTGGCTTCACACCTGCTACGACGAAATCGCGAGTGCAGCCAACACGTCTTGGGCAACAGTAAACAATCTCACGATTATGAAGAGAGGTGACCTGTATTCGCTTGAATACAGGTCACCAACGAGTACGGATTGCAAACAACACCGCATGCTAGTGGCAACACAACATGCGACCTCCAAAACTACCTTCCAACTCAATCCTCTTTTGGATGGATCACGACATGCAAGTTAGCCGACGCTTTTTCACTGCCGTCGCCGCCTCAACCATAGCATCCGCAGGTTTGGGCTGTGTCTCAGGACCGAGCAACGATTTGTTCTCAAAAAAGCCTACTTCGGACGAAGGTTCGTTTCTCGACAGCATTCCGTTTGTAGGAAATAAGGACCGGATGCCCGAGCCTTATCCGAACCCTGTAAAGCTGGCTGTCACATGGACTCCGGACACGATCATACAGACTGGCAGAACACCCACACGAGGTTTTGGCGGACGGGTCTTTTTCTACGATGACAAGTCCAAGTCGGTACCCGTCGAAGGCACTCTGGTAGTGCATGGTTTCGATGACTCTACCGATGCGGGTGAATCTGGTGCAAAGAGGTTCGAATTTACACCCGAGCAGTTCACCAGACACTTCAGCCAAGGTGATCTTGGTGCTTCCTACAGCGTCTGGATACCGTGGGATGCGATCGGTGGCGATCAAAAGCGAATTTCGTTGGTAACGTCATTCAAATCAACCTCTGGCAAGCCAATTCAGGGTATCCCGGCAACACTGATGCTACCGGGGAGCAAACCAGCAGAGACGGAAGAAGACAACCTCGCACGCATGTCACCTCAATACCAGCAGTATGTGCAGGCTTCGACCACTGGCGGAACACGAAAAACAGGCCTGACTACGACGACGATTCGCCGCCCCGCTAATTCTCGTAGCACACAGAGCATGCCAACCAAACCCCCAATCAACATCCCCGGATTCCAGCGATCTGAGACTCAGGTCGCAACGGGGAGCAGAACGCCATCGTTGTCAGTTGACATGCTACAGAGGCCCTCACGATCGAACGTGATGCCCGTCAGTGCACAAACTCCGGCATCCCGACGCTAGCGAGCGAACGTGTGCTCCCTGCGTTGTGAACTGGGGTACGCCAAATGGAACGAAAACCCGATTTGACGGGTCACGTTTAGCACGTCACAGATGAGACAGAACGCATCCAGCGACCAGATGCGTGTCATTCCTTTGCATAGCAATCGCAATGCACATCTGGGGTGAACTCAATTCAGTTGAGCCATCGCGGCTACCATCAAGCCACTGCCAATGCCTGCGAGTACCGTCGAGGTGACAAAGAAACGCCAAGTCTCGCTCCAGTGCGTAATGGTGTAATACAGGACGCCAAACACGGGGACGAACAAACAGATCAGACCGTTCTGCAAGGAATCCTTGAAAGCGTGCAGGATGATCATGAAATTCGCACCTGCCGAGATCGCGTAGAAGGCCGCTCCGGAAAGCACGAAAAACAGGTGCATCGGATTGAAACTGATCGTCTCATCCACCCGGCGTGAAGCATTGACAGCCAGCACGGCAATCAACAACCCGCTGCCGAGCATGAACAGCGCCAACGCAAGTCCCCACCAAGGCAAACCCGCTCCGCGAAGCATTTTCTTTTGCAGGTCAGCAGCACGCTCCATATCGACCGCAGCTTTATCGAGAGCCAGGGTCCCGTGGTCGATATCCACGCCAGCTGTCTTGTGTGCTTCCAACGTTGCTCCGGCTTCTTTGTGGTAGCCGCATTTGGTGCACAGCACAGCGTTGCCTGGCATTTCTGCTCGGCAAGACGGACAGACAGCTTCAACGGCCGCACTGAACCCTTCTTCGTCAAAGAGGCCGGCCAGGGAATCATCCGCCGCTGCAGGCTGCTGAGTGGCTGCAGGCCGCTGGGTTGCTGCAGGCTGTGCGGCTCCTCCGGCAGGAACCCTAAGCACTTGCTGACAACCTGGGCACTTGACCGATTTCCCCTGCATTCCGTCCGGAATACCGAGCGTCTTACCACACTTGCACTTGATTTGAATTGGCATCAGAAAAAGATCGTTGGGAAATAGAAGGCAGAGCGTAGCAGGCAGAGCGTAGAAGACAGAGCGTACAGGCATACGCCGATCCGGCACTGCTTGACAGTGTAATCCAATCTTTGACAGTGTAATCCAATGCATGCCCGCCGTCTGCCAACGAAGCAAGGGCAACCTCAAACTCGGCAAGCATTCAGCACAACTTTTATCTGAATAAACGGCATAATTAAAATCAATGCATTTCCATCTCCAATACATCTCGCTGAGTAAGCATCTGCAGGACATGCCTCGAGCCGCCTCTATCACAACACGGGATTCTCGTTCGTCGGTTTTACCGCTAGCCGGTGGAAAGCCAGCTCGATAGGCTGACGCCATGAACTTTCTGTCCCATGCGATTCCGTACCTGACAAGCTCGAGCTTCGACAGTCCACTGCTGGCCGTGTCAACAGGCATCCCGGACTGGCTGACGGTCGTCGATCGCAAAATCAGGGCACGTGGAAAATTCGCTGAGCAGCATGTCAACAGCGACGACCCAGAACTGAGCGACGTCGCCAAGGGAATTCTGCTGCATATATCCGACGATCGCTGGTTTCATGGGACTCAGGCATTCGTCGAAACCAACATGGAACTGGCACTCCAGCTTCGCGATCAATTGCCGGGTGACGCTGGTTTTCGTCCCTCCTTTGTGGGCCACATTCTGATCGAAATGCTGCTGGATGGACTTTGGATTCGAGATGATCGCAATCATGCAGACGCTTACTATGCCGCAATCCGGCAAGCCCCTCCGGCCACGATCGAGCGTTGTGTCAATGTGATTACCGGCAAACCGACCACCAAACTGGCTGCCGTCATCGACCGATTTACCGAAATTCAGTTCCTGTACGACTATTTGGACCACGAAAAGATGCTGATGCGTCTCAATCAGGTCATGAATCGAGTCGGCTTACCACCTCTACCAGCCACCATTGTCGGGTGGCTACCCGAGGCTCAGGACTTGGTAGAATCACGGCGTCGCCCGTTGCTGACACCGCCTGGAGATACGAATCACTTCCCTCCTATCCCCGTCCTTTAAAACCCTGTCCTTTAAAACCCCGTCCCTTAAAACCCTGTCATTTAACAAGAGATTTTGCCTGCGATGAAATACGGAATGAACCTGCTGCTTTGGTCTGGCGAAGTCACCAGCGAAATGTTGCCAACCTGCGAGCAACTGAAAACTGCTGGTTACGATGGAGTTGAGTTGCCAATGTTTAATTTGGAACTGGACTACAAGTCATTGGGCGAGAGCCTCGATTCCATGGGCTTGGCTCGCACAGCCGTGACGATTCGCGGAGAAGAAGACAACCCTATTTCGCCGGATGCCAGCGTTCGGGCCAAAGGTGTCGAACTCACGAAACAAACCCTTGATTGCTGTGCAGCCGCAGGGGTGGAAACGCTGGTTGGCCCCTACCACTCAGCACTGGGATACTTCAGTGGTGCAGGCCCCACCGACGATGAATGGAAATGGGGCGTCGATAGCATGCGGCAGGTTGCTGAACATGCGGGACAGGTGGGTGTAAAACTAGGTGTCGAAGCCCTGAATCGTTTCGAATGCTATTTTCTTAACACGCATGGTGATTCCGCTCGCTTCGTTCGGGAAGTTGACCACCCAGCATGCGGGATGATGTACGACACGTTCCATTCCAACATCGAAGAAAAGTCTGTCACCGATGCGGTCAACGCAGGCGGAGACAAGTTGTTCCATATCCACATCAGTGAAAATGATCGCAGCACACCGGGTCAAGGTGCGGTACGTTGGGACGAGAACTTTGATGCCATCGTAAAAAGCGGCTATGACGGCTGGCTCGTCATCGAAGCGTTTGGCTTAGCGCTTCCCGAAATCGCAGCCGCGACGAAAATTTGGCGTCGGATGTACAAA
>Ga0315332_10000774_pt1 | contig 15791 bp, 14 predicted proteins | sample M110034915metaG_FD_203455 | JGI IMG/M metagenome (GOLD analysis project Ga0315332, IMG submission 203455) | Ammonia-oxidizing marine archaeal communities from Monterey Bay, California, United States - M1 100m 34915 | ecosystem: Environmental > Aquatic > Marine > Intertidal zone | place: USA...
TCCCCCCTTCAATATTAACCTTAGTTGTAATTGCTGGGTGTTGACCAGTTTGAATCGCGTATTGTTCTGCAGGAAGCCCAAAAGAATCGTAGCCCATTGGGTGTAACACATTAAATCCTTTTAATCTTTTATAACGAGAATAAATATCAGAAGCGATATATCCTAGCGGGTGCCCAACGTGTAAACCAGCACCAGAAGGATATGGGAACATATCAAGCGCATAAAATTTCGGTTTATCAGAATTGATTGCGACTTTAAACGTTTTGTTAGCAGCCCAATACTTTTGCCAATTGCTCTCAATTCGTTGAAAATCATATTCCATTCTACGTGTTTTTAGTGCTTGAATGAGAGAATAAATGAATGTTTGAATTGCCTTTTTTGCGGTTTAAAAACAGTAGCTCCTTGTTGCATTCAATCATTTTCCTATTAAAGGATGCAAAGCTATGAAAACCGAACGTTTGGCGATTGATTATATTATTATTTTTGCGTTATTGCTATGAGTTCAGAAGGACAAAAATTTTCGAGAAGAGCATCAAGAAGTCTAGCGTTAACTTCAGTTATTAGTATCACGCTTGTTTTGTTGGTTTTAGGTTCTGTTGGCTTATTGGTATTTAATGTAAATAAAGCAGCAACCTACATTAAGGAGAATATTGGTTTTAGCGTAATTTTGAAAGATAACGTAAAAGATGCAGACATCACTCAGTTTCAAAAATCGCTTGATTCAGAACCTTATGTAAAAACAACAGAGCATATTACGAAGGAAGAGGCAATGGATATTTTCAACGAAGACCACGGTGAAAATGCAGTTGAATTCTTGGGTTATATTCCTTTAAAATCTTCAATCGATGTAAAAATCATGGCAGATTATGCCAACCCTGATAGCATTGCTTGGATTAAAGAAAGCATAGCAAAAGATGCGCGTGTTCATGAATTTTGGTACAACCCAAACTTACTCGAGGCAGTAAATAAGAACATCAAACAGATAAGTTTAATTTCTGCTATTATCGTTGCTATTCTTGCGTTTATTGCAATCGTGCTTATTAATAATAGTATTAGATTAAGTATTTACTCCAAACGACTGTTGATTCGAAGCATGCAGTTAGTTGGTGCAACAAAAGGATTTATTAGGAGGCCCTTTTTAGGGCAAGGAGTTAGCTATGGAATATATGCGGCCATATTGGCGAACGGAATATTAATGGGAATGATTTATTATTTCGAAGCTAAATTCCCAGACTTCTTAGATATGCGTGATATCGAAATGTTTGGGATAGTATTTGGTGGTGTTTTCATTGTAGCTATACTTATTACGTGGATAAGTACTTTCTTTGCAGTGAGAAAGTATTTGAGAATGAAACCGGAAGAACTGTATTAAAAAGAAATTATGGCTGAAGATAATAACGAAGCGTTTCCATTAGGAAAAGAAAATTACAAGTTCATGATTGGCGGTATGCTGCTAATTATCATAGGGTTCTTCCTTATGGCGGGTGGTGGTGCCGAAAGTTTAGAAGAGTTTAATTATGATGAAATATTTAGTGAACGAAGAATTACGGTTGCTCCGCTAACCATATTATTAGGGTTAGGAGTTGTGCTTTATGGAATAATGAAAAAACCAAAAGAAGAATCTTCTAAAGACTAAATTCTCTTTATGTCGATTATTGAAGCGATAATTCTTGGGATAATTCAAGGACTTACAGAGTTTTTGCCAGTTAGTAGTAGTGGTCATTTAGAGCTAGGAAAGGCTCTTTTGGGCGATGAGTCGCTACCTGAAGAAAGCCTTATGATGACAGTTGTTTTGCATGCAGCTACAGCCTTAAGTACAATAGTTGTTTTCAGAAATGATATTGCCGAAATCATAAAAGGATTGTTTCAATTTAAATGGAATGAAGAAACTCAATTTTCGTTGAAGATTGTCATTTCTATGATTCCTGCAGCTATTGTCGGGGTGTTATTTGATGAACAGATTGAATCACTTTTTTCAGGACAAATTTTATTGGTGGGCTGTATGCTTTTGCTAACAGGGGTGCTATTGTTTCTAGCTGACAGGGCAAAAAAAACAACTAAAGAAGTATCAAATATATATTCCGTAATTATCGGAATTTCACAGGCAATTGCTATTATGCCAGGTATTTCGAGGTCTGGGGCTACGATTGCTACTTCCGTTCTCCTTGGGGTTGATAAAGTAAAGGCGGCACGGTTTTCTTTTTTAATGGTTGTTCCATTAATTTTAGGAAAGATGGCAAAGGATATGCTTGGCGGTGAATTCGTTTTGACAGCTGATGCGGCTCTACCCATGGGTATAGGATTTGTTGCAGCATTTGTTTCCGGATTATTAGCGTGCACGTGGATGATTGCTTTGGTTAAGAATAGCAAACTGATGTACTTCTCAATTTACTGCTTTATTGCAGGGGCTATTGCGATATTTACAACATGGATATAGTGCTTGCAGAAGAGGACCAAAAGTATCTTGACGGTCAGATTTTGCTAATAAACAAGCCCCTTGAATGGACTTCTTTTGATGTAGTAAACAAACTACGTTATCAGTTGAAAAGAAAATTAGGCGTAAAGAAATTAAAAGTTGGCCATGCAGGTACACTAGACCCATTAGCCACTGGTTTGTTGATTATCTGTACGGGAAAATTAACTAAGCAAATCGACACTATCCAAGCACAAGAGAAAGAATACACCGGTATAATAACACTTGGTGGAACAACACCTTCGTATGATTTAGAAACAGAAATTGATAATACATTTGATTTTTCTAACATTACTGATGCAGACATTTATAAAACTGCAGCGTCTTTTCTTGGCGAATCAGAGCAGATGCCTCCAGTGTTTTCTGCAAAAAAGGTGGGTGGAAAAAAGGCTTATATCGAAGCAAGAAAAGGAAAATCGATAAAATTATCTCCACGTTCTATTTTAATTTCATCTTTTTCGATTGAAAAAATTGAAATGCCAAATGTGTATTTTAGAATATCATGCAGCAAAGGGACATATATAAGGTCTATCGCCTACGATTTTGGCGTCAAACTGGAGAATGGTGGGCATTTATCTCAGCTCTGTAGAACTAAAATCGGAGATTATTCTTTGGCTAATGCTCATGAAATAGATGGGTTTGTTAAAAACCTTTGGGAAGGGTAGAATTATCTATCATTTTAGTATTAAAATAATTACTTTCGCATTCCTCAATTTTGAGCCGTAACTTAAGATTAGAAAATGAAATTATCCCAATTCAAAATGGAGATTCCCGAGTCATTCATCGCGGAGCATCCTTCAGCCAATAGAGATGAGTCGAAATTAATGGTATTGCATCGTGATACTGGTAAAATCGAGCATAAAATGTTTAAGGATGTCATCGATTATTTCGATGATGGAGATTTGATGGTATTGAACAACACCAAAGTTTTCCCAGCAAGAATGTATGGGAACAAAGAAAAGACGGGTGCAAGAATCGAAGTCTTCTTGCTTAGAGAATTAAATAAGGAGAGTCGCCTTTGGGATGTGTTGGTCGACCCAGCAAGGAAAATTAGAATTGGAAACAAGCTTTATTTTGGTGAAGATGACGAATTAGTAGCTGAGGTAATTGACAATACAACTTCAAGAGGTAGAACTTTACGTTTTCTTTTTGATGGAGAGTATGATGAGTTTAAAGCAGCATTAACTAAATTAGGTAATACGCCTCTTCCTAAATATATTAGTAGGGAAGCAGAGCCGGAAGACGAAGAAAGATACCAGACAATTTACGCAAAGAAAACTGGAGCCGTTGCCGCTCCAACTGCTGGGCTGCATTTTAGCCGAGAGCTGATGAAACGTTTAGAAATTAAAGGTATTGGTTTCGCGGAAGTCACATTGCATACTGGTTTAGGTACTTTTAGACCAGTTGAGGTTGAGGATCTTACTAAACATAAAATGGATTCTGAGGAAATAGAGATTACGGAATCAGCCGCAAACAGCATTAATCTTGCCAAAGCTGAAAAGAGAAGAGTTTGCGCAGTTGGAACAACTGTAATGAGAACTGTAGAGTCTTCAGTTTCTACCATAGGTGAGGTTAAACCTTTTAAAGGGTGGACTAATAAGTTCATTTTTCCGCCTTATGAGTTTAACATTGCGAATTGTATGATTACTAATTTTCATATGCCACAGTCAACATTATTAATGATGATTGCAGCATACGCTGGATATGATTTTGCAATGAAAGCATACAAAGAAGCACAAGCTAACGGATATAAATTTTATTCGTACGGAGACGCGATGTTGATCTTATAATTTGTGGCTTCCCAAAAACATGCAATATTAGTTGCTGGTGGAAGCGGCAAACGAATGGAGTCTTCAACTCCGAAACAATTTATTGAATTAAAAGGAAAGCCAATATTGATGCATTCAATATTGGCTTTTTTGCGTTTTGATTCCAGCATTAAAATAACAGTTGTACTGCCTGAAAATCAAATACCTGTTTGGGATACATTATGTAAAAAGCATAATTTTAATAATGCTCATGAGGTTGTTAAAGGCGGATTAGAGCGGTTTCATTCTGTGAAGAATGGATTAAATTCTATTGATGAGGATGGAGGAGTGGTAGCGATTCATGATGGTGTGCGTCCGCTGGTCAGCGTTGAGACACTTGCTCGCTGTTATGATGGCGCAGAGAATAAGGGTAATGCCATTCCGGTAATTGATGTTCATGAGACGATTAGAAAAATTAATGGAAATATTTCTCAGTCTGTTTCACGTGAAAGTTATAAATTGGTTCAAACTCCTCAATGTTTTGATGTAAGAGTAATTAAAACAGCTTTTGAGCAGGCTTATCATCCAAATTTCACTGATGATGCTAGTGTTGCTGAAGCGAATGGCGCAACAATAAATCTAGTAGAAGGTAATCGTGAGAATATTAAAATTACTACGCCTTCAGATTTGCGTATTGCCGAAGCATTTTTTGTTAATAAATAGAATTTTTTCTCCCAATTATCATTCCTACATTGGTCGCTCAAAATTATGACCATGAAGAGATTTGTATTGATTGCCTTAGCATTCGTTTTCGCTGTGCCATTAATGGCTCAGAAAAAGAAAAAGAACGAAGAAGTTAAAATTGAAGTTCCCCCGCTCAACTATGATTCTAAAACCAACTTGATTAGTTATAGTGGTGTTGTCGAAACAAAAGGTACAACAACAGAGTTGTATGGTAAAGCATTAGTTTGGATGAAATCTTATTATAAAAATCCAGCTGATGTAATTCGAACAAAAGATCTCGAAGGTGGTAAATTGATTGGTAAAGCGAGATTTAGAATTTGGGATCAGAAAGAAGTTACAGGCACTAAAACACAGGCAGGCATGATAGAATATGATATTAGTATATCATGCAAAGATGGCCGCTACAAGTATGCTATTACAAACATTGGTAAGAAGCAGCAAACGTTTTACCCTGCTGAAAAATGGGATGCAGCTAACAAATCGGAATACAAGAGAATGTATGCTTCCTATTTAGTTCAAATGGATGAGGAGCTAAACAAAATAGTTGAAAGTTTGAATGCTGCCCTGGCCGAAGGAGCAGAATCAAAAGAAGAAGAGTGGTAGTTTGCCAACGGGTTTAAAAAACTAATTTTCTGTTTACTTTTCTTATTAAGCGTTGTTTCTTCCTTTTCTCAAGAAGATGTATATCAATGCCATATTCAAAATAGAAAAACTCAATGATGCCTTACGGTAAACTATCCCAGCTTTACAACTTCACTAGAATCAGTAATTTCTCCAGCTTTCAAACTACTAATCAAGTTAATTCCTGGTGATTTATCTTTTGCCAAAGACCCATAAGCGTTATCAATACCAAGTAATTTGGCTCCATTTTGCGTTCCCCATTTTAATAATGTTGCAGTAGGAGTTTTAGGATAATGTTTATATATCCGTTTCATTTCAGAGAGAATGGATAAACCCCAGTTAGACGATAAACTATCTGTGCCCAGTGTAACTTTTGCATTCGATGTTATAAAATCATCAATATTAGGAATCCTTCTTTCGATGTACCAATTTGCGTTCGGGCATAAACACCAGTATGGAGAATCAAGTTTTAAGTTTAAAGACAAAAGCTCATCTGAACTTGTTATTGTGTTATGTACCAGAAGGGTTTTGAGTTCTTTTGGAAGTAAATCTTTTATAGAATTCAAGGAGGTTTTTCCGGTTGGCGTCCAAAATGAAGTGTCCAACCCGAACCATTGCATTAGGTCAATTAGGCCACCTTTCCCTTCAAGAAATAGTCTGTTTTCGTCTTCGGTTTCTTCATTGTGAAAAGAAATAATTCCGTTATTTTCAATATTCCATTTACACACTTTCTTCCATAGTTGTCGAGAAGCTGAGTAAGGCGAATGAGGAACTAGTGAATAGTTAGAAAGTTTGTTTTCTGCGATTAATTTTAAACCATTATCAAATGATTCTGCAGCCTGCTCATCCATAAATCCATACAGTTCAATAAATGTATGGTAGTATAAATTGTTTTTAGCTTTTTGAGCGAATGTATCAGAGCTATTAGAAATATCACCTATAGCGACAATGCCGTTAGTAATCATTTCTGTTTCGGCGTCAGCAATGCATTGCTGAATGAAATCTGGATCAGCTTCGCGCTGGCTCATCAGCTCTTTAATAAACTCAACTAGTCCTCGGCCTTCGCTAACTATTCCTTTCATGTGGGAAAGTTCTAGATGGCAATGCGTGTTTACAAAGCCTGGGCAAATTAGCCCGTCATATATTTCAACATCTTCTAATCCATCAGTAGACGATAGAAGGTCTACTATTTTGCTGTTTTCATCAATAACAACAACACCATTTTTAATGGGGCTTGAAGAAATCGGATAGATGTAATCAGCTGAAATCTTTCTCATAGCGAGACACAAAAATATAGATTATCTTCGCACTATGATGCCAGAGCAAAGACAAGATATTAGAAAGCTTTCGCTTGAGGAGATTAAGACCTATTTCGTAGGGATAGATGAGAAACCGTTTCGCGCAAAACAGGTGCATGAATGGCTATGGAAAAAATCCGCAGGTGCTATCGATGACATGACCAACTTGTCGATTCCTATTAGAGAGCAGTTGAACAAAGACTTTTTGATTCGTCAAATGACCATTGCTGAATCTCAAGTTAGTAAAGATGGAACAGTAAAGAATGCGTTTAAATTGTTTGATGGGAACATTATAGAAGGGGTATTAATTCCAACACCTAAGAGAATTACAGCGTGCGTTTCTTCGCAAGTAGGGTGTAGTTTAACGTGCAAGTTTTGTGGCACAGGAAGGCTCAAACGAGAACGAAACCTTGACGCTTCAGAAATTTATGATCAAGTAGTGGCGATAAATAAACAAGCGATACAAAATCATAATATTCCGTTGAGTAATATTGTTTACATGGGGATGGGTGAGCCGTTGCTGAATTACAAAAATGTGCTTCAATCTATAGATTATGTTACATCACCCGAGGGGTTAGATATGTCACCTAAACGAATCACTGTTTCAACAGCTGGTATTGCTAAAATGATTGAAAAATTAGGGGATGATGAAGTGAAATTTAACCTTGCCCTTTCATTGCACGCTGCGAATGATAAGAAGCGCGATTATATTATGCCGATTAACGAGCAGAATTCTTTAGGCGCATTAGGGAAGTCACTTGTTTACTTTCATGAGAAAACGGATATTCGCCCAACTTTTGAGTACATTATTTTTAAGGGATTTAATGATAAAATAGAAGACGCCCAAGAACTTGTTGAGTTTTGCAAGCAAGTCCCTTGTAAGATTAATATCATTGAATACAATCCAATTGATGATGGTGAGTTTCAGCAAGCTGCTCCTAAGAATGTTGATGATTTTGCGACTTACCTCGAAAGTAAAAACTTAGTAGTTAATGTGCGCAGAAGCAGGGGTAAAGACATTGACGCGGCTTGTGGCCAGTTGGCGAATAAAAATGAGGCAATCCTAAAATAAAAGTATTTCCGGTGTCATTAGATAAAATACAAATTCCAATTGCTTCTGAAATGGCGGCATTCGAAGTAAAGTTCAAGGGCTCAATGAAGAGTAATGTGGCTTTGTTAGATACAGTTACGCGTTACATTGTAAAGCGTAAGGGAAAACAGATGCGGCCTATGTTCGTTTTTCTTGCGGCTAAAGTTTGTGGTAAGATTCAAGAGTCAACTTACACTGCCGCTACGCTAATTGAGTTGCTGCATACAGCAACATTGGTGCATGATGACGTAGTTGATGAGGCGAATTATCGTAGGGGATTTTTCTCCATTAATGCATTATGGAAAAATAAGATAGCTGTTTTAGTTGGCGACTTTTTACTGTCGAGAGGGTTACTATTGGCGATTGAAAAGAAAGAGCATGCGCTGCTCGAGATTGTATCTAAGGCTGTTAAGGAAATGAGCGAGGGTGAGTTGCTACAAATTGAAAAGGCGAGACGATTAGACATTAAGGAAGACGTCTATTTTCAAATAATAAGGCAGAAAACAGCGTCATTGATAGCTTCTTGCTGTTCTTGCGGAGCGAGTTCAGTTAAGTCAAAGAAAGAGACAGTAGAGAAGATGTGGGCGTTTGGAGAAAAGATAGGAATCGCTTTCCAAATAAAGGATGATTTGTTCGATTTTGGATTTGGCGATAAAATTGGAAAACCTACAGGTATTGACATCAAAGAAAAGAAAATGACTTTGCCTTTAATCTATGCGTTGAACCAGTCAACATTCATGGAAAAACGAAGAATAATAAATACAATCAAGAACCATAATCAAGACAAGGAACGAGTTGCTGAGCTTATAGATTATGTAATTAATAGCGGAGGTATTGAGTATGCTGCGCAGAAAATGGAAAATTATAAATCTGAAGCATTGATTTTGTTAGACGATTTTATTGATTCAGAGGCCAAGACTAGTTTAATAGAATTGGTTGAATACGCGATTAGCCGTAAAAAATAAGAGCGACTAACGGTCGCTCTTAAATTATTCAAAAATGTTTGAGATATTTAGTTAAAAGAACTTACCTCTATTGTCGGTAATTTCACAACTGTTTTGTAGAGCGTTTGTAACTGTGTAATCTACTTGCGCAGCAGCACTATATGTCATTTGCTGCTTAACAACGGCAGCATTGCCTTGAGCAGGCGGAGTAACAGAGTTTATCTCTACTAGGTAAACACCGTTTCTATCTGAAATAGGTTTTGAAAGCTGCCCTTGTTGTAAATTGAAGATAGCACCGAGCAGTACCGTTTCAGTACCAATTCCTGGCACAGAATAACTTGAGAAAGTTGCGTTAGAAGCTGTTTCAACAACTTTTCCCATTCCCAAAGCAGCACTACTAATGTCTGTGTACTTGCTCATATCAGAGGCAATTGCCGCAGCTTTCTTTTCATTAATTACTTGTAATTTGACACCTTGTTTCACACTTTCCACGTTAAGATCTAATGTGCCTGCATCTCTAATTTCTTTAAGGTGGGCTACAACAAACATATCACCAAATTCGAATACTTGCTCTGAAATATCTCCAACTTCCATTTTGAAGGCCCATTGAATTAAAGCTCTTGATGATTCAAGTGATGCGATATCCTTATCAGATTCAAGAACGTTATCTGCAACTCTAATTCCTTTTTTGTTACCAGCAGTTCTAAAAGAAGCAACATCTCCGTTTGCAATTGAGAATTCGCTAGCTTCGTTGTATACGTTGTCTTTAGTCATTTTGCTTGGTTCAAGAGCTCTATCAACTATTGCAATAAGCTTTTTATCCTTCGGTACAGTTTGTTCTATAACTTCGACTATGTGCACACCAAAAGCTGATTGGATAATTTGAATTTGACCAATTGCTCCTGTAAAACAAGCATCAGCAAATTTTTTGTCAGGCACTGGGCAGTTGAGCTCGGTAAACCAATCTAAATTACCGCCTTCTGGTGCAGTTTGTAGATCTTTAGAAAAATCAGGCACTAATGCTTCAAAGTTATCTTGACTGTTAATGACTTTAACCAAGCTATCAGCTAAAGCCATTGTAGTTGCAGTATCGCCATCAGCAATTTGTAACATAATATGTCTTGCATTAGCAGAGTCAGGCGAAGTTTTAGCACCAATAATTTTTGCTAATTGATATGTATTTGCCGATAAGTATGGCCCGAATACAAATCCTGTGTCGCCAGCAAAAATAATTGAGTCAACATTATCAGGAAAACTACCTTCATTATAATAGCGAACATTGTATGCTGTTTCTGCATTTTCATTAACGAAAGAAGTGTCATCAGATTCTTCAGAAAAATAAGGTTTCAATTCGATTAACTCGTTTTGGATAGCAGCAATGTCTTCTACAGATGGGCTTACTTGAAAAACAACATACTCGATTCCTCTGCTTGCTTGTTTTTGAATATACTCGGATTCATGCTTGTGTTTGTTGTAATAGGCTTGCAAATCTGCATCGCTAACTTCAACAGAATTGTCATCTATTTCATCATATTTTTTCAAAATGTAAGAGAAGGAAACCTGCGTTCCTTGATCCTTAATTCCTTCCTCGGCTTCGGCAGTGGTAACTGCAATACCCTTTTTTATTAGCGTATTATATTTAGTTTGAAATCGCTCATTTAATAGGCTTTCTTCCAATTTTAACCATTGATCTTCTGTTTCAGGATTTGACATTGTTTGTTTTACTGCAGCCAAAACTTTGGTCCCATCTAATCTGCCAAATTGATCAGCAAAATTAGGGTCAACTCTTCCATCACGATCAGTAAATTGTTGTTTCAAGATCCTACTTGATCCGCTGCTAATTACGGCAAACAATTCATCTCCGGTAACATTAAGTCCAAGTTCATTATATTCTTGTCCTAAAACGAACTCAGAAATTAACAAGTTCCAAACGGCATTACTTATTTGTTCGCGTTGAGTCTGTCCAACAGGATTGTTTCCGATTTGTTTGTCAATTCTTAGTTGATATTCTTTGTTACTAATGGCCTTACCATCAACAATTAAAACATCTGTTTCGCCATTGCTGCTAAAAGGACCCTTACTTGAAGAAAAGAAATCGCCTCCTATAAAAAGCAGCATTCCTACTCCGATTACAACCATTAGCAATGTTGAACGGTTTCTTATTTCTTGAATCATAGCCATAGTACCCAAATATTTTAAAAATTAAGGCTGCGAATATACAACTCCATTACGAGAATTGAAAGGTTTTAATCTTCTTGTTCGGCAAGGGTTAAAACAACTTCGTCAATACGGTTTTGAGAGACAGATAAAACCTCGAATTGGAAGTTTTTAATTACTAGAGCTTCTCCTTTTTCGGGAATGCTTTCATGATTATTTATTATGTAGCCAGCAAGCGTTTCGTATTCATCTGAATCGGGAATGCCTAACTTGTATTTTTCATTTAGATAATCGATTTCGAGGCGTGCGGAGAATTTAAATATTCCACTTCCAAGTTCCTGTTCAGTATAAAGTTCTTTGTCGTGCTCGTCTTCTATCTCTCCAAAAATTTCTTCCACTAAATCTTCTAGGGTTATCATTCCAGAAGTTCCACCAAATTCATCGACTACGACTGCAATTCCTTTTTTATTATTAATAAATATATCTAGCGTTTCATTAGCAGGCATTGTTTCAGGAACTATCGAAATAGGGATTACGATATTTTTAACTGCAGCAGGTTTTCTGAACAAATCAAAAGATTTCGTATAGCCAATAATGTTGTCGATATTGTCTTTGTAAACTAATATTTTGGAAAGACCTGTCTCGATGAATTTTGATTTTAAATCACTTATTTCCGCCTTAATTTCGATGGCCACGATTTCTGTTCTAGGCACCATGCACTCCCTTGCTTTAACATCTGAAAACCCCAAGGCATTTTGAAAAATTTGGACTTCTGAATCTAGTTCTTCTTCTGGTTTCGAATGGTCTAATATCTGCTGTAGGTAGTTGTCTAAGTCGACTTTTCCAAAAACAGGTTTATTCTCTTTTATTTCTGCTTTTAGGGCTACTTTTAAAACTAGGTTAGATAAACCTATAGTTACGAATACGATTGGGCGGAGTAAATTATAAAGAACCCAAACCGGTATACAGAAAAAGTTAAGAGCCTTATTCGGGTTAATTCTAAATATTGTTTTCGGCAAGAATTCTGCGGAGACGAGAACGAGTAGTGTGGAAATAAGTGTTTGGATTAATAAGACTGCTATACTAGAGCTTATAAACAAGACTAACCAAGGCTCTAAAACCTTAGCCATTAATACACCATACATAACTAAAGCAATGTTGTTGCCCACCAACATGGCTCCAATAAAATTTGATTCTTTTTTTAAAAATTTGGAGTAGATTTTAGCGGCAAGTTTACCCTCTTTGTTTTCTACTTCAATTTTAAGTTTACTAGAAGATACAAAGGCGATTTCCATGCCCGAAAAGAAGGCAGAGAAAAGAAGCGTGATAAAAATAACAACAAAATCTATGATTTCCATTTATGCTTAGAGCAACTCCAAATATAATAAAACTTACTTGTCGATCTTCTCCATTTTCTTTCTCATAATTCTTCTCGCGAAAAACATACCGAATGGCATGGCAATAATTAAGAGGTAGGTCCAATCGAACCCATTTTCTAATGATAGGTATCCTAATACGAAAATTAATACTGTACCTAGTGCCAGCCAGAACATTTCCATTATGTTATTCAGTATCTTCATCTGTTGTGTCTTGAGGTTCATCGTCTATTAAAAATTCTCCTGATGGGTGAAGAATTTTGTATGTTGAAAAGTCTTCTGCAGCTTCTAACCCTTTGCCAGTCAATGTTTCATCGGCAGTTGTGATGCTCACAAATTTATCGGTTGTTATAATCTGTTTGCCTTGATCCCAGATTAAATGCTCGGTAGTTAATTTTTCTCCGGCTTTGTTTATTACGACAACATCATCTTTGGCCTCCATTATTTTTTTGTTGATGTAATTGATTGCGTAGTTACATTCTATTTGAGACTCTGGCTCTTCTAAGTCATTGTAAAACAATAATTTAAGACCTTCTGTGAATTCCATGTATGGGTTTTCCGTTTCATATCTATTTAACTTGGGCGCGATAAGCCTTAATGTTAATTGAGCGCTATCACTAAATAATATTTCTACGTTCGTAGATGATTCGGATGGAAGCTCTTCTTGTGCTGTAACTAGTCGAATTTTTTCGATTTCGTTTTTATTACAAGAAATAAAAACCCCTACCATAAGAATGATAAGGGTTACTATTTGAGAATATTTTTTGATTTTCACTTTATTGAGGAACTCTAACAGCGGTAGTTTCATTAATCCAACCGCCAACAGTTACCGATGGTTTGTCAATCATACCATATTGGAACAATAATTCTTTAGATGGACCATTTGCTTTAGCTCGGGCATATTTTTTACTTGCTTTCTCTGCTATTGATGGGTCAACAGATTTGCCTTTTGAGTATTTATCCATGGCAGCCCAATACACGTATTTTTTTTCTAATTCGTTTTCGCCAAATTTAGTAGAAGAGTAACAATCGCCAATTAATAAGTATGCTTCTCCATAGTTTGGATTTACTGCCAAAATCGCTCTGCAATGTGTTCTTGTAGAAGAATATTGCTTCAAATTATAGGCCACCTGAGCGGCTTTTAAATTAGAGTTTATTTTTTCGTCATCGGTTTTTCCTAGCTCCGCAGCCTGCTTAAAAAACAAATATGCATCTGCATAGTTTTTGTTTTTAGAGTTTAAGCCACCTAATGCCATCAGGCAAGTGAAAGAAGGTGAAACTTCACATAAGTTAGTTGCAGCATTTTTATATAACTCAACTTCAGTGCCACCGTCTTTTTCTTTTTTCTCTAAAACACTAACAATTTGCTGTAACAAAATCGTGTCTTTCGGATTAGCCTCAAACTTTGGTTGAAACGCTCCAACAATGTCTTGAGGTTTTGCAATAGCCATAAAATATTTGTCGATATTGGATTTTGTGCCTTCCCAGTAGCCAACATATTTTTCATTGCCTTCGGCTTTGTATTTATTGATGTTAAAGTCAACAATTTCCATTAGCGGCAAGTATTGCTCTATAAGCACTACTTTATCAACCTTTTTTTGTTGTAGCATTTTATAATAGGATTTGTAATATGAAAATGCTGCGCCAGGACCTAAATCATTATTTCTTAATTCTACGGCTTTTTTTAAGATCTCATTTGCTAATTCTGGCGATTCTTTATTATACTTCAAGTAATCTGCCCCCTTTTTTTCGAGCACTTTTCCCTCTTCGCCAAAATTTGCAATACGCTGATCGTAAATCATAAGAAGCGTATCTAATAAAGCTTTCTTAGTTGAATCGGCTTCCGTTTCTTTTATAAACTGTTTGTACATTTTTGCCCCATTAATGTACATGTTTTTACTTGCTTTAGGGCAAGTGTTAAAACAAACTCTCCAGTATTTAACAGCTTCTTTATAGTCTCCACCGCTGAAGTACGGGTTCATATATACAGATAGATTTTCAATACATGAAACACTATCTTCTGGCGTTACACCATATTTTCCTTTTTGCGAAAACGCGCTTAACGTGCTTATCATCAGCACTGCAATTGCTATTGTTTTAATTGTTTTTTTCATTTGAATTTACTTTGAAATATTTAATCAATTTTCGATTTATAGAACCACCGGTCAAATTTGCTTGGCGTAAGTGATAACCCCACATGTATAGTTGTAAATTGCTCATAAATTGGTGTTACATTCTTATCTCCTCTTCTGCCAGCCTCTATTCCAATATTAAACATAGTTCCTTTTCCCGCACTTATTATTGGTATGCCTATACCAAAACTTATGCCATATTCTGCAATATTTTGATCGTTTACAATTAAGTGGGTATTGGTATAGCGAAAGCCAGCTCTATAGTTGATCATTTTCTGTACGTTTTTATAAGCTTTAGCATCGGGTATATATTGGAAGCCAACCGATATTTGATCTCGAACGGCCAAGCCTAGATTATTTCCAAAAAGCGAAGCTTTTGACCAATCTGTTTTGCTATAATCAACAGCTAGAAGGTATTGTTTATTGTATTTATCTTGTCTTTTATTGAGTTGAATTGTAAACCCGAGCCCCAAAGTCTGGGGGATATAGAATTTTCCTGTGTCTAGTCTGCTGAAGATGGTATCTTCTATGATGTCGTTAACAATGGTAGACCTATATGTATATGCGTATTCGTTCCCGTATGCGCGTGCACTATCGCCTATACTATAGAATGCGCCAAGCGAACCAGAAAAGTTCTTACTAAATTTTCGTTTGTATAATAATCCAAAGTCGAAGTTAAAGTCACTTATTTTAAGTTGGTTACTATGATAAGTGCTGAAAGCGCCATCGACATCTTGAGGTTCAACACGTTTTTGACGATTTATGTTTCCGAAAACATAAGAGGCATTAAATCCTACTGACAGCGTTTGAATAGTGTCGTTAATAACACTAAACCCATTACCGAGATACGCTTTATTTATTCCTCCTTCCCCTTGGTAAATATAATTTACCTTTCCGAACCCCGTAACATTTTCACTAGTTTCAAATCGATATCCCATTCTGCTTTGCGGAATCATTCCAAAACTAAATCCCCACCATTTAGCGACAGGAAAGGCCAAAGAAATGTTTTTTAGATAACCAATATTCCCGTTTTGAGTCGAATTAACTTGATTAATTTGCAAGAAATTATAGTTAACGCCCACGTTAAAAACGGGTAATTTTATCAGGCTGTATGAAGCTGGGTTGGCAATGTTTATTTGATACGGGTCTGCGATTGCGAACTTTGCATCACCCATAGAAGTATTGAATGCTAGGCCGGTTGATTCCAA
>Ga0315332_10000775_pt1 | contig 15790 bp, 9 predicted proteins | sample M110034915metaG_FD_203455 | JGI IMG/M metagenome (GOLD analysis project Ga0315332, IMG submission 203455) | Ammonia-oxidizing marine archaeal communities from Monterey Bay, California, United States - M1 100m 34915 | ecosystem: Environmental > Aquatic > Marine > Intertidal zone | place: USA...
ACAAAATCCCACAGACCCGCCCAGCGTTCGCTGTCTGTTCGTTGACGCAGCAGATACCGGCCGCCTTTTCTTACGGCAACTGAGACTTCGGTGACATCAGTGATCTTCGGTTTTGGTTTTTTCAGAGGAATCTCAGACTGCCGTCCTTGCTCAAAGGATTTGCACGAAGGCATCAGTGGACACGTGGAACATTTCGGATCAACGGGGCAACACACCTGTGAACCAATATCCATGACCGCCTGATTGAAATCGGCTGCCCGTTTGCGCGATACAATCCACCCCGCAAACTTCCACAATTTCTTCTGCCCCTGTATGCCCCGAGGATCAATGTCCAACTCGATCAGTCGCGAGAACAGTCTCAGCGTATTGGCTTCCACGATCGCTGCCGGGCGATTGAAGGCGAATGACGAAATCGCCCCTGCTGTGTACGGCCCGATCCCCGGCAACTGCTCAAGTTCGTCTGCCGATTCCGGAAACCGGCTGTTCATCTCGTGAACGACAACGCCAGCGGCTTTGTGCAGATTTCGAGCACGGCTGTAATAGCCAAGCCCTTCCCACAGATGTAACACCTGGTCCTGCTCGGCCTCAGCAAGACGCCGCACGTCGGGGAAGCGTTCGATGAATCGTTCAAAGTACGGCACGACGGCAGCGACTGTGGTCTGCTGCAGCATGATTTCGCTGACCCAGATACGATACGGATCCGCCGATTCTCTCCATGGCAGCTTACGACCGTTCTGATCATACCACCTCAGCACGCGGGACCGCAGACGACGTCTCCAGCCCTGATCCAGATCTTTCGGATATGCTGACATTTTGCGAAGAATCCGTTCCGTGACGATGCGCTGACACTGACCACCGAGCTGCCGTGCAAATGCGAGCGACAGAGTAATAACCCGCCACAAAGTTGCAACCATGCATTTGTCGGGACCGTGGTTTGCCGGTTGCGATTTTGTTCACAGTGCGATAGCCTCCCGCCCCGCGCTGTTCCGCGGATGTGTTTCAAGCGACGGAAGACGTGCACAGTGTGTATGGACCGTCATAGGCGTCACCTGGTCCATGCGGTCCTGAAAATTAGTCCGGTTTTGTTGTATCGAACATCATGCTCGATCTGTCCTCCCTCAACCCACCTCAGCGAGAAGCGGTGGAAACGCTTTCCGGACCGATGCTGGTGCTGGCCGGGGCGGGAACCGGAAAGACGCGAGTGATTACGTATCGGATGGCCAATCTCATCCAACATGGCATTCGGCCGGACCGTATTCTTTCCGTAACGTTTACCAACAAAGCGGCCAAAGAAATGCGGGAACGGGCTCTGTCGCTGCTGGGCTCCCGCCTGCAGCAGAAACCGGTGGTGTCCACATTTCACGCGTATTGTGTGCGGGTCCTGCGTGAGGATATCAATGCCATGGGTTACCCGAAGGCATTTGTGATCTACGATCGTGGTGATCAGGAATCTGCGGCGCGCACGGCACTGCGTGAAATCCGTGTCGGCGACAAGGCGATGAAACCCGGCGACCTGCTGAATCGCATCAGCCGCTGGAAGATGTCGGGGATTACAGAGAATCAGGCCAGCGACCATGTGGAAGCAGACTTCGACTTTCTGGCATCCATGGCGTATCGGCGGTATCAGAAACAGCTGCGTGCGTCCGGGGCGGTTGATTTTGATGATCTGCTGTTGCTGACCAGCCGATTGTTCGAGGAGTTCCCCGAAATCCTGCAGAAGCATCAGTCGAAATTTGACCATGTTCAGGTAGACGAGTACCAGGACACCAACGGGGTTCAGTTTCAACTTGTGGAAAACCTGGTGCGCGGCCATCAGAATATCTGTGTTGTGGGTGACGACGACCAGTCCATTTATGGCTGGCGCGGTGCCGAGGTGCAGCATATTCTGAACTTTGGCGGATACTTCTCGGGTACACGAACCTATCGACTGGAAAACAACTACCGCTGTACGGACCTGATTGTTGATTACGCAAATCGACTGGTGAAGCATAACCGCGACCGGCACGACAAGAAGCTGATCGCACATAAGCACGACGGTGCTCCTATCCGGATTCTGGCTTACGAAGACGAATCCCTGGAATCGGAAAGTGTTGTTCAGGAAATTTCGTATCTGATCACAGAACTCGGGGTCCGTCCCAAAGATGTTGCCATTCTGTTTCGCACCAACGAACAGCCACGACTGTTTGAAACAGAAATGCGGCGATTGAACGTGCCGTATGTTCTGTTGGGGGGGCAGTCATTCTTTGATCGTAAGGAAATTCGGGATGTGCTGGCCTATCTGAAGACGCTGTCAGCGCCGCGTGACGAGGTATCTCTGCTGCGGATTATTAATACTCCGGCACGTGGTATTGGTGCGACGACCACGGAGAAACTGGTGCAACTGGCGGTCTCACGGGGCAAAAGTCTGTGGGAAGTTGTGCCCGAAGCCATTGCGGCCGGCAGCGTGCCGAAACAGGCTCAGGCATCGCTTAGTGATTTTCGGAACCTGCTGATCCGGTTTCGCAAGGAGATGCTGGAACAACCCGCACAGCTGGCGGACACAGTCAGGCGACTGTTGAAGACAATCAACTACAACGGAGAAATTGATCGGCAGTACAAAGATGAGACTCAGGCTGAGCAACGGAAGACGGTGCTGCAGGATCTGGTCAATTCAATCGGGCAGTACATTGAAAAGACGAACAAGCCTTCGCTGCAGGGGTTTCTTGAAACGACTGCCCTGATGGATCGCGACGATCAGAGTGACAAGGATTCCGAACTGGCTGATAACGCCGTGCGTCTGATGACGCTGCATTCAGCGAAGGGATTGGAATTTCCCCGAGTTTATCTGGTGGGTATGGAAGAAGGTCTGCTGCCGCACAAACGCAGTGTTGAGAGCGATCTGGAAAAGGACATCTCGGAAGAGCGGCGGCTGGCCTACGTCGGTGTGACACGGGCCATGGATCATCTGACGCTGACCCGAGCTAAAACCCGAATGAAGTGGGGCCGGCGGAAAGAATCCATTTGTTCTCGTTTTCTGTTCGAAATGCAGGACGAACCCGGCCGGAAGCTGGTGGAGGAACATATCGGCGGGGATGAAGAAGACGATACCTTCGACGACCAGCCGGCTCGTCCAACACTGACCAGTCTGTTTGAAGATGACAGCCCGCCCTTCTAGGTGGTGTCGACCGTCGGCGGATGTGAGTTGTCGCTCGAAATGAACCCGGCCCGCAGCACTGTATTAATCGCATGCGGCCTGCAACAAACCGACGCGGAACGGATTGAACCGTGATCACCGCACGTCCAGAGCCTTCAGGGGAAAAACGTCCGACGGTGTATGTTGTTCGGCCATCATGGATTCCAGTTTCGCAACGACATCCGGATGTTCTGCCGCGACGTCGTTTTTTTCACTGATGTCCGTTGCGATATTGTACAGTTCTGTCCTGATCCTGCCTTTTCCCAGATTCTGTCGCACCGCCTTCCAGTCGCCCATTCGAATGGTTTGCTGTCCGCCGTAGCCTGTGAACTCGCGATACAGGAAAGGGCGAGCGGTCTGATCCTGGCCAAGCAGCGTGGGCAGCAGACTGATGCCATCTGTATCTGCAGGAGCTTTCGTTTTTGCGTCGATCGCCTCCAGCACCGTCGGCATCCAGTCTTCGAACCCGCTGACGCGATCGTGTTCAGACCCGGCTTTGACCCGGCCTGGCCAGCGGACGACGGTGGGGACTCGCACTCCACCTTCGTACAAAGAACCTTTCAGTCCTCGAAGCTCTCCCACACTGTCGAAGAATTCGTAGTCAACTTCCTTGTCCAGATGAGTGGTTCCGTTGTCGGAACTGAAGACGACCAGCGTGTTTTCACTGAGGCCCAGTTCGTCCAGCAGATTCAGTACGTTGCCGACGTAACGGTCCATGCGAGTAATCATGGCAGAATAGGCGGCTCGAGGAGTAAAGTGAGGCGTGTACCCGTATCCGCCGTCGCGGGTAAACGGCGGATCCTTCCAGCCAAGTTCGAGGTACGGCTTGAGCTCTTCGTCCGGTACATGCAGTGCGACGTGAGGAATCACGGTAGGGTAGTAGCAGAAGAATGGCTGACCCTTGTTGGCTTTGATGAACTCAAGCACCTGTTCGTTAATGCGATCCGGCGCGTAGTCGGTTCCCTTAAACGGATCGTAACTTCTGGGATCGGATTTATTCGCCCCCTTCGCCAGGCTGGCGTGCCCGGGAATTGGCGGATTGTTGTTCAGCTCAATCGTGCCCATGTCGCTGCGAAGATACGAAGGATAGTAGCTGTGAGCGTGGCTTTGACACAGATAGCCAAAGAACCGGTTAAAGCCCTGGCCAAGCGGCTGCCCGCAGGAATCCGGTCCGCCCAGTCCCCATTTGCCGAATGCTCCGGTGACGTAGCCTTCCTGCTGCATCAACTCTCCCCAGGTTACTTCCTCATCCGGAATGGGCCACTGTCCTTCCGGCGGTGTGGCTTTGTTGCTGCGGATATAGGCATGCCCAGGGTGTTTTGCAGTCATCAAGACGCAGCGTGAAGGTGCACACACGGCATTGCCGCAGTAGTGCTGAGTCAATCTCATGCCCTGTTCTGCGAGTCGATCAAGATTTGGAGTTCTGATCAGTTTCTGGCCAAAGCTGCCAAGCTCGCGGTACCCCAGATCATCTGCAAGGATAAATATAACGTTGGGTCGCTCGGCGGCAGAACAGTGGCAGCATGCGGGTATGACGACGGCTGACAGTAGCGCGGATATTAATAGCTGGCGAGTAAAAACAAACATGATGATCTCCGAACGACAATCAGGGACAGACCATGCAACGCTCGACTGGGCGCGGTCGTACCCGACTTCGAACTGGTGCTCAGAATCCCCGGGAATGCCTGCAGGGCAGTAAAGAAAGTTCTCCTGACCGATGATAGCGAAGCAAGAGGCACGCCGGTATCGAGCACGCAGAATTCTGTGTGCGACGTTCGCGACCGACCGGACAACGGCCGAGACGAGCAGGCCGACAGAGGAGCTACGGTGTTTTACGCTTCATTGTGGCCGGGAAGAATTTTTCGACAGCAGTTTCGTTACTGCCACCAGCCGGTATTGTCTACGACATTAAGTAGACTGCTTTAGTTGCGAGTAATCGCCTCATCCAGATTCAGTATCGCTCGGGCAACTGTCGTCCACGACGCAAGTTCCACTGCAGTGATCTGCTGAGACCGTGCAGAAAGCCCTATGGCGACGGCCTTCTGTGCTTCCTCAGGGTTCGCCTGGTAGTAGCTGGTGGAAGTCTGCAGAAGTTGCCGCAGAGCTGCAACTTCCTGTATGTCCGGCAGGCGTGACACCGCATGCTGCATGGCGTAATTCAATCGACTCTGCTCAGATTTGTCCGGCGCATTGGTGATTATTCTGGAGGCGAAGGCGCGGGCTGCTTCCACGAATGTGGGATCGTTCAGCAATGTCAACGCTGCCAGCGGAGTGTTACTGCGCGGACGCTGAGCGGTGCATTCTTCCCGGCTGGGAGCGTCGAAGGCCTTCAGCATTGGATGAAGAAACTGTCGCTGCCAGTGAACGTACAGTCCTCGCCGCCACTGTCGATTGTCCTCATGATGTGAATACTTTCGCACTGGAAAGTTCAGGTGACGGTAGTACCCTGCCGGCTGATAAGGCTTGACGCTGGGACCACCGACCTTGCGAACCAGCAGTCCGGAAACTTCCAGTGCGTTGTCACGGATCATTTCTGCAGGCAGACGAAACGCCGACTGGCGGGCGTATAAAACATTGTTCGGATCCAGTTCCCGTAGTTTCTGAGTCCACGCCGACGACTGACGATATGTGCGACTCATCACGATGAGCTTCAGCATGTGGCGGACATTCCACTTCTGCTGCACGAACTCCAGTGCCAGCTGATCAAGCAGTTCAGGGTGTTCGGGGGCCAGTCCCTGGCCACCAAAGTCATCCAGCACAGGAGCAATGCCGTTACCAAACAGCAGATACCAGAAACGGTTGACAAACACCCTGGCTGTCAGCAGTCCCGGTCCGTCTTCGGCGTCGCAGAGCCAGTTGGCCAGATCAAGCCGTGTGGCTCGGTCTCCTGATGCGGCCGGCGTGTTACCCATGAATTCCGGAACGGCCGGCTGAACAACCGGTCCGCTGTCGTCCAGCCAGTTGCCACGGGGAAGAATCCGCATGACTCGTGGTTCTTTCGCGACGCTGATCATAGTCAGTCGAGCGGCTGCCTGCAGATCATCGATTGCAAAGGACAGTTGTTTCTTCTGTTCCGTAAGCTCTTTGTCGTGCGGAGCCGCCTGCAGCTGTTGTTCAACACGCGTTATCTGTTGCTGGAGATCCGCCAGTTGTTCGCGTTCCCGCCGTGTGTGTACCTTCAGTTCCGGAGCACGTTTCGTGGGAAGGCCGTTGCTGCCGTCCTTAAAGTGCTGAGCTTCGTCCAGGTCAGCAAAGAACGCAGCCAGCGAATAGAAGTCCTTCGAAGTATAAGGATCGAATTTGTGATCATGACACTGGGCGCACCCGACAGTGGCCCCCATCCATACGGCGGAAAAATTACGAACACGGTCGGCCGCATAGATGGCCAGGTATTCCCTGGGCTGCACACCGCCCTCGTGTGATGTCTGCAGCAGGCGGTTGTAACCGGACGCGATTTTCTGATCGACAGAAGAATCCGGCAACAGGTCACCCGCCAGCTGTTCACGGGCAAACTGGTCCAGTGGCATGTTTGTGGCAAAGGCGTCAATGACCCAGTCACGATACGGCGTGATGCGATGATCCTGATCGCCGTGATAACCGACTGTGTCAGCGTAACGGACAAGATCCAGCCAGTACATCGCAAGGCGTTCCGCATGCGCATCAGAGGCCAGCAGTCGGTCGACCAGTTGTTCGTACTTTGCTTCGGTGGGGGTTGCGGTAAACGACGCCACATCTTCGGGGTCCGGCGGCAGTCCGATCAGGTCGAAATGCAGTCTGCGTAACAGCGTGACTGCATCGGTGTTGCCCGACGGCGTCAGATCTTCGCGTTCAAGGCGTGACAGGATAAACTGATCAATCCAGTTGGACGCCCATACAACCTGTATGGGATTCGGCGGCGGCTGATTTACCGGCGGAACGTACGCCCAGTGTGTCCTGACTTCGGCACCTGCGGCAATCCATCGGCGAAGAACGTCAACTTCTTCACCCGTCAGATCTTTTCCCAGATCCGGAGGAGGCATTTTCAGATCGGAATCACCCGTCGTGATTCGATTCATCAACTCACTGGCATCCGGATCTTCAGGAGTAACCACTTTATGACCGTCACGTTCCTGGGTCAGGCTGCGAAAATCGTCCAGCCGCAGATCGGCTTCACGGTGAACTGCGTCCGGTCCGTGACACGCAAAGCAGCGGTCGGAAAGAATCGGTCGCACATCACGATTGAAATCCGGAGTATCGGCACCGTTGGCAGGGTGGCCCAATACGACCACCAACAGGAGCCCGTGGAACCGTATAAGAGAACTGACGTGGTATCGCGCTGTAATCGCATCCGCTGGGCTGCCCGACATGATCTGAACTTTCAAAGTTGGCACCGCTTCTGTTGCGTGCTGCCGCTGTGGATTCCTTACCTGTTTCAGTATATTAACCATGTCGGCCAACGTCCGGAAATGAAAACTCGCATCTGCGGGTCGCGGCCTCTGATACGTTGGCGAAGGGTGTTCAGTGCACAGAACTTCGCAATCGGATCCATTGGAAAACCAGCAGGGTTTCAGGGCAGCCGGATCATGCAGTTTTCTATGTCGGCAGCAATTCTGTCGTCCCGTTCCCGGATCTACTCGTCTTCTTCGACGACCGCTTCCAGCACTGCGACCGCGGCCTTCGCCATTAGGTGGACAACGCGTTTTGGGAACTCTTCGAAATAGGCCTCCACGACCAGACGCAGCGCCTCTTCACAGTCGGCTTCAAGTTCGGCAACGTTTTCAGGATTCATAGTCAGTCTTTCGTCCGCGGATGGTTCTTGTCTGTTTCGTTCCCGTGCTGTTTGCCACTGATGATTTCGCGCGGTGTGTTTCCGGAAACGGTATGCCTGTCGCGGAATCAGCCGTTACCGGAGCATTCGCTGCGGATCAGTCCTGAACCGATTTCGATGCCATTTCTGAGTCGGTTGGTTCTTCCCGGCTCAGTATTTGTCGGACGGGCTGCAGGAGCTTGTTGAGCGGTTCGCCCTGTATCAGGTGTTCGACGTTGCCATCTGTCGCCAGATGAGGGGCCGAACACCCAGACAGATAAAGGCTTCCTAAATCGGGAGGCCGCTCATGAATCTCCCTGCCAGGTTCAATTATATTCAATATCGAGCATTGTTACGACCGGTTGTCAGCAGCGATATTTCCTGCGCATCCCCTGCTCCGGCTGCCAACCTGTATCCAGGAATCTGGGTTGCAGGTCACCGTTTTGAGCCGTTTAGGGAAATGCCGGCTGTCTTCATCTGCACAGAATAGGCCACGCCGTTCAGGATTTCCGTGTTGCCGAAATAGCGATGAAACCCCGAGTCCTGGTCTTCGACGGCGTGTACCCGCGTCGCACACTCAACACCCAGATACCATGTGCCAGGTTCAAGCCGGGCACGAATGGTCTGCGTGTTTCCGCCACCAGCTGCCCTGTGCAGTGCCGAACTATCGAACGCGAATTCGTCCTTTGCCAGGTAGATGTGCAGATCGGCGGCACTGGAATCTTCGGTCGTCGCCACATTCACCGTGACGTCGCAACCGTCGTCCGGAACGTTAAATCGAAAGTGATGATACTGGCCATCGCCGATCCGCGTGAGTTCAGGCAGTTCATCTTCGGTGGACCGCGACATCAGTCGTAATACCCCGTCCTTTAAGTTGCCTTTCAGTTGTGGCGTTCCTGTACCGTCCAGAGCGTACAGCAGACAGGATTCTGTGAGTGCCAGACGTTCGCCGGACTCCGCTCCTTCCGGATGGGAACCGATGTTCACAATTCGACCACATGACGCCTCCGACCGATACGCCCAGACCGCAGCGCCTTCATGAGTTTTGTGTCCGGAGTTGACATATGTCGCCAGAACTTCGATGTCGGCGGCGTGATTGCCTTCGTGTGTCGGCAGCCAGTTTCCGTTGTTGTGATAAATATCTTTCACCAACTGATCGTCGCCGAATCCACGATAGGTCAGCAGAGGAGAATCATCGGGAATAGCGTGACCAATACGAGCTTTCTTTAATCCTGTGTTCATCGTGTTAAAAGGAAAGATGTGCAGATAACCCAGACGGGGAGTCGTCCTGCTGTCGACATTTCTGCCGCTCAGAAAGGAGCCCGCGCAGGAACCGCAATAAGCGCCACCATTTCTGTTGAATCGCCGCAGCGTTTCCCGACCGGCGACTGTCAGTGATTTTCCGTGATTTGTTGCGCCTCCTCCGTTGACATAGATCATGCGATATCGGGGCTGGCCATCGGGATACAGCAGGATTCCGTTCCGATCATTCCTGCTGCCGATCAACAGATGGTTCTGCCGAACGGGATCTCGGCCAGCATAGTATTCGTATGACAGCCCCAGTGATTCCGCTGCATAAAGTGTCTTTCGGCTGGACAGGTTGACTCCACTGCTCATGAAGAGATCTTTGTAGAAACCCGGCGGTTTGGATTTCACGGCAGAAGACTCTGCTGTCTTTAAGTCAGTACATGCTGCGTTGACCAGTTCCCGAAAGGCCTTTCGTGGATTCGTGCTCTTTTGGGTTTGAGTCAGCACCATGCCGATGATCTCTCTCTTCGGGTCCACCCAGACCCAGGTTCCGTCCGATCCTGAGTGAGACCACGTTTCGCCCGGCTCGTTGACGGACCAGCCCAGTCCATATGCGGCAGCAGCCTCGATCCTTCCGGCCTGCGGATTGGTGGCTTCCGTAACCAGGTCCTGACGTAGAATTCGTTTTCCGTTGTATTCTCCACCGTTCAGCAGCATCTGGCAGAAGATGGCGTAGTCTGCTGCAGAAGAAACCATTCCTCCTGATCCCCGCGGGAACGGCAGATCCGGTGCGTCCGTCGGGTTCCAGCGCACTGTCCACTGCCCATCGTTCGCTCTGCGGAAGACGCTCGACATGCGAGAACGGTCGGCATCCGATTCGTGGTTGCAACTGTCCTGCATGCTCAGTGGGGCATATATACGTTCTTTCAGGAATGTCTTGTAGGAGCCTGTAAGTTTTTCGACGACTCCCGCCAGCGTGTTGTAGCCGGCATTGTTGTAGGAATATGTTGTTCCAGGAGTGACCTCGGCGCCAATCGCTCCGAATCTTCCCACCTCAAGAAGCAGCGTGGGGGCCGCAGGATGTTTGTCCGTTGGCTTCATCAGCGGTTCCAGAAACAGACTGTCAATGCGCAGGCCGCTCGTATGTGTCAGCAACTGCCGAATCGTAATGTCCCGTGACTCTTCCGTTTCAAATTCTGAGAAGTAGTCGGCCACTGGATCATCCAGGTTCAGTTTTCCATCCTGAACCAGCAACAGAATGCCGGCGGCCGTGACGGCTTTGCTGTTGGACGCCATACGGAAAAGACCGTCTTTTTGCATCGCGATCTTCGATTCCGCATCGCTGAAGCCAAACGCTCTGTGCAGGACCGTCTTTCCACGTCGAGCCACCAGAACAACGGCGCCTCGCAGTTCATCATCCTCAACGGCCTGCTCAACAAGCCTGGTCGCGATCTCCAGTTTACCTTCGTCAAATCCCACCTCAGCCGGGCGACCATACGGCAGCCCTCCAACATCCGCAGACGCTGCCACAGGAGGCTCACTCAGACACAACACAACGACCAGCGACAGAACAATTCGCATAATCTAAGAGTCCGGAAAAACGGTGACTCAAAACTTTTTCACAGGCAGGATTATCGCCGGAACGCTGTGTGTGTCCACGAATAGATGCCAATAGTCCTGACTATGTCAGTGAATGGCCCGATCCAGAACCACAGACAACGTTTCCGTCAGGTCAGACACCGCATCTGCATCATTGGCCGCAGAACGTTGATATTACGCAATGGGAATGCTGATGAATTCTGCGGTGCCCGGTCGCTTACGGACTCACGCCGGAAAAGTCCCAACATTTCTCCCGTCCACTCCTGTCAATAAATTGGATTGATTGCAGTTCGACCGGTGTCTTTTGAGCGGGTAGAAACAACCGGATGACGCTGACTTTGCCCTGCACGGGTAGTCGAACCAATATGTCCTGCCATTCCGTTCCGGCAGGCAGATCGTATGTGACGACCTGTGCAGATTGAGGAAACGTCGCCTGTCCTCCTGTCCTCCATTGAACCCGCCCTTTTCCACCAGCCGTGCTGCGTGTGCGAAGTTTCAGAGTCAGCGGGCCATTAAGTTTAACCTGGCCTGTACCCAGAAAAGGCAGACGCCCTTCTGCCACGATGCGGACAGCTTTTTCCGTCTTGATGACTTTGCACATTCGGGCGACAAGGCCGGCAATTGGATCCGAATTTCTGTCATCAGGTTTATTCGGAGCCGCAGCGTTGAAGTCCGGATTGGGTTTGGGATACAGCGCCCCGGTGTCCTTTACGAACTGGTCGATCAATGCGTCCAGTTCTTTTACTTTGTCCGGCATCCTGCGCGCCAGATTGTTGGATTCGCCGATGTCTTTCTTGAGGTTGTAGAGCTCGCGAACTTCCGGATATTCGGGATGCGGCTCAAACCGTCGAATCAACTTCAAATCACCTTGTCGAACCGACACGGCGGGATTCAAGTGTGGAAACCAGGTGAACCAGGCTTGACGTTTCATTACGCCGGTTTGTTTCAGGATCGGAATGATTGACTCACCATCCACGACGTGTCCTGCAGGCTTCTTCAGGCCGGCGGCTTCCAGAATAGTTGGATACAGGTCAATCGGACCAACAATGGAATTGCTGATGGAACCAGGTTCAATCAGCCCGGGCCACCGCACCATGAGCGGAACACGTTGTCCTCCTTCGTAGATTCTTCCCTTTCCTTCACGCAGCGGCGCGTTGTTCGTGGGCGCCTGATCACCCGCCCATTTTTTCCAGTCCTGCACGAAGTCCCATTTCGGGTGGCCTTGTTTGACGTCCATCCCTCGACCACCAGGCACATTGCTGTGCGTGTTGCCGCCATTATCCGAATAGAAGATGAACAGCGTGTTGTCGGTCAGCCCGAGTTCATCAAATCTGTCCATGACGCGGCCGAGACTCTCATCCACGCTCTTGAGCATTGAGGCCATAATCGGGTTTTTCTGCTGGCCTCGCGGATCTGATTTGTCGGCAAACTGCTTCGTTAGTTTTTCCTTGTGTCCCCACGGTCCGTGAACGGCGAAGTGCCAGAAGTTGAGATAGAACGGTTCGTCCTGATGTTCTTCCACGAACCGGAGGGCTTCATCGGTCAGACGGTCGGTGATGTATTCGCCGTCCCGACCGTCGGTGATCGTTCCGACCCACTGCTTACCGGGGTCACCACTGCTGTGGACGCCATAAGGCGAAAAATAACTCCTCGGGCCGGGACTTGGTTCGGCGTGGAAGGCGACTTCAAATCCATGCTTTTCAGGCCAGTGCTCCTGGCTTAGGCCCAGGTGCCATTTTCCGAAATGCCCTGTCCGATAGCCCGCATCGCGCAACACTTCACAGAAGGTGACAAAACTGAGATCAAGATAGTTTTTGCTTCTGGCATAAATAAACTGTTCGTTGGCTTTAGCCTTTGCGGGATACGGGGAAGCATCGGCAGGGGCCGCCGGCTGATGGCCGCTGGCAGAGGTCACACGATGACGAGACGAATACTGACCACTTAATATCGACGCGCGAGTTGGTGAACACAACGGCACGGCATACGCATCGGTGAATTTCATCGACTGGCGTTCCAGCCGTTTCATATTCGGAGTCTCGTAGTACTGCGAACCGTAAGGCGTGCTGTCCATCCAACCCATGTCGTCCACCAGAAAGAGGACAATATTGGGTGGGACGGCTGGCTGATGATCGGCGGCAATGACATTGTTCGCCGTTGTCAAAATCATTCCCACCATCAGTACGAACAACCACGTGGCTGATACTCTTTGATTCTTCATTTGTGTTTCATTCATTCGACTTTGTTCTTGCAGGCCATGACCTGTCATGGCAAAACCGTTGCGTCAGGACAGGTCATGGCCTGTGACTGTTTGCAGCGCTGTCCCCTCCGACTTAGAACAACGGATCGCTCATTTCGCCGTTCATCTTCTCCCAGATGGCCACCAATTCGGCCTGGCTCACCTTTACGGAACTCGAAACCGGCTCCCCTGGATTGTATTGCTGGTGCCCTTTGCAATCGGTTTCATCATGCAACATCCCGCACTTCGCGAAGTGCGGGATGTTTCCGAAGGATCCAGACGTACCGGGCGGGGATCATGATCCAGGCACGCGGCCGCGCTTCGATTCATGTCCCGCAGGTCAGGTCCTGGCCTGCGGCTGGATGCTTACTTCTTCTTCTTAGGACGGGCCCGCGGTTTACGGCCGGGCACTTTTTCAGCATTCGCCGGTATCGGTGCGTCGGTCAGTGACAGCACTCCACCCGCGGGCAGACGCTGCAGTTCGATATCCTTCACCTGAACCCGCATCGCAGGGCCACGATGTACCTGAAGTGCGACAATTCCCTTCATCAAGCGTCCGGCTTCGTGATGGTCGATGATCTCGGCGCAGACCTTGCCATTGAGTTTGTGGATCAGTTTGTTGCCCTTCGCGATGACTTCAAACGTATTCCATTCCTGCAGCTTGATTTCCTGTATGGGGCCGGTTGCTCCGGTGATCCACTTTTCGCCCGCGTGGTCCACGATCACTTTCTGACCGTGCTTCGCCACAATTCCGCGTCCGCGTTCGTGATACAGCATGCCGTTGTTTTCTGCCTTGGGATGGATATCGCACTGATATCCGCCGACGACATATTCTCCCGCGTCTTTTAAATGCTGTGAGCGATATTGAATGCCCGAGTTGCTGTTGCCGATCAGACGCACCTTCGCGCGGAGATGAAAGTTTTCGACCTCGCCGTCCCAGATCAGGAACTTGTTGTACGCCAGCGGTTCTTGGTCCGTCGTCACACCCGTGATCGCGTCGTCCTGCACGGACCACAGTTTGCTGTCGCCCGACCAGCCCTGCAAAGTCTCGCCGTCAAAGATGCGTTCAAAGCCCGGCTCCGCGGCGGCCAGTCCGCCGCCAGTCGAGGTCATCAATACACTCGCAATCACAATGAAATTTCGATGACGCATCATGGTTATCTCCGGTCAGTTAATATCGATGTTAGGGCGGTCCGTACCGGCCGATTCAATCACAGGCCCATGCGGCCGGTGGGAATGACCCTGCTGTCTGGTCATTTTTCAGGTTGCTCAGTTTATCAGCAGGAATCGCAAGCGAGTGAGTGAGTGGCGTTTATCCAGGGAATTCATTCGCTTGTGTTGTTGCCGTTTTTCCCGTAGGCCAGGACCTCTCCTGGCGCGTTCATCGTTGTCAGGACAGGTCCTGACCTGCATAATCGTCCAATCAATCATCGTTTTGTGTCCACTTTGGGGGAGAGCACACTATGAAAGCCACCAACCGACGTAATTTCCTGAAGACTTCTGCGGCGGCCGCCGGAGCTGCGTTCGCGGCTCCCATGGTCGTACCGGCATCTGCTCTGGGACGCGGCGGCGCTGTTGCTCCCAGTGAACGAATTGTTCTGGGCGGACTGGGCATCGGACCTAGAGGCACCACCGACCTGAAATGCTTTCTGGCCAATGCCGATGTGCAGTTTGTTGCGATTGCTGATTTGCAGAAGTCGCGACGCGAAGCTGTCAAGACGCTGGTCGATGGCACGTATCACAATAAAGACTGCGTCCTGTATCAGGACATGTTTGACATTCTTGCCAGAGACGACATTGATTCGCTGCTGATCGCGACCGGTGATCGCTGGCACACCATGGCCTCTATTCTGGCTGCGAAAGCCGGCAAGGATGTCTACTGCGAAAAGCCCTGTTCGCTGACGATCGCTCAAAGCCGCGCCCTGGCCGATGCGTATCGCAAGTACAACCGCGTTTATCAGGCGGGGACTCAACGACGCACGATTGGTAACTTTGAATTTGCCAAAAACCTTGTACAGGAAGGCAGACTTGGCAAGCTGCATACCATTCACGCCAATACGCGGCCGCCAGGCACCAGTCATCATTGGCTGCCTGCCGAACCGGAACCCGCGAAGGACGTTTGCGACTGGGATCGCTGGCTCGGGGCCTGTCCGTGGCGGCCTTATAATTCTGCATACGTCCGTGGTCGCTGGCGCGGACACTTCGATTTTCATGGCGGCGGTATTCTGGAATGGGGTTCGCATACGGTCGACCTGTGTCAGTGGGCCGCTGGTCGGGACGACACCGCTCCGGTTGAATATGTTCCCAATGCCGATGGAGTGGAATGCTATTACGCTGATGGTCTGAAGCTGGTGATGCGCAGCGAAGGCTGGATGGGCATGGGCACGTGCAGCGTGCGGTATGAAGGCGATGATGGCTGGATTGAAACCGGGGATTCCGGGAACTTCATCCTGGAACCGGAATCGCTGCGGACTCAGCAATCGGTGTTCCACCGGGCGGGGACGGATCCGACGACCCATATCCGCAACTTCCTGGACTGCGTGAAGACACGAGCATTGACCAACGCGAATGCAGCGGTGGTGGCGCAGTCACACGTTGTGTGCCACGCCGCCTACATCGCATGGCAACTGGGGCGCAAACTGACATTCGATCCTGTGAAGGAAGAGTTTGCGAATGACGATGAAGCCAACCGCATGCGTTCTCGCGCGATGCGAGAGCCATGGCACGTTTGATCCGGGCTGGTCCTGGC